>Ga0315906_10007712_pt1 | contig 13048 bp, 6 predicted proteins | sample LakEriMetagenome_4_FD_203526 | JGI IMG/M metagenome (GOLD analysis project Ga0315906, IMG submission 203526) | Freshwater fungal communities from buoy surface, Lake Erie, Ohio, United States - Buoy 2 MA122 | ecosystem: Environmental > Aquatic > Freshwater > Lake > Lake biofilm | place: USA: Lake...
CGTGGACCGGCCGCGGATTGACGTGGCGGAGGTGGACGTCTCCGTCAATCAGGCCGGGCTGGCTCCGGGCGAGTACTTCGGCCAGATTCGCGTCACGTCGCCGGGAGTGGGCGCTTCGCCCGCGGTGGTGGTTGTTCTTCGCGTTTTGGCGGAGGGTTCGAATCCGGGGCCGGACGTGCAACCCTCGGGGATCATCTTCACGGGCACGGCCGGCGTTTCGCCTGCTTCGCAAGAGGTGATTGTGAGCAACCCGCTGGGAAGGAATATTTCGTTCGCCAGCGGCAGCGTGACTCTCGACGGAACCGCGTGGCTGCGCCACCTGCCTACTAACTCGCCCGTGGCGCCGAACGAGCCGCGGCGGATTGTGATCCAGCCGAATTTCACCAGCATGGGCCCGGGGATTCAACGCGCGGCCATCACGCTGGTCTTCGACGATGGCACGATTCGCACGATTGGGATTCTCTCCGTGGTGGGTTCCTCCGCCAGTACGGCAAGCAAGGACGGGGAGCGGCAGGCGGCCAGTTGTAATTCTCCGCGACTGAACCTGACGTTTACGCAGATTGGCGATGGCGCCGCGGCGCGCACGGGACAACCGTTCCCGATTGAGCTGCGGGCGGTGGACGACTGCGGCAATGTGGTGCGGGGCAACGAACAGAATGTGAATTCGGCGATGTTTGCCAAGTTCGATAATGGCGATCCGGACCTGCGGCTGGTGCCGCTAGGGGATGGGCGCTGGACGGGCACGTGGCGGCCATTGAATGGGACGAAGGACCGCGTGACGATTGCCGGGGTGGGTGTGCTGGTGGAAGGCCTGGTGGTGCAGGCGGGGCGTGCGGAGCGGCAGGTGTCGCTCAGCAGTTCGGCGACGACGCCGGTGATCCGGTCGGGGGCCGTGGTGCATGGCGCGAGCCAGCGCGCCGATGTGCCGATTGCGCCGGGCTCGCTGGTGACGCTCTACGGCGCGAATCTTTCGGACCGCACGACCGGATTGAATGCGCTGCCGCTGCCGTTGGAATCGGAGGGGACGGAGGTATTGCTGGACGGGCAGGCGCTGCCGATACTGTTTGCGAGTCCGGGGCAGATCAACGCGCAGGTTCCGTTTTCGCTGGCGTCGAACGCGACGTTGCAAGTGGTGGTGCGGCGCCGGGAGCAGATATCTGTGCCCGAGGTGTTTGTAGTGGCTCCCGCGCAGCCGGGGATCTTTACGAAGAACCAGCAGGGATCGGGGCAGGGGATTGTGGTGCGGTCCGACCAGGTGACGCTGGCGGAGGCGGGAACTCCGGCGCGGGCTGGGGAGGCGATTGTCATCTACGGCACGGGCCTGGGGCCGGTGAGCCAGCAGGTGGCGGCGGGAGCTCCCTCGCCGGCGAGTCCGCTGGCGTCAACGGTTTCGCCTGTTTCGGTGACGGTGGGCGGGCGAGCGGCGCAGGTGTTGTTTGCGGGCCTGACGCCTGGGTTTGCCGGACTGTATCAGGTGAACGCGATTCTGGCCGGGGACACGCCGACGGGGAACGCTGTGCCGCTGGTGATTCAGGTGGACGGGCGCGAGAGCAACAGCGTGGATATCGCGGTGCAGGCGGGTGCGCAGTGAGGTTGATGTGGCTGTTGGTGGCCGTTGCGGCGTGGGGGCAGTTGCCGCGTTTGGAGCGGCCGGTGACGGTGGATGGGGATATTTCGGAGTGGCGTGAGTATGCGTTCAGCGACGGGGTGTGGGACCTGGAGCGGCTGCGCCACACTTCCTGGTATGACCCGTCGCGGAACCGGCTGACGATCCACGGGAACGAGACGGGCGTGGACCTGGCGGCGCGTTACTACACGGCTTGGGATGACAAGTATTTGTACTTTGGCGCGGATGTTGTCGATAACGTGAATGATGTGAGCGACCCGGCGCACGCGCCAAAGCGGTGGTACTACAAAGACGCGATTTGCTGGTTCATTGAGGCGCCGCGGCTGGCGTCGGGCAAGAACTTTGGCGAAGGAGATAACGCGTTTTGCTTTGTGATCGACGCGTCGAAGCCCGCGTATGGGGCGTGGTGGCGGCACGGGGCGCCGGGGAAGACGTATGTCGAAGAGCCATTGCCGAAGGGGGCTTTCGACTACGCCATTCGGCGGGGGGAGCGCGGGAATTTTGTGTTGGAGGCACTGGTGGCAATGTCGGCGACGCTGGGCGCGAGTACGCCGATGTGGCGCGCGCCGCGGGTGGGCGACGTGTACGGAATGGAGATTGTCCACACCGATCCGGATGGCGTGGACTACGGCGGGCACTTTCTGATCTACGGCCGCGGGGATGACGATTCCACCTGGGGACGGTTTACCTTGACCGGTCCGCAGGCGCCGGTGGAGCGGAAGCCGCAGTAGCCTTATACAATCACAAGGAACATGAACCGTTGCCTTGTGATTGTATTTGCCGCGCTGGCTCTGGCCGCGCAGGATGGACGTGCGCTGTTTGAGAAGAACTGCGCGGTGTGCCATGGGGATGGCCACGGGACGGAGCGCGGGCCAAACCTGGCGAACAACCGGCGGGTGCGTGGCTCGTCGGTGGAGCAGGTGCGGGCGGTGATTCGCGATGGCGTGCCGTCGCGGGGCATGCCCGGTTTTCCGCTGCCGGCGGCGGAGTTGGACGCGGTGACGGCGTTGGTTCGCTCGTTCAGCGCGCCGGCGTATGAGAACCATCCGGCGGGCGATGCGGCGGCCGGGGAGCGGTACTTCTTTGGCGGCGGAGGATGTGCCGGTTGCCATATGGTGATGGGGCGCGGAAAGGCGGCCGGGCCGGACCTTTCTTCGATTGGCCGGGAACTGACATTCGTGGAAATCGAAGAGTCCGTGCGGCAGCCGGCGGCGCGGGTGAAGCCGGGGTACCAGATGGCGTCGGTGCGGCTTCGCAACGGGAGCACGGTGCGCGGGTTTGCGCGGAACCAGAGCCGGTACAACATCCAGGTGCAGGACCTGGGCGGAAAGTTCCATTTGCTGCGGAGCGAGGAGATTGCGTCGACCGTTTTGGAGCCGGGAACGGTGATGAAGGCGCCGGGGTGTTCGGCGGCGGAGTGCCGGGATTTGATGGCGTTTTTGAGTGGATTGACGGGGGCTACGGCGGGCAAACGCGCGGCGGCGCTGACGGCCGAGGGCGGGCCGAAATTTGCCGAGGTGGCCACGCCGAAGGCGGGCGACTGGCCGAGTTATCACGGGCAATTGAGCGGGAACCGGCACAGCGAATTGGCGCAGATTACGCCCGCCAACGTGAAGAACCTGACGCTGCAGTGGGTGTTTCCGATCAACCATAACGTGCTGGAGTTGACGCCGGTGGTTGTGGACGGGGTGATGTTTGTGAGCGGGCCGAACCAGGTGTTCGCGCTGGACGCGCGGGCCGGGCGGACGCTGTGGCATTACCAGCGGCCGCGGTCGCCAGAGACGAAGGGCGACCCGGCGAAGGGGACCAATCGTGGCGTGGCCGTGCTGGGGGACCGGGTATTTGTGGTGACCGATAACGCGCACCTGCTGGCGTTGCACCGGGTGACCGGGGAGCTGTTGTGGGAGACCGAGATTACCGAGGGCGCGGGCGACAAAACCAATATCGGCAACACGGCGGCGCCGCTTGTCGTGAACGATCTGGTGGTGGCTGGCGTGTCGGGCGGGGACCTGGGCATGCGTGGTTTTTTGGACGCCTACAAGGTGTCGACGGGCGAACGCGTTTGGCGGTTTTGGACCGTGCCGAAGCCGGGCGAGCCGCTGTCGGAAACGTGGGGCGGGACGGCGCTGGCGAAGTTCGGCGGGGGCGGGGCGACGTGGATGACCGGCACGTTCGATCCCGATACGCAGACCGTTTTCTGGGGCACGGGCAACCCGTATCCGGCGATGAATGGCGACGAGCGGAAGGGCGATAATCTGTACTCCGATTCTGTGATTGCGCTGGACGCCGCCACCGGCAAGCTGAAGTGGCACTACCAGTTCACGCCGCATGACCTGTACGACTGGGACGCCGGGCAGACGCCGCTGCTGGTGAACCGCAAGTATCGCGGCGAGGACAAGAAGTTGCTGATTCAGGCGAACCGGAATGGGTTTTTGTACGTGTTCGACCGCGTGAACGGCAAGCTGCTGTTGGCGGAGAAGTTCGTGGACAAGATGACGTGGGCGAAGGGGATTGGCAAAGACGGGCGGCCGATTGTGATTCCCGGGTTGGAGCCGACGCGCGATGGGACGAAGGTGTGCCCGAATGTGTTGGGGGCGACGAACTGGCCGTCGATGGCGGTGAGCCCGGCGACGGGGCTGTTCTACCTGATGGCGCGCGAGGCGTGCGGCATCTATGTGAAGCCGCCGAACTGGAACCCGAAGCCGATCCCGTTGGAGCCGGGGAAGATGTTCCTGCGGGCGCTGGACCTGGAGACGGGCAAGCGCGTTTGGGAAGTGCCCCAGATCGGCCCGGCCGATAGCTGGGGCGGCGTGTTGTCGACGGGAGGGGTGATCTTCTTCGGCGAAGATAGCGGCGCGCTGGGGGCCGTGGATGCGAAGACGGGCAAGGATCTATGGCACATTCAGACCAACGCTTCGGCGGCGCTGGGCGATGGGCATAGCTGGCGCTCGTCGCCGATGACCTACATGGCCGGCGGGAAACAGTACATCGCGTTTGCGGCGGGACCGAACATCTTGAGTTTTGGTTTGCCGTGAGCGTTATACTTTTCTTCATGCGGCGTGCAAGCTTGGTTTGCCTGTTGGCCGGGTTGTGGCCAGCCTGCGCCAATGACCTGTTCCTTCGCGAAGTGAGGCCCCTGTTACAGGAGCACTGTCTGGGTTGCCATTCGGGCACCTCGGCCATGGGGAAGGTGGACCTGTCGATCCCGGCGGGTCTGCAGAAGATTGTCAAAGCCGGCAAGCCCGAGGAGAGCCTGCTGTATCAGGCCGTGGCGCATACGGGCCGGTCGAAGATGCCGATGGGGAAGCCGCAATTGGCGGCGCCGGCATTGGCGAAGATTGCCTCGTGGATTCGGGCTGGGGCTGACGCCGGGCCCGCGCAGCACTGGGCGTTTACGAAGCCCATGCGGAAGGCGGTTCCGGGCAATCCGGTGGATGTCTATTTGCGCGCGGCGTACAAGCAGCGCGGGTTGACGCCGGCGCCGGCCGCGGAGAAGCGAACGCTGTTGCGACGCGTGACGCTGGACCTGACGGGCGTGCCGCCGACGGCTGAGGAGATGCGCGCGTTCCTGGCCGATGCGGCGCCGGATGCCTATGAGCGCGTGGTGGACAAGCTGCTGGCCAGCCCGCGGTATGGCGAACGGTGGGGCCGGCACTGGATGGACGTGTGGCGGTATTCCGATTGGTATGGCTACCGGCGTTCGAACGAAGTGCGCAACAGCCAGCGGCATATTTGGCAGTGGCGGGACTGGATTGTGGAATCGGTGAACGGCGATAAGCCGTATGACCGGATGGTGATGGAGATGCTGGCCGGGGACGAGATGGCGCCGGGCGACACGAAGGTGCTGCGCGCGACCGGATACCTGGCGCGGAACTACAACCGCTACGATCGCGACGGCTGGATGCAGGACGCGGTGGACCACACGGCGATGGCGTTTCTGGGCGTGACGCTGAAATGCGCGCGCTGCCACGACCACAAATACGATCCGTTTTCGCAGGCCGAATACTATCAGTTCCGGGCGTTTTTCGAGCCGTACGAAGTGCGCATTGACCGCGTGCCGGGTGAGACGAATATCGAAAAGGCCGGGCTGGTCCGGGCCTACGACGCGAAGGCGGAGACACCGACGTATCTGTTCGTGGGCGGGAATGTGGCGAGCCCGGATAAATCGAAAGAGCTGGCGCCGGCGATTCCGGCGGTGCTGGGGAAGGTGAGCGCGGCTTCGGCGCTGGACGTGCCTTTGGAGGCGCGTTACCCGGACATTCGCGAGTTTGTGCATACCGATCTGGTGGCCGATGCGAAGGGCGAGATCGAGAAGGCCAAGAGCCCGGTGGCGAAGAAGGCCGCCGAGGCGCGGTTGGCTGCGTTGGAAGCGCGCATTCGCGCGGACAAGGCGAAGCATGCGAAGGCCGCCGATGCCGAGGAGTTGGCAAAAACAGCGCAGCGGTTGGAGCGCAACGCCTATGTGTTGACCGGCGAAGCGGACCTGGAACGCGCCCAGGAGAAACTGTCCGAGGCGTTGAAGGCCACCAAGCCCAATGGCGAAGTCGACGAGAAAAAAGTGGGCGCGGCGAAGGCGGAATTGGACAAGGCCGTGGCGGCGCTGGGCAAGAAGTTGGAGGCCTATTCGCCGATCGGGACGATGTATCCGGAGAAGTCCACCGGGCGGCGCACGGCGCTGGCCAAGTGGATTGCGAGCGCGGAGAATCCGCTGACGGCGCGCGTGGCGGTGAACCACATTTGGGCGCGGCATTTCGGGCGCGGCATCGTGGAATCGGTGAATGATTTTGGACAGTACGGCAAGCTGCCGACGCATCCGGAACTGCTCGATTTCCTGGCGACGGAACTGGTGGCGCAGGGTTGGAAAATGAAGCCGATTCACCGGTTGCTGGTGACGAGTCAGGCCTACCGGATGGGGTCCGTGGGCGATATGGCGAACGAGAAGACGGACCCGGACAACCGCTACCTGTGGCGCATGAACGCGCGGCGCATGGAGGCGGAAGCGGTTCGGGATTCGGTGCTGTTCACGGCGGGCCAGTTGGACACTGCGGTGGGCGGGCCGGAGGTGGAGGAGACCAAGGAGTTGGACTCGATGCGGCGCAGCCTGTACATCCGGCAGGCCCCGGACATCCGCGCGGAGTTTTTGAGCCAGTTCGACGCGGCCAACACCAACGAATGTTACCGGCGCGAAGAGAGTATTGTTCCGCAGCAGGCGCTATCGCTGGCCAACAGCCGGCTGACGCTGGAACAGGCGCGACGTTTAGCGGCGAAGTTGCCGGTGGACGGGTTCGTGGGCGCGGCGTTTGAGGCCGTGTTGAACCGGCCGCCGTCGGCCACGGAGCGCGACGACGCCTCCACGTTCCTGGCTCAACAGACGAAGTTACTGGCCGAGCCGGCGAAGCTGAAACCCTTTGAAACCGGCGTAGCCACGCCGTTGAAGCCCTCCGCGGATCCGGCGCAGCGGGCGCGGGAAAACCTGGTCCACGTGTTGTTTAACCTGAACGAGTTCGTCACCATTCGATAACCCCTATGAAACGCCGACGCACATTCCTGACTGAGACTGGCCTGGGGTTCACCGGGCTGGCGCTGAACGCCATGCTGCAGAGCGAGGGCGTGGCGCACGCGGCGACGGAGGGTTGGCGGCCGCCCAATGGCAAGCCGCATTTTGCGCCGAAGGCCAAGCGTGTCATTTGGCTGTTCATGATCGGCGGGGCGAGCCAGATGGAGACGTTTGACCCCAAGCCGATGCTGAATAAGTATGCGGGCAAAACGGTGAGCGAGACGCCGTTCAAGGACGTGGAAAACAGCCCGTATGTGAAGAAGAATCTGCGCGAGGTGATTGCCGGACTGCACACCGTGCATCCGACGATTTACCCGATGCAGATCGGGTTCAAGAAGTATGGGCAGAGCGGGCTGGACGTGAGCGACTGGTTCCCGCATGTGGGCAGCCACGCCGATAAGCTGGCGGTGGTTCGGTCCATGTGGACCACCGATAACAACCACGGCGCGCAGTTGCAGTTCCACACCGGGCGGCACGTGTTGGAAGGGCAGTTCCCGACCATCGGCGCGTGGGTGCACTACGGGCTGGGATCGTTGAACGACAACCTGCCGCAGTTCGTCGTGCTGGGCGAGCCGATCGATTCCTGCTGCGGCGGCCCGTGGGCGCACGGCGCGCATTATTTGGGGCCGGAGCACGACGGCGTGCAGTTGCGCGTGGATGCGAAGAACCCGCTGCCGTTTGCTTCGCCCGGGCCGGATGTTTTTCAGGAAGAGCAGGAGCGCGAGTTTGCGTTGATCGACAAGATGAACCGGGCAACGCAGATTCAGTATCCGCATGACCCGGCACTGCGCGCGCGGATCAAGTCGTATGAGCTCGCGTTCCGCATGCAGACCGCGGTGCCGGACGTGATGCGGCTGGACCGCGAAACGGAAGCCACGCGGAAGATGTACGGGTTGGATGAGAAGGTCACGCAGCCGTTTGGCGAGATCTGTTTATCGGCGCGAAGGCTTGTCGAGCAGGGTACCCGGTTCGTGCAGATTTTCCACGGAGCGGGCGGCGCGGGGGCGTGGGATGCGCACTCGAATTTGAAGACCGGGCACGAGAAATTAGCGAAGCAAACGGACAAGCCGATCGCCGGATTGCTGGAGGATTTGAAGCAGCGCGGTTTGTTGGAAGATACGCTGGTGGTGTGGTGCACGGAGTTCGGCCGCACGCCGGGCGCGCAGAACAGCAATGGCCGTGACCACCATCCGTACGGGTTCACCATTTGGATGGCGGGCGGCGGCGTAAAGGGCGGCGTGACGCATGGGGCGACCGATGAGTTGGGCTTCCATGCGGTTGAAAATCGCCACTACGTCACCGATCTGCATGCGACGGTTCTACATCAGATGGGCCTGGACGCGCGGCGGTTGGAAGTGCCGGGGCGAAAGCGGATCGACGTCGATTTCGGCGCGCCGATTCGGGAGATCCTGGCTTAGCGGCGCGACTGGCACCAGGCAACGCCTTTGTGCATTACGAGGCTTCCACACCCGCGAGGCAGGCGTGGCGGGAGGGGCAGCGGGTCGCCGTCTTTCCAGAGACCGAGCCGGCGCAGGGTCTCCGGCATTTCTGAATCGATTACGGCAAGCAGATTGCCATCGCCGTAGCGGGTGTTGCCTCGATAGTTGAGCACTTGCGAATACTGGCCGCCTGAGACCTGCTTATAGACCTCCACGAAGTAAGTGAATGGCGCATTCCGGGTTGGATAAACCACAATCACATGGCCACGCAAGGGGCCATTTTCGATGAATCGCGCTTCCTCGTTGTTGTTTCTGCCGAGGAAGTTGTAAAAGACGACGCGAAACCGATCGGCGCTACCATCATAGGCGAGCAGGAGTGTTGAGACATCGCAGTTTCCATTCGCCCCGCTTGTTCCGCAGGTTTTTGTTCTCAATAAGGGAAGTGTTTTCTCGGGGCCTGCAAGTACTACGTCGCTCGCGAAAACCTGGTAGAAGGGGTTCCGTCCGGACTCTTCGGTTACCCGGAACACTTCGTGTGAGCAATCTGGCACTGCCTTCTTCACGAAGCAGAAGTAGATGGCGCCCATGGGATTGCCCAATCCATCCCCCACGTTCCTTTCGTTGTCCGGCTGCTTGGCGATGACAAGACTCCACTGGGATGCGGTTTGGAACGGTTGGGTAAGATCCAGATCACGGCAAAGGTCGTGGCGAATGGTTTGTTCATCGCCGAGGATCTCAGCTTGCTATTCCCCCGAGAAACAAAAAGCCCGGCCCACTCCTGGCGGAGGCGAGCCGGACTCTTTGGGCTTGGTCTCGATCAGAACTTGTAGTGCAGGCCGAGCTGAATGATACGGGCCTGATTGCCTCCGATGAGGCTGGAGATCCGGCCGAAGTTGGGATTGCCACGTTGCTGGTTGGGCAGTGCGAAATTGGCGTGGTTGATGAAGTTCAGCGATTCGGCGCGGAACTGTAGCCGATGGCTCTCGTTGATGCGGAAATCCTTCAGCAGCGAGATATCGGAGACGATGGCGCCGGGACCGCTGGCTACCGTGCGGCCGGCGTTGCCGAAGGTGTACTGGGCGGGGGCGGCGAAGCCGGCCGTGGCGAAGAACGGCTCGGCCAGGACGTTGGCGCGCCAGTTGGCATTTACGGCGTAAGGCGAAACGACGTTGGAGCGAACGGCGGCGGCGGTGGGGTAAATTGCTGCGCCGTTGTTTTCAATGACGCCGAACGGCGCGCCGGAGCGGGCCTCGAACAGCAGCGACGTGGACCAGCCGCCGAAGGTCTGCTTGAGCAGGCCGTTGCCGGCGGGCGACGGAATGGCCCAGGTGGCGTTGCTGACGAAGCGCTGGCCGACGTTGTTGCCGGAGAGGCCGCGGTCGGCACGGCGGTCATACTGGTTGCCGAAGGCGTTATCGCCGGCGTTGCCGCCAAGCTCATTGCGCGAGCGGACGTCGTCGATTGCCTTGGACCAGGTGTAGTTGAAGCCGAACTGCAGGCCGTGCGAGAGGCGCTTGTCCAGGCGGACGTTCAAGCCGTGGTAGTTGGAATTGCCGATGGTGGCGGAGATGACGCGCACGTCAGAGAACTGCGGAAAGGGGCGCAGAACTTGCGGGTTGCTGTTGGTGCCGATGAGCGATTGCGGCACCTGGTTGATGGAGCGCGATGTGGGTGCGCCGAGCTTGTGCCCAAGCGATCCGAGGTAGGCGAGTTCGAGCACCGATTGGAACGGAAGCTGACGCTGGACGTTGAAGTTGAACGTGTTCAAATACGGTACTGTACGGCCGGTGGGTTCGAAGAACTCGATGGCCAGTGTGGGCGCGGCGCCCACCCGTACCGAGCCGAAGCCGGGAACGAGACTCGCTTCGGTCAGCGGCGCGATGAAGGGCAGGCCGTTGCGCAACTGGTACGCGGCGGTGCGCCCGCCATCGGTGGAGACGAAGTCGCCGCGCACGCCGAAGCCGATGTTGGCGACGATCGGCGTGGCCTGGTCGTACTGGCCGATGAAGAGCGTGCCGCCGCCGCCGCGGACGATCCACTTGTCGGTCACCCGATAGCTGAACCCGAGGCGCGGGCCGAAGTTGTTTTTGTCGAAGTTGTGAGCGTACCTGCTGAGGCCGTTGCGGCCGGACCACGTCAACACGCCGGGCGTGCCGCTGACCGGGTTGATGGTGTTGCGGTCGAAGGAGTTCTGGCGATTGTCGAATCATAGCGCGGCCAATCCAGATCCCAACGGATGCCGGCGTTGATGGTCAGCCGTGGGGTGACTTTCCAGTCGTCCTGCAGGAACGCGCCGAAGGCGTTGGCGCGGCTGCGAATCAGCGGCGCTTCGGCGCGCGAGCCGTTGTTGGCCCAGCCGAGGAGCAGCGCCGCCAGCGCATCGTTGGTGGTCGTATTGTTGAAGCCCAACACGCCGCCGGCCGAACCGCTCCAAACATCGTCGTTCGAAGAGCGGCGGAACTCACCGCCGTATTTCCAGGTATGTTTGCCTGCGATTTTCGTGAGGTTCGACGTGATGTGGTCGCCGCGGATCGGCATCTGCAATCGTTCATGTTCGCCCACGCCGAAACCGGTTAATCCGGTGAGCGAAATGGTGGGGAAGAAGCGCTCGTTGGTGCCCAGAATGCCGAGCTGTTTGGCCAGGCCGAGATCGGTGCCGCCGGAGCGGTTGATGTTCTTGCGGCGGTCGTAGGAGTAGCGGCTTTCGACGATTGTGGTGGGCGACAGGTTGTGCTGCCAGGTGGCCGACCAGCTATAGTAGCTGCCTTCGCTACGGGAGTGGAACGGGTCGACGCCGGCCGTGGGAAAGACGGGGCTGTTGAGCGTGGAACTGGTGTTGGTCAGCAGGCGCCCGTAGACGCGGTCCCGGTCGGAAAACGTGTGATCGATGCGAGTGACGAAGTTGTTCGACGGGTTGAGAATCGGCTGGTTGGCGCGGAAGTTGTTGGTGCGGCTGCGTGCGCCGTTGACGTTGGGAGCGGGGTACAGCTTGGCGATGGCCAGGCCCACCGGGTCCAGCCGGTTCGCTGGGACGATATTGCCCGCGAACGGTGTGTTCGTCAGTGGGTCGCGAACCACGGCGGCGTTCGCGGAGAAGTTACCGCTGATTTCGGCGGCCGTGGGAACGCTGGCGAGCAGCGTGCTCTGCCGGTTGTTCCGGATGCCTTCGTAGTTGAAGAAGAAGAACGTGCGGTCGCGCCGGATGGGCCCGCCGATGCTGGCGCCGAACTGGTTGTAGCGCAATACGGGCTTGGTGGCGGCGAAGAAGTTGCGTGCGTCGAAGGCGTCGTTGCGCAGGAATTCGTAGGCCGAGCCGTGGAATTTGTTGGTGCCGGACCGCGTGGTCATCTGGATGTAGCCGCCGCCGGTGCGGCCGAGCTCGGCCTTGTAGTTGGCCACTTCCACGTTGAACTCTTCTAGCGATTCGACGGGCGGATCGTAGTTCAGCGTGGCGACGCCGAGCAGGATGTTCTGCGCGTTGCCGCCGTCGATGGTCCACATGGCGTTGTCACCACGGCCGCCCGCAATGGCGAACGTGGAGCCAGTGCCGTTCTGCACTACGAAGCCGTTCAGACGGACCAATTGGGCGGCGCGGCGGCCGACGAGGGGCATGTTGGCGATCGTGCTGTTGCGGACGACGGAGCCGAGTGAAGAGGTGTCGGTGGCGAGGAGCGGCGCGTCCGCCTCGACATTAATGCTCTCGGCCACGGCGCCGACTTCCAGTGCGACGTCAATGCGAGCGGTGGCGCCGGTTTCGAGCCGTACGCCCGCCCGCCGGTAGTTCTTGAAACCCGGCGCGGTGACGGTCAGTTCGTACTGACCCGGCTTGACGAGCGGCAGGGTGAAGTTGCCGGTCGCGTTGGTCAGGTTGGCGTAGGATTCGCCGGTTTGAGTGTTGTTGAGCTTAACGGCCGCGTCGCGAATGGCGCTGGATGATGGGTCCGTGACGAGGCCGGTGAGGGTTGCGGTTTGCTGGGCGGAGAGGGCCGCGCCAAGCAGAAATAGAGACGAGACGAGTCCGCGCGTGCGGCTCGGGCGTGAGCTGGGCATACGAATTCCTTCAGAAAATGAGGGTCTACCCGCGTGTAGGCGGGGGATCAGGGCGTGGGGTTGTGTCCGGCGTTAGCGGGGACAACAACAGCGACAGCCGCGCATCCGGGGACAGATCACAGGTGCGCGGGAATAGATACTCGACAGTACATATCGAGAATACGATGTATAGTCGATGGCGTCAAGATCTTCTCGACTCTTTTTGTCGGTTAATTGCCGCGTTCGTAAAGCTGCCGGCAGAACTCGCCCCGCGTCGTCCCCTGCGCCACCACCCTCGGCGTAACGCCCGCCAATCCGAACCACCGCCGCGCCGTCGCCTCGTCCAACGGCTCATCCGGCCGCGCAACGTAGTCAGGGAAGAATCCCTTCGTCCCA
>Ga0315906_10007713_pt1 | contig 13047 bp, 15 predicted proteins | sample LakEriMetagenome_4_FD_203526 | JGI IMG/M metagenome (GOLD analysis project Ga0315906, IMG submission 203526) | Freshwater fungal communities from buoy surface, Lake Erie, Ohio, United States - Buoy 2 MA122 | ecosystem: Environmental > Aquatic > Freshwater > Lake > Lake biofilm | place: USA...
GAGCCTATACCCTTCACTTTATGAGCCAGAGCACACATCGCTCCCCTGTGTATGCCAGAAATGGCATCGTTGCAGCGAGTCAACCACTTGCAGTCTCTGCCGGTATTGAAATTCTTACTAAAGGTGGATCTGCAGGTGATGCTGCGATTGCAACGAGCGCGGTTTTGGCAGTTGTTGAACCTGGCGCATCTCATCTTGGCGGTGATGCATTTGTTATTTCCCACAACGCAGCAAGAAAAAAGAATTTAGCTTTTAATGGAAGTGGTGAGGCTGCCCATAGTGCTAGCGCTGATCAGTTCAAAGACGAAATCGATCATCACGGATATAAGAGCGCCACTGTTCCAGGCCTTGTCTCAACTTGGTTTGAGATACATGAAGAATTTGGTCTTTTATCGATGGATCAGATTTTGGCACCTGCTATTGATTATGCAAGAAATGGCTTTGCCGCTAACTCTGGATTTGTTAAGAGAATTTCAGGTCATCTTAAAATGTTTCCAGATACGCAAGTTTTTAAAAGCCTTGGCTTTGATACCAACCTAAAAGTCGGTGATTTAGTCGTTCAAAGTGAGTTAGCAGATTCCCTAGAGGCGATAGCTCAAGATGGGCGAGATGCCTTCTACTTGGGAGAGATTGCCAGAAAATTAGTTGAAGCCAGCGATGGCTGGTTTAGCCTTAGAGATTTGGCAGAACATAGAACTCGAGTTCTACCGCCATTAAGCGTTAAATATCGCGACTATTTAATTCATGGCCAGCCCCCACCAAGTCAAGGAATGATTTTGCTTGAGGAGCTATTAATTGCAGAGGGTTTCGATTTGGCAAAGATGCAAGAGGCAGATCGCATTCACTTAATGGTTGAGGCAAAAAAGATTGCCTTTGCAGATCGCTACTTACTTCTTGGAGATCCAGAGCATATTGATATTAATTTGGAAGAACTCTTTGCATCTTCCAGTATTACTGCAAGGCGCAGCCAAATCAATATGGATAGAGCAAATTTGAAAGAACCTTCAGTATCTAGCGAGGGAAGTGATACCACCTATTTTCTAGTTGCAGATAGAGATGGCAATGCTCTCTCCTGGATTCAAAGTGTCTTTCATGGTTTCGGAGCCTCATGGGTGATTCCAGGAACTGGTATTCTGCTTAACAACCGCTTAACCGGATTCTCACTTGATCCAAAGTCACCAAATTTTATTGCGCCAGGAAAGCGCCCTGCTCACACACTAAATGCCTGGTCTGTAACTAGAGAAGATGGTTCTCTTGCTTACATGGGAGGAACTCCTGGGGCAAATATTCAAGTGCAGAGTAATTTCCAGCTAATTGTTAATGCGATTGATTTGAAGTTGAATCCACAAGAAAATGCTGAAGCTCCTCGCTGGCAACACTTAAACAAGGCAGGTGGTTCATCACTTGATGAAAAATATGAAGGGGTATTGCAGGTTGAAAATAGAGTGGAAAAAGAGATTCTTCAATCCCTTAAGGAAAAGGGGCATAGCGTTGAGGAACTTTCGGCCTATGGCCATGGCTCTGCAGTTCAATTGCTTGAAGTCTTGCCAAATGGAACCTATATCGCAGGTTCTGATCCAAGATGTGAAGGTCACGCAGCGGGAATCTAGGCTTTCTCTATACTTGTCTCTATGAAATTATTTGATGGCGATGATTTAGGTGGACCATTTGATCTAATTGCTGGACTTCCACTTCATCCTTTAGCCTCACATGCCCCAGTTGTTTTAGTGCCAATAGTGGCCTTTGCAGCTCTTGCTATGTCTTATTGGCCAAGTTTTTCAAGAAGATATGGCCTTCCAGTTTTGGTTCTTGCAGTAATTTCACAACTATCTTTGTTTCTTGCCAAAGCAAGCGGAGAATCTTTCCAAGAAAGACTCGACAAGGAAGTTGAGCGACATGAGAGCTACGGCGAAATTGCGCCATTTACCTTCATTCCACTTTTAATTCTGTTATTTATTCGATATCGGATGGATAAAACAGGCGCTGGTATTGGTTCGCCGGTTTTAAGAAGGCTGGTTTCGATTCTTCTTGCCCTTGCTGCAATCTTGGCTCTGGTCTATATCTTTTTAACTGGCCACTCAGGAGCAGAATCGGTTTGGGGCTGGCTAGCTAAAAATTAAATCTTTGAGCGCTTCAAAGTTTTAAAGATAAGCAAGCTAATCAGAGCACTAACCACAGATCCCACAATCACTGAAAAGATTGCTAGATTCACAATCTCTGGGCTATCAAAAGCCAAGCGAGCAATAAATATTGCAACCGTAAATCCAATTCCTGCGGCGCTTCCTGTGGCAATTAGATCTAGATTCCTGGCACCTTGCGGATATTCGGCAATCTTTATTTTTCTTGCCGCCATGGTTGCAAGGAGCACGCCTAGTGGTTTGCCAATTACTAGACCGAGGAAGATTCCCCATGCAATAACTGAATTAAGTGCGCTATTAATTGACTGGCTTGAAATCTCAACTCCAGTATTTGCAAAAGCAAAAATTGGCACGATTACATAGCTACTAATCGGATGAAATTTATGCTCTAAGTATTCAATAACCGAAACAGATCCATCTTCGCTATCGGTAAGATTTGATTTGGTCCGCGCAATATTAGGGGTGAGCAGACCCAAAATAACGCCAGCAATTGTTGGATGTATCCCGAATCTGTATGCGCAATACCAGAGTGATAAGGCAAGTGGCAGATAGACCAATACAGATTGACTTCCAAGCTTTCTAAATCCCAAGATGGCAAAAATCGTAAGAAGTCCTGCAAGGCCCCAGGAGAGGTTAACTCCAGTTGAGTAAACCAGGGCAATAATTAATATCGCTCCAATATCATCAATTACAGCTAGCGCTAGTAGAAATGATCGAAGCGAGGCAATTGCGCTACTTCCAACCAAGGCAAGAAGTCCAACGGCAAGTGCAATATCGGTTGCCACCGGAACTGCCCAACCATTTGGTTCCACTCCCCCGGCAATTGCTAGATAAATAATGGCTGGAAGGCTCATTCCGCCAAATGCTGCAAATAGTGGAGCTGCCGCTGCTTTAAAGGATGCAAGATGGCCTGAAGTTAGCTCTCGTTTAATCTCAAGGCCAACGACAAAGAAAAATAGGGTCATTAGTAAATAGTTGATGCTCTTTAATATCGTGAAATCAAGAGCAAGGCTTTCTGGTCCAATTTGAAATTTAAGATCTAGAAAAGAAAAGTAGCTATCTGCAAGGCCAGAGTTTGCCGCAAGTAAGCCAAGGGCTGAAGCGATAAGAATTAAAGTTCCGCTAGATGACTCTCTATGAAGAAAGTCTCTCAAAGGGGCAATCACGCGCTTCATAATCTAAAAGGTATCACCTTGAGCTAGCGCTGCTTGCTGCTCTATCGGCACTTAATATCTCCTTGACCATAGGAACGACCTGGGTGGCATAGAGTTCAATTGAATTCATCAATTTAGAGTGCGCCATGGGTCCATTTGAATATTTAAAATCAAATCGCTCAGCTCCTATGGACTTCATCGCATAGGCAATCTTTCTTGCCACCTCTTCAGGTGTTCCCACATAGAAGGAGCCATATTTCACTTCGTTAATGAAATGCTCTTTTGTGACCTGCCCCCAGCCGCGCTCTCTGCCAATACGGCCAAACATCACTTGATAATGTGGCCAGAGCTCTTCAATTGCAATCTCTTGTGAGGCAGCAATATGGCCAGGTGAGTGAATTGAGATAGGGCGAATTGGATGACCAAATTCATTCATTGAGCTTCGATAAAGATCTGCAAATGGAGCAAAGCGGGCAGGATCACCGCCAATGATGGCAATTGCTAATTTGGCATTAAGCCTTGCAGCTCTGACCACTGACTCAGGAGTTCCACCAACTCCAACTCGAAGTGGAATGCTGCCGCGCTCAGTCTTTGGATAAATCTCCTGATTAATTAGCGGCGCTCGCATCGTTCCTGACCAGGTCACTGCATGCTCTTTTAAGATCTCAACTAATAGCTCAAGTTTTTCTTCAAATAGCGCGCCATAATCAGTTAGTTCATAGCCAAAGAGTGGAAATGATTCGATAAATGATCCACGACCAGCAGTAATTTCCGCTCTTCCACTTGATAGCGCATCAATTGTGGCAAATCTTTGATAGACCCGAACTGGATCATCACTTGATAAAACAGTAACTCCGGTACCGAGTGTGATCTGCTTAGTTCTAGTTGCAATTCCAGCCAAAACGGTATCTGGCGACGATATTGCAAAGTCATCCCTATGATGCTCGCCAATGCTGAAATGATCTAGCCCCAATTGATCTGCCAGGACGGCCTGCTCAACCACATTTCTAATCGTGGCTGCTGCAGAGATCGGCGCCCCAGAATCATCGTTTTGAGTATCGCCGAAGGTATCGAGGCCAAACTTCAGATTCTCTACATCCATAGAGCAAAATCTATCAGGGTCAATACAATTGTGCGCATGATAAAGCGCATCCTCTACATTGGCTTTGATCAATTAAATGCCAAATACGGGGTTCTAAAGAGCGCTGATGTCAAAAGTGATGTCATTGCACTGATTCAAAGCGAGCCAATGACTACCGGCAAAAATTGGCATCCTGAGCGGCTCTATTTCTTAATTTCAAGTGCGAGACATTTTGCTCAAGAGCTAAGAGAAAAAGGGTTTAAAGTCGAATACATAAAAGCTAGCAGCACAACTACGGGCCTTGATGAGCTTTCAGAGAAATACAAGAATGTAAAGATTTTTGCAGCAGAGCCTTCTTCTCATCGTCTCTTTCAATCTTTGAGTGAATATGGCGTAAGTTTTGTTGAGAACGACTTCTTTCTCACTTCTCGTTCACTCTTTGCTAGATGGGCAGATGAACAGAAGAGCTTTTTAATGGAGAACTTCTATCGCAAACAGAGAGTTCGTCTAAATATCTTGATGGATAAAGCAAAGCCGCTAGGAGGTGCGTGGAACTTTGATAAAGAAAATCGCCTCCCGCCGCCAAAAAATTATAAATGGCCCAAATATTTAACCCACTCCCCAGATGAAATAGATCTAGAGGTTGCTAAAGAGCTAGGACATAGCCCATCCACCAATTGGGCTACCTCAAGAGCTGGCGCGCTTAAACAACTCGATAACTTTCTAAAAAACCACTTCGCAAACTTTGGTCCCTATGAAGATGCCATCACCGATGAGAACTGGGCGCTGCATCACTCACTGCTTAGCCCATATTTAAATAATGGCCTACTTCACCCTGAGGAAGTTATCAAGGCAGCGCTAAAGAGATTTGAAAAGGGAGATATTCCAATTGCCTCGGCCGAGGCCTTTATCAGGCAGATCATTGGCTGGCGGGAGTATGTCAATGGCATGTACTGGTATTTAGGAAGTGAGTATCGCCAAAAAAATGGCTTGCATGCAAAGCGAGAGCTTCCGCAATTATTTAGAGATCCAAGTAAGACCAATATGAACTGTATGAAAAACACGATTACCGATATCAATGATCGCGCCTGGGTTCATCACATTCCGCGCTTAATGATCTTAAGTAACTTTGCGCTAATTGCTGGCATTAATCCGCAGCAATTCTTGCAATGGATGAGAGAGGTTTTTATTGATGCTAGCGATTGGGTGATGGTTCCAAATGTAATTGGCATGGGAGTTCATGCCGATGGTGGAATTATGATGACCAAACCTTATGCAGCAGGGGGTGCATATATTTCAAGAATGAGCACCCATTGCAAAGGTTGTTTCTTTGATCCAAAGAAGCGCACTGGCGATGATGCCTGTCCATTCACAACTCTTTATTGGGACTTTCTAGATCGACATCGCCAGCAGTTTCAAGGAAATCACCGGATTGCTCAACAACTATTTGGCCTAGATCGACTTAAAGATATAGATGAGGTGCGATCTAGAGCTAAAGAGGTTTTTAAGAAACTGGAGCAAGGAAAACTTTAACGAGGGCAGATGCAAATCTGATCTTTTTTTATCCCGGCAAGTGCCTGAGCAATATGTTCTCCGCAGCCTTCCCAAGTCCACTTGCCACAAGAGCGACATTTAACTGCGCTACACATGATTTAAGAATCCTTTCTAGAAATGATTTAAGTGCAGGGCAATAGTTTAGTAGAACTTACCCATTACTAATCTCATAGCTCCATAAATCTAAATCATCAAGATTTACCGGCTTAAATCCCTTGGCCTCAAGGGCGCTAGCAATTTGTGCTCGATGCTCTGTTGCATGGTGGATTGATTGGGAGAGAATTGTGGAGCGCCATCTTTTTACAAGGTTTCCTGAGTAGTTTTTAAATTCAAGAAGCTCATCATCTAGCTTTGCAGATTCCAATAGTGCAGCATCGATAGCTGCAGCCTGCTTGGCAAGTACTTCCAAATCAGCAATTTTGCCTATCTCTTGGATTGACTCGCCAGAGACTTCTGGATGTTTGCCAGTTATGCGAAATGCATACGCATCAGCTGAATCCACTATGTGATGAGTAATCTCAGCGACAAACCACTCTGGATTTGTGGCAAAAGACTTTAACGCAGCTTCAGGAAGGGTTGCTAGATGCTCAATCGTTAATTGATTAGCCCAAGCCATATGCCTTAATAAACGCTCTAAACCAATAGTCATGGTTTTTTTCCTTTTCTAAACCTTGGAAAGAATGGTGGAATTGATTTTTGAAACTCAATACTTTCTGGAAATTTATCTCTCAAAATCTGATCTTCATACCTTGCCTTATATAGCAATAGGGAAGTTAATAGCAGGGCTGCAATTAAAACACTGCCACTTTGTTTCCAGAGATAAGCAGCTAGAGCCAGAATAAAGAGAGCAGAATAAATTGGATGTCTTATCTTTGAGTAGATACCACTTGTTACTAGATCTGCCCCCTCTTTACTCTCAGGAAGAGGTGTCAGCGCACTTCCTAAATCTCTAAAGGCGCGAAATAGAATGAGTACTGCAAGAAGTGCTAGTAGAGCTGCCAAAGCAGATCTAAGTTGCGAACTCTCTTTAGATCCCGGCAATAGAGCCAAAGCAAAGAGCAGAATGAATTGAAGCGTTACAACTAATTTACCCTTCATGATTAAAGTCTAACTAGCAGAAAGGCTTATCTAGCCCGCTTAGAGCGTGGAGCGCTTCTCTTGTTTCGAGTCTGATCATTTCCAACTCTCTTGCGTTTTCGACCACCCTTTGGCCTTGGCCCGCCGCCTCGCTCTGGGGACTTACTTACGACCTTCTCTTTAGCCTCTGGAGTTGGAACTCCACTTGGCATTCTCGCCCCAGCAATCTTTACCAACTTCTCATCCATTGGAGTAATTGCCATAACCCAAGTTTCAACTCCAGCTCTTAAAGCAATTCCCGCCATAGTTCTCTGCTCTTGATGGGTGGCAAGTGAGATTACTTTTCCAGATTCTCCAGCTCTGGCAGTTCGCCCAGATCTATGTAGATAATCTTTATGATCTGCTGGAAGATCAACATGAACCACTAAATCAATGCCATCAACATGGATTCCTCGAGCAGCAACATCGGTTGCAATCAAGACTGCGCTCTCTGAATCTTTAAATCTTGCAAGAGTTCTAGTTCTAACGGCCTGTGATTTTCCGCCATGGAGAGTTCCGACTTTAACGCCAACATGGGCAAGATTTGAAGCTAACTTATCAGCGCCGCGCTTTGTTCTAACAAAGAGCAGAGTCTTTCCCTCTCTAGCTGCGATTTGATTGATGATATTTGATTTATCACCCTGGCGATAGACAAAGACATAATGCTCAGCTTTATCTTTTGTTCCTTCAATTTCTTTGATGGAGTGAGATCTAGGCTCCTTGAGATATTGCTTTACTAAACCATCAACGCCTCTATCAAGGGTTGCAGAGAAGAGAAGGCGCTGTCCACCTTTTTTAGTCTGATTCAAAATCTCTTTAACGGCAGGAAGAAAGCCCATATCGGCCATCTGATCTGCTTCATCTAAAACCGTGATTTCCAGGTGATCAAAGCGAATATCTTTTCTATCAAGAAGATCTATTAGGCGACCTGGAGTTGCAACAACGATAGAGATGGATTTCTTTAAGGCATTGACCTGTTTGCCATATGGCATTCCGCCGGCAATGACTACGCATTCATGGCCAACTGATCGTGCAAGAGGGCGAAGGACCTCATCTATTTGCTGGGCTAGCTCTCTAGTTGGAGCAAGGACAAGTGCTAGTGGTTGATGAGCCTTTGCTCTCATGCCATAGATGTTATGAAGTAGAGCTAGACCAAAGGCAAGAGTCTTTCCAGAGCCAGTCTGGCCTCGGCCCAATATGTCATGGCCAGCAATTGCATCAGGAATAGTTGCGGCCTGAATCGGAAAAGGATTAGTTATTCCTTGCTGATCAAGGGTTTTAATAAGTGCAGGGTTTAGCCCAAGGGACTTAAAGGTTATTTCTTTTGTTGCAGGTTTAACGGACATAAAAAATACAGACCAATCATCTAGACATGTATGTCTCTAGTGACTTGTCGTATTTACGAAAAGATAAGACCTACATATAAGCCGGCTCTAAAGCCTGACTTTGGATTTTCTCTACGCAAGGCGCGTGAAGACAGGCCTAAGAGTATCTCAAAGCCTCACTTTTTATCTAATCTAGCCCCATGGAAGATCTCACTAGGGGCGATTTAGCCAATAAGCGGCCAATATTGCGTCTGAGATGCAACTTAGTTGATTTAAGTTTAGCAGCAGATAATTTGGATTCAGAGTTTGAACTTGAAAGTTTTATAAGAAATAAAGATGAATCAAGATATTTGAACCTAAACAATCAAATCTTCATTGGCCATCCAGACCAGAGCGATTGGGATCTATCAAAACTTCTTGCCAAGATGGGAGAGGTTTGGTTCCGCCCAGATCGCCTCATATTTATGAAAAAAGATGGCAAAGATTTAGGATTTTTCTGGCTAAAAGAACATACATTAATTGGCAGAAAAGTATGTGAAATCTATGTAATCGGAATAATCCCTCAAATACAGGGACAAGGTTTAGGAAAGAAAATCCTTACCTGCGCTCTCCAGCAGATTATCTCCGATGGATTTAGCGAGGCTTGGGTTTATACCGATGAAAGTAATGAAAAAGCATTAAAGCTTTATCGAAGCTTTGGTTTTGAAATTGATTTAGTCACTGAGCTCTGACACCTATCGCATACTCCAAATACTTCTAAGTTATGGCTCACATCTTGATAGCCATGTTTCTTTGCAATTTTGCTAGTGACAACTTCTATCGCTTCTAGATCAAATTCCTGAGTAGCTCCGCATACCCGGCAGATTAAGTGGTGGTGATGGCCACCATCTTGTCCGCATCGTCTATAGAGCCGCTCGCCACTGGGGCTAATTAGGGCATCAACTTTGCCCTCCTGACTTAATCTCTCAAGACGGCGATAGATAGTGGCAAGACCGATTGAACTTCCCTGCTCGTTTAAGATTTTATGAATCTGTTGGGCGCTTAAGAATTGATCTAAATCATTGATTACTTCAACCAAACGGGATTCACGACTACTCTTGCGGCGAAGAGCCTTGGGCGGTGAAACTCGTTTCATACTGGCATTATCGCAACATTGAGCCAAATCCGCGAGGCAGTAGGCTTGAAAGAAGGAAGGTTTAGTAAGCAGTGAAGGAGCTGTGATATTTCAACTCTAGAACTTGGGCTAATTCTGGCTCTGCTATCTGCTGGCGCAACTCTTTTGGGCTGGATATTGATTGCCTTGAAAAAAAATCCTTCAGAGCGCTTTATCGCCATCACGTTATTACTAGTTGCTGGAGCGATGCTGACAGTTAGCGCTCTCCAGTTGATTCCATCAGCGCTTGATAGCGGCTTAAATATTATGCAGGTACTGCTCACAACCGGCCTTGGGTTCGCTCTAGTTGTTGCCCTATCTAGCGTTAAGTTTGATAAGGATGCATCTAAGGTTAAAAACCCTGCGCTTCTTATAACTATTGCCTTATCTCTTCATAATCTTCCAGAAGGAGCAGCTCCAATTGGTGCAACTTTGGTTGATATTCAGACCGGGCTTACAACATCACTTGTCCTAGCGCTGCATAACATTCCTGAAGGAATTGCAATTAGCGCAACAGCGCTGCTTGCTGGATATAGCCGCAAGATGGCTCTGCTTTTAACCCTTGCTGCCACTCTAGCCGAAGCGCTAGGTGCTCTTGTTGTTTATATTAGTGGTTCTCTGCTTCTAGATGATCGCTCAATTGGATTACTACTTAGCTCAGTTGCTGGAATCATGATTGCAATTTGCGCTAAGGAATTAATCCCATATTCAGTGAGAGTGCTGTTAAAAAAGTAAAATTCTGATTAAATCTTAATCTGACCAGTATCTTAAAATTTAAAGAAGAGTCGCCCTATAAGCCGGATCGGATTTGAGCCGCATGTTCTGAGGGATGTCGTGTATAAGTTTCAAGCCAATTCTTGATTGTGTACTCACCAGATTCAGTGTGAATTCCTGCGTTCTCCAACTGGGTTGGTTTGAGTCTCTTAATAATTTCTAAAGAAGATGCACGAACGGCAATAAAAACGTTGAGCGAATGAACTATCGGTAAAACCTTATAACCTAAGGTTTCATTCTCGCCCCATCCGGCTTCGTCATAACCTTGAATTTGGGTGCCAGGCTCTGCGATCAATCGTCGGAGTCGTGCGTATGACTGGGCTTCACTGTCGGCAACATGATGAATTACCTGACGAGCTGTCCATCCTCTAGATGATGAAGAATCGAGTTCAGCTTCGCTTAATTCTTGAGCGACTTTCAAGAACTCAGCAGTTGCTTTTGCATAAGAGTCAGCGGCATCCTTGAGGTTCATAGCCCAATTAAACAATATAAAGAATAAAAAAGAAGAGTCGCCCTATAAGCCGGAGGCTTTCGATTCTCGCTCAGTAATGCCAATTGCCCACGTAAATGCCCACAACGTTGTGCAAAGTTTGGCAATGCCTTACAAGTTCTTATCAGCCCAAATACAAACAGCATCGTAATGAAACTTGCCTAACCCCTTCGCTATTTCCTCATAGTGGTCTCTATACGAGGACGGAAGGATGTAACTCATAGCAAGTGACTTATAAGCCTCTTTCGTTGGAGTCCAGAATTGAAGTATGAAATCGTAATGTTGCTTCACCAGAGCCTGAACGCTCTCATCCCCTGCTTGAACTCCCTCAGCCATTTTTGAAGCAAACTCAGATGTTAATTCGCCGAATACTTGAGTGAATTTCTGCTCTTCTTCTTTTGAATGATTGTTCTGATATTGCTCGGAATGGATACCAAATTTCACAAACTCATTCTAATTCGTGCCCACGTTTTTGCCCACAAATAATCGCAAACTTTGTTTAGGTTTTGTTTAAACCTGTAATGGAAAAGCGACCATCTCCGCACGGGAAATGGCCACTAATCACTAATTTAAAGAAGAGTCGCCCTATAAGCTGAAATTACAGCATTTTTTACGCTATTAGTTTGCAAACCGCTTGCTATTTTTTTCCTCTGTTGGTTGTTTTATACTTTTTTCCTTTATCATCGTAAGTAACCCATTCGCCGACAGGCTCTCCCTTTTCAAAATGTCCCGAACGTTTAATCGTGCCATCAATTCGGTACCACTCCCAATAACCTTCGGGCTGGTCGTCCACCATTTTTCCCTTTGACCAAACGGTGGCCCCATTCGCGTGGTATTTAATCGTGTACCCGTCAATTACTTCTAACTTCTTTTCTTTAACACCCTTTGGCTGAACCATGTGACTTAATTTCGGCATATGAGAATCTTAAACCAATATCTATTAGAAAGAAGAGTCGCCCTATAAGCCGGATAGAACCTTCTTCGCCTTCGTAGCAACAGCTTTCCTAGTATCTTTCTGAAGCATTTTCGCTACAGCTTTGACCTCGGGCTGAATCGTTGGGTCAATTTTGGCTAACTTCTCAAGGAGTTTCAGCCCTTGGGCAAGAATCATCCAATCTTCACTTTCGCCCAGCCATTTCAATGTCAAAGTCTTAATTTGCTTTAACTCAGAGGATGAGAATTCTTTGATGAAATCGAAGTACAGAGTGATTAATCCAAGTTTCACCACATTGTGTTTAGTCTTTGAGTAAACTTTTACTAGTGATTCCTTTTGTGGGTCAAAGAAGTCCTTGTCTGCTCGCATTAAGCGCTTTGTGGCATTCATTGCCCTCATGGCCACAAGTGAATCTTTATGAAGAAGTAGTTTTAAAAGTTGAGGATACTTCTTTGGATCTGACTCGACTATCTTCACAATGTTGAGGGTGTTGCCAAGTGAGTTAGGTTTTCCCACGGCCAACTCGGATGCGAAGTCCAGTTTGGTTTTTTCACTTGCCATGTTTAAATTATACAAAAAGAAGAGTCGCCATATAAGCCGGAATGAATCTTCACTAGGATTTGGGTATGCAAATAGAGAAGATTATTGACGATCTACTGAATCGTTTCGATCACCTAGTTGTGAAGAAGACTTGGGGCGAGACTTCACTTTTCTTCAATCCCAATGAAGCCTCGGCTCATGGTTCTTACTTTTTGACCATAAAGGAATCAGATGGTGAGAATGACCAGGCTTCAAACTTGGATAGAGATGGCGTATTCAGAGTTTCCTTTGGGGTATCTAGAAATTCCTATGAAGCACTCTTCGGTCCAAAGCCACCTCGGCCCGCAAAAGGTGAAGTTATTAAGACAGGACATGATTTCACCCAAACCGATCTTTTGATGCCCCATCCAATCTATGCCTGGATGCATTGGGTTCAATTGCTTAATCCTTCGCAAGAAACATGGAATTCAAACCAAAGTCTTATTCAGGAATCTTACGAATTATCCAAAGCACGATTTGAAAAAAGATAAAGAAGAGTCGCCCTATAAGCCGGAGACGACATTGTTATGCGTGAAGGCACGCTCAAGAAATGTAATTGCCCTCAAATTTGCCCCCAAACATTTGTAAGGTTTCACTTGAAACTAAGACTTTTCAGTTGATACGACCTCAATCACATCACTTTGAACAACAAGACTCTAAGGCAGAATCTGAATTACAACCTTGCCCTTTGTTTTCCCAGAGGTAAAGAATTCGACTGCTTCTCTGGTTTGTTCCAGTGGAAATACCTT
>Ga0315906_10007717_pt1 | contig 13043 bp, 11 predicted proteins | sample LakEriMetagenome_4_FD_203526 | JGI IMG/M metagenome (GOLD analysis project Ga0315906, IMG submission 203526) | Freshwater fungal communities from buoy surface, Lake Erie, Ohio, United States - Buoy 2 MA122 | ecosystem: Environmental > Aquatic > Freshwater > Lake > Lake biofilm | place: USA...
AGATTCCAATGACATGACCTCCACATTTTCCTGTACAAGAAACCGGTTAAGGGAAGGAATATTTGCAGCATCCATCCTAAGAAATATCCCCTTGTCATTTTTTTCCTTAACAAAATCGGCAAAGGGAGACTTCAACAACAAATTATAAGTATCAGTATCGCTGTTAGTATGAACCAGCACCCCTGTATCACCCGGGTCCAGTAATTCCTGCACACTGCCTTCCGCCAAAGCAACACCTTTATCAATGATGAGCATTCTGGTGGCTATCTGTTCCACTTCGCTAAGCAGATGGGATGATACAAGAATTGTTTTGCCTTCATCCTGACTGAGTCGCTGAATAAGTTTCCTTATTTCTGCAATCCCCTGTGGATCCAGCCCATTTGTAGGTTCATCCAGAATAAGTACCCCGGGATCATGAACCAAAGCTACTGCTATACCTAAACGTTGTTTCATGCCCAAAGAGTATGTGCTAACTCTGCTCTTTCCCCTTTCAGCCAAACCTACCAAATCTAGAAAATACATCAATTTAGAATCTGAATGATTTACCCCACTCATTCTGGCAAACAACTTCAGGTTTTCTGTTCCTGTAAGGTACAGGTACAGATCAGGCCTTTCGATAATGGCTCCCACATTCTTAAAAACATTTTTTCTGTTTTTACGAACCGATTGACCAAAAATTTCAACAGAACCTGAGGTTGGACGAATCAGATCCAGGATCATGCGGATGGTCGTTGATTTACCAGCACCATTTTGCCCAAGAAATCCGTAAACATCGCCTGATTTGACAGAAAAAGAAAGATCCTTGACCACCTCAAGATCTCCATATTTTTTCCAAAGATTTTGAACCTTAATAACCTCTTGCATACCGGATAAAGACAAAAAAACAGGGATAAGGTTGACAAAATAAAAAATTCAATGGATGACATTACAATCTGCTTTTTAACATAGCAGGGCTGTAGAAAATCATGATCGGAAAAACATTGAAAAATTCTTCCGATTTTACAGGAATCTTATTTGCAAACTTTACCTTTTCTTTGCAGCAATATATAAAAAAACAAAAGAATGCCCTTAAAAGATATACAGGTAACAGGCAACAAAGACACCAGAAGTGGTTTTGGAGACGGTATCGTAGAAGCAGCCCGTGAAAATGAACAGATCGTTGCACTAACGGCAGATCTGGCCGGTTCTCTTAAACTAAATCAGTTCATTAAGGAATTTCCCGAACGTTTTATTCAATGCGGGATCGCTGAAGCAAATATGATTGGTGTTGCGGCAGGATTAACAATCGGAGGCAAAATTCCCTTTACCACCACATTCGCAAATTTCAGTACCGGACGTGTATATGATCAGATACGTCAATCTGTTGCTTACAGCGAGAAAAATGTAAAAATCTGCGCCAGTCATGCCGGCTTAACACTTGGAGAAGATGGCGCAACACATCAGATACTGGAAGATATCGGGCTGATGAAAATGCTTCCGGGAATGACCGTGATCGTACCCGCTGATTATAATCAGACGAAAGCAGCAACAAAAGCAATCGCAAAACATCAAGGACCCGTGTATCTGCGATTCGGACGACCCGTATGGCCGATTTTTACAAAGGAAGAAGATTTCGTTATAGGCAAAGCACAGGTTCTGAATGAAGGTACAGATATCAGCATTTTTGCTTGTGGACACATGGTTTGGCAAGCTGTGCAGGCAGGAATTATTTTGGAAGAAAAAGGAATAAAGGCCGAAGTCATCAATATCCATACCATCAAGCCATTAGATACAGAAGCTGTGGTGCGCTCTATTCAAAAAACAGGTGCTGCAGTCACATGCGAGGAACATAATATTTTAGGAGGGCTGGGCGACAGTATCGCACAGACTGCCGCCAGATTCTGTCCTGCGCCCATCGAGTATGTAGGTGTAAACGACAGCTTCGGTGAAAGCGGGAAACCAACCGAACTACTCAAAAAATACGGACTCGAACCGGTTGATATAGTAGCTGCAGCAGAAAAAGCGATCAGCAGAAAATAATTGAAGGATTAAACCTTTTATCCGAAAACCTGTCTGACCGACAGGTTTTTTTAATTTTACTCCACCACTGCCTAATATGCTTCATACTAAAGACCAGGAACTGTTATCAAAATTCAGAGAGCCCTCTACGAAGGAGTCAGCTTTTACAGATATCCTAAAAAAATACCGGGAAAAAATGTACTGGCATATCCGAAGAATGGTTGTGGATCATGAAGACACAAATGACGTATTACAGAATGTTTTTATTAAAATATGGAAAGGTCTGGGAAATTTCAGAGAGGACAGCCAGCTCTATACCTGGATTTACCGCATTGCAACAAATGAGTGTCTTAGCTTCCTTGAGCAAAAGAAAAAACGCATGGCTGTTTCAATTGACAGCGGAGAAGGGCTGCTTGCCGAACAAATAAAAGCAGAGAAAAATTTCGACATTGGCAAACTGGAATGGAAACTTCAACTGGCTATTCAGGAGCTGCCGGAGAAACAAAGAATTGTTTTTCATCTGCGGTACTACGATGAAATGCCCTACCATGAAATGAGTAAAGTTCTTGAAACCAGTGAAGGAGCGCTGAAAGCAAGCTATCACCATGCTGTCAAAAAAATTGAACATTTTATTTTAAATCATTAAACTAAACGACAATCTAATAGTCAATTAACCATGTTTGCAAAAGACAACACAGCAAAAGCAGAAATTAAAGCCCTGAGCCCTCTTCTTGGCGATCAGAAGAATGAGCTCCCTTATATCATTCCTACCGAAAACTATCTGAATACATTTTCAGCACATCTGAGTAAAAAATTATCAGACAATAACTCACTACCTCAAACCAATACTCCTTATGAGGTGCCGGCAGACTATTTCGAAATATTTTCATCCCGAATGTCGGCACTAATTCATTCAATGGATGTTGAAGAAGAATTATCAACGCTGTCGCCGGTTCTTTCTCAAATTGAACGCAAACTACCATATCAAGCTTCACCATCAGGGTTATCGGATAAAATGACGGCAGATATAATCGGACAAAAGGAACAAGCAGGAGTCTTTTCAATTTTCTCATCCAAAGTAGTGCGCTATGCCGTTGCTGCATCTGTACTTTTCGCTTCGCTAACATTTGTTATTAAAAATATTACGCCGAATAAAAATGAAAATATCGTAAGCATCCCCGCTCCTATATCAGAGCAGCAGTTCAATCATTTGCTTGCTTCTACCGACGAAAAGGAAATCATTCAGTATTTACAAGAAGAAGGTCTACAGCTGAATCAATCTGAAATTGAAACAATGGTTGACCCTTCCACATTACCGGATGAAATTGATTATTTCGATGAAGAATTCTCTGACGAATTCTTCGATGAAATTCAGACAGATTTAAACCTTAAAAGCTTTTAATATTAAAACCAGACACATGAATAAAATACATTATTTAGTTCCGATGATTGGATTGATTCTGATTACAAATTTTTCTTCCCTAAAGGCGCAGACAACACAACCGGAGCCCGGTAACAAAGAAGAAAAAATACAAGCGCTGGAAGTTGCCTTTATCAGCAGAAAACTCAATCTTTCAACTGATGAAGCCCAGAAGTTCTGGCCGGTTTACAATGAATACAAAACAGATATACGCAGTACTGTTGGACCTAAGGATAAACGTAAAGACATAGATGTGCTCGATCGAGAAGAAAAAGTACTGGAGGTAAGAAAAAAATACAAGGATCGTTTTACACAGGCTGTAGGAGAAAAAAAGATGAACCAGTTTTTTCAGGCAGAGCATGAATTCAGGGGCGTTTTACTCAATCGTTTAAAGAAAGCACCTGGAAACAGACCAGGAGTAAAACAGCGATTAAAAAAATAGTTGGCTGGTTAATATCATTTCTCCTAAATTTGTAAATAGGTGTTTTTCATAGGTTAGCAACGGCCGACTCTTTTTAGGGTTGGCCTATTTTTTTGCCTTTAACCCTATTTTCCTGATCAGAAAAACACAATAAATTGATGAAATTTTAATGCCTCTAAAAAGTTTTATCTGAATAAAACTGATCCTAAAGAAGGCATCAATAAAGAACGAGAAAACAGCAATTAAATTTAAAATCTTTGATGCTGTTAAAGAGTAAAAAATTAAGCGAACCGATAAATCGGTGTTTTGATATCATGATAAAATAAAAAAGTCCAGCCATTTTCTTTTCCTTCAACCCACCACTTACTTCTTAAATCAGCAGCGAGTCTTCCGTCTGCATCATATTTTGTAATAAACCGATTTTTTAATTGCATAAACTGCGGCGCTACATCTCCTCCGAAAAAAACTGTTTGACCATTTTCACGTATCCAGAATACCTGATGCCAGGGCGAATGCGCTCCTGTATGCTGATAGGAAATACCTCCTTCTAGTTCACCGGCTCCTTCAACCAGTATAAGTTTGTCACTGTTCGTAAGCGCCTGCACATCTTCCATTTTATAAGATCTCGAATGAACAGAAACTGCTTGTTCAAATTCATGGCGGTTTACTATATACTGTGCATTCGGAAAACTTAAAAATCGCTGATGCAGAATTGCATCTTCCTTTGAAACGCCTCCTGCATGATCTTTGTGCAAGTGTGTTAATAAAACTTTCGTTACATCCATTGGATTAATGCCCTGTTTCAAAAGATTGGCATGCAATTGCAGTGTGCCATCCGGCATTGAAAATCCTAATCCGGTATCCAGCACAAGAACATCCTGAGAGGTAATTACAGCGAAAGGTTGTACTTCTACCAGTAAACTACCTCTGGATCGATCGGCTAGTTGATCTTTAGAAGGATCGAAAGGAATAAACTGACGAGACGCATCAACAGTAAAACTTCCTTCAGACAGAGGATGGATTTGCATAAATTTAGAATTGCCGCGAAGGTAATTCCTGAATGAGAATAATTGACTATTGTCTAATCTAATGAAAAAGTTAAAAACAACTCGGAGGTCGTCTATCTTAAAACCATTTGCCTGTCGGCATCAAGACGCAACAATATAAAAACCAGTGCAGTGAAAGTAATGAGCGAAGATCCGCCATAGCTTAAAAAAGGCAGGGTAATTCCAATTACAGGCATTAGGCCGATGGTCATGCAGATATTGATAAATACATGAAAAAATAAAATAGAAACAACGCTGTATGTATATACGCGGGAAAAAGTACTTCGCTGTCGTTCTGCAATTCTAATCATACGCATCATCAACATAAAATAAATACCAAGCAGCAAAACACTACCCCAGAAACCGAAACTTTCCGCTACTGCTGTGAAAATAAAGTCGGTGTGTTGCTCGGGCACAAACTCACCCTGTGTGGTTACTCCTTTCAGAAATCCTTTCCCCAAAACTCCACCAGAGCCAATTGCTATTTTTGATTGTCTAACGTTATAACCGTAATCTCTTTTCTTACCCATCGCCTTCTCCTTTTCAAACTGTGCAATACGTTTAGGGTCTTTAGGGATGTAACTTTTTCCAAACATGTTCAATACGCGCTCCGACTGGTAGGGCTTCAGAATTTTATCAAATACAATAAAGTCTACTGCATATTTAAACAGGATACATATTCCCCCGAGCAAGAGGAGAAAAACAAACAATGAAAACGTTTTTCTAATTTTTCGCCACAAAATATAAACTGCGATAAACAGCAGAAGAGCAATCATTACAACGTAAGCTGTAAAAGGCATTACAATTGCAGTAACAAAAAGAATCAGCACAGAAAAACCTGCTACTAAATAAACCGATGGCAATCCTTCTCTGAATAAAACAAGAAAAAAAGAAAAATAAACAAGTGCGAGTCCTGTTTCCTTTTGCGCAATCGACAAAAGTGCCGGGCCAAGTGTAATTGCAAAGGCGATGAGATGCGAACGAAAAATTTTAAAATCTGTTTCCTGTCTGCTCAGGTATTTGGCAATGGCTAGTGAAGTAAACACTTTACACAATTCTGCAGGTTGCAGGTTGAATCCTCCACCAAGTGCAATCCAAGAACGTGAGCCGCTGATATTTTTACCAATTACAAAAGTGAGCAACATCAGCACGATACCGCCGAGGTACATCAAATTGGCTGTTGCTGCGAAGAATTTACTATCTATAAGAAGAATAAACAAAGCAAGTACAGAGCTGATACCAATAAACAACAACTGCTTTGAATAATTATTTTTGAATGCAAGTACTGATTTCCAGAACGACTCCTCCGTTCGGTATTCAACTGAAAAAATGGCTATAAATCCGATCATCAGCAACAGGTAATACATCACCACCACACCGGTATCTACTCCTTTTCCAATACTTTCATCTCTTGCACTCATGCCGGAATCTTATAAATTTTCTTATTGAAATATCTGCCCGGTACCGAATGTAAAAAAAAGGTAGAGAATGCTGAAAAGATTTTCCCTGGCACATGCGGGCGATTCGATCCAGATTGCAGAATAACAATATTCTTTTGCTCTGATAAATCCATTTTTGTTGTTAGCCTCGCCTTTCTTGCAGCAAGTGAATCTTTTATTCTTTTTATTGAGTCTCTGATTCTTATTTCTCTTTGAATACGCATCGGGATAAGTGACACGTTGCTGATTCGCTCAATTTCAGCTTTACGTTGCGGGCCTGCAATGGAATCTGTGAGATATTTCTCCATCAACAATGATGCAATCGGAGCAGCCCAGGTTGAACCAAATCCTGCATTTTCAACCACCACACATACAGCAATTTTAGGATTTTCTTTCGGTGCGAAAGCCACGAAGAAAGAGTGGTTTTGCTGTTTCACGCCTCTGTAATAATTCTCTACTGTTCCCGTCTTGGCACATACTGCATACCCGGGAATTTTTGCATTGCGTGCTGTTCCATTTGTTACCACCATCTCCATACCATCTATCACCGCCTGGTATGCAGTGTCGGGTATGTGTAATGGTTTAATCTTTTCTCTGAAGGGTTTAAGAATTGTATCTCTTTCACTTTCGTTTTCTATCGACTTCACAAAATGAGGAATGTAATACCACCCCCTATTTGCAATCAAACACATACTGTTTGCCATTTGCAGCGGAGTAACCTGCATTTCTCCCTGACCAATTCCAAGTGAAACGATGGTACACGAATTCCATCCTCCTTTGCGAAACACTTTGTTGTAACGTGTAGTATCCGGAATATAACCGGCATATTCACCAGCAAGATCCACCCCCAGGCGGTGACCAAGCCCGAAAGCATTGAGATAAGACTTCCATTGCATCAATCCCTTTTCGATTGATTTATATTTTGGATTATCTACCGTTAACCGAAGTAAATGCGCATAATAAGAATTACAGGAATTGGCAATCGACAATTTAAGATCACCTGCGTGGCCTGCATTTGAATGGGTACATGCAGGTTTTCCGCATGGCTGATAACGACCAAAGCAAGGATAACCATAAGAAGGTAAAATCAAACCTTCATCAAGAGCAACCAGTGCGCCAAGCGGTTTAAAAGTAGAACCGGGAGGATATACGCCCTGCATCCCCCTGTTTAGCATCGGCGAAGAAGGATTTGTAAAAAGACGATTGAAATTTTTTCTTGCTTCCGGCCCGGTCAGTTCATTCGGATCATAGCCAGGTGCAGATGTCATGGCAATGATTCCGCCTGTTTTCGGTTCTATTGCCACCACGCTGCCAACCTTATTCTTCATTAATTTTTCTGCCAGCTGCTGTACTTCAATATCAATATAAGTGTTGAGGTGTCTTCCTGCAACTGCTGCAGTATCAAAATCACCGTTTTCATAAGGACCAATCGGACGATTGAAGTTGTCCCTTAAAATATACTGAATACCTCTTTGCCCCATGAGAATTCTCTCGTAATAACTTTCAAGTCCGCTCCGACCTGCAAAGTCGCCCATCTGGTAAAAGAAGTTGGATTTCTTAAGAATAGCAGAATCTACCTCTCCTACATACCCAAGGATATGCGCAGCCGCTTTGAACGGATAAGTGCGGATGGGTCTTTCCTGCAGAAAAAAAGCAGGTTGAAACCGAAATAACTTCTCATTTACGCGGGCATATTTTTCTGAGGATAACAATGGTTCAAAAACAGAAGCTCTGTTTCTGGTATTTTTAATGATCGCATTCACCACACGTTTTCTGAACTCAGCTGTATCAATGCCAAGAATATTACAGAGAGACGTGGTATCAACACCCTTTAACTGAGAAGGTGTAACCATCAGGTCGTACATCACGGTATTATCGAGAATCGCTTTGCCATTACGGTCAAAAATGATCCCTCTGCTCGGATAAACCACTTTCCTGAGAATTGCCTGATCAGTAGCTAGTTTTTCGTATTTGCCTGAAAAGATCTGTAAAGTCATCAGCCTGATCACCATGATGATAAATATCACACCGATTATCATCTGGATGGTAAACTTTCTCGACTGATTAAAAACGGCCATGTATGAAGTAACGGTTTATATATCAGGTATTGGTTAAAAATTTCTGCTTCCTTGTGAAAATGATTTCTATTAATGTAATCAGCATCAGGCTCACGAATGATGAACCCAGTGTTTTTACAAAGAGATACCATCCGTTTCCAAATTGAAAAGCCTGAATTGCAAAAAGGAAAAAATGATGAACTACAGTTAACAAGGCAACATAAGTAACATATGGTACCAGACCCAGACTTACAACCGAAGGCTCACGGTAATTGAAGTCGACATCTTTATTAGGAATTAAAAACGTGATCAAAAATGGTCTTATGTATCCAATCATTACGCAAGCCGCAGCATGCATACCGGGCGTACGGGTGAAACTATCAAGAAATAACCCGGTAATAAAAGAAAGCAATAATAATCCGGCTCTGCCAACAGAAAAGGGCAGCCACAGGATAAACAAATAATAGAAAATGACAGAAAATGCTTCATGCAAAGGAGGAATTCGGTATCCAATAAACTGCTGCGCAAGAATAAAAATCAGCAACCTGAAACCGTATCTGAAAAATTGACTCATTTAATTATTTTCGATCTTTTTTCAAGTTCAATCTGTTCGTCTCTTTGCAGATTCTCGACTATGAAAACATGACGCACTTTACTGAAATTAGTAAAAAGACGAACCTGAATAGAATAGAATGCATTGATTTTATCAGGGATAACTTTTTCAATTACCCCGACAGGAATTCCGGGAGGGAAATCAGAGAAAACACTTGTTTCTACCGTATCTCCCTTTATCGGCTTACTGCTTTTGGATATATCTTTCAACTGCACAAACCTTGGGTCGGCGCCATCCCATTCAATCCTTCCTGTTTCTCCTGTTTTACGTAGTCCGGCACTTACCCTGCTTTGCTTGTGTAAGAGGCTCATCACGTAGGAAAAATTAGTGCTCACATCCAGCACGGTACCTACAATTCCTTCCGGCCCCACCACTACCATACCTGGCTTAATCCCCTGCTTACTTCCCCGATGCAAAGTGAGATAATTGTTAGGCTGAGAGATGCTGTTATTAATCACCATTGCATCCATGTACAGATATTTTCTTTCCTTCCACACACTGTCCTGTTTAAATTTCCCGGTTTTGATTTCGCGGGAGGTATCAGCCGACTGGAAGTTATCGGACAACCGGTTTTGCAGTTCAACAATTTTTTTACGAAGACTAACATTTTCTTCTTCTAAGCTGAAATACTGCTCTACGTTGCTGTAACGCTTCTGTAGGCGACCGGTTATTTCAGAGGATTTATTTAAATAAACTGATTGCTGGTAACGGTTATAACGGAAGAGTAAAGCAAAGCAAAGTACTTCTGTTAAAACAAACAGAAGGAAGATAGAATGCCTGCGTAAAAAAGCAATAAGATTGCGCACAGACGCACAGTTTTAAGTTCCTCGGTCCAAGTTTGATTAGTTGCGCATCACAAAAGGATAGCGGTTATAGTTTTTCAGTGCAATGCCGGTACCGCGCACCACACTTTTCAGCGGATCATCTGCAATATGCACAGGGAGTTTGATTTTTTGCATGAGACGCTTATCAAGTCCTCTAAGCAAAGCACCTCCTCCCGTAATGTAGATACCGCGACGATAAATATCAGCAGCCAGTTCAGGAGGAGTCATCTCCAGAGCCTGTAAAATGGCTTCTTCAATTTTAAAAATACTTTTATCCAGCGCCTCGGCAATTTCCTGATAGCTCACCATAATCTGCTTGGGAATACCTGTAACCAGGTCACGCCCGTTCACAGGAATGTCATCTGGCGGATTGTCGAGCTCTTTCATTGCCGATCCGATCTGAATTTTTATTTGCTCAGCAGTACGTTCACCGATAAGAAGGCTATGGTAACGACGAAGCGCCTCACGAATGTCGCCCGTGAATTCATCCCCTGCTATACGAATACTCTGGTCACATACGATCCCTGCAAGGGCAATCACAGTGATACCTGTTGTACCACCTCCAATATCTACGATCATATTTCCGACAGGCTCTTCAACATCTATACCTATACCCAGTGCTGCTGCCATTGGTTCATGTAAAAGGTAGACCTCCTGTGCGCCGGCTTGTTCTGCACTGTCGCGCACGGCTCTTTTCTCTACCTCTGTGATGCTGCTGGGAATACAAATCATCATCCTCCATTTTGGCGGGAAAAGCGGCTTTTTGGTGTAAACGAGCTTGATTAATTCACGAATCATCAATTCAGCCGCATTGAAATCTGCAATTACCCCGTCTTTCAGAGGACGTACCGTGCGGATGCTTTCGTGCGTTTTCTCATGCATCATGAGGGCCTTCTTTCCAACTGCCAGCACGTTTTTCGGGTTGTTGCGATCCAGGGCAACGATTGAAGGTTCGTTTACCACAATTTCATCGTTATGAATAATCAGCGTGTTAGCTGTGCCAAGATCTATGGCAATGTCTTGTGTAAAGAAGTTGAAAAGGCCCATTTTTTTTCAGAGAAAGATTAATCGTAATAGCTGACTGGCAAATTTGAGTGAAATTATTGGAAAAAACAAAGTATGTGATAAACAAAAAATCACTTTTAAGACTTGTTTTTCTCAAATGTTGAAAACTTTTAAAAAATCAAGGGAGAAAAAAAGATTCAGAAGGGTCAGATTTTTCGTTTATATATTACCGTTAGTTAACAGAACTCATACCCGATATCCGCTCGGTAATACATCCCTTCATACCGAATATTCTCCAATGTAAGTCCGGCCATATTAACAGCTTCAGCAACAGAGCTTCCGTAAGCCGTTACAGCCAGCACCCGTCCTCCTTGTGTGAATATTTTCCCGTTTTCCTCTTTTGTCCCGGCATGAAATACAAGGGTTCCCGGGTCTGTTTTCTCCAAACCTTCAATCACAAAGCCTTTTTGATATTCTCCGGGGTATCCGCCACTCACTGCTACACGTGTTACCGCAAAGCGTGGATCCGATTTCACAGTCTTGCCTGTAAGCTTCTGTTCAGCCGCTGCAGTTAATAATTCAACCAGATCTGACTGAAGTCGCGGCATCACTGCCTCCGTCTCCGGATCACCCATCCGGCAATTGTATTCGATCACATAAGGATCTTCACCCACTTTAATTAAACCAAAAAAAACGAATCCGGTATAGTCCATTTTCTCTGATGAAATCCCTTTGATAGTCGGTTGCACAATACGCTCCTCCACCTTTTTCATAAATACATCATCTGCAAAAGGAACCGGACTTACGGCTCCCATTCCTCCGGTATTTAATCCTGTATCACCTTCACCAATTCTTTTGTAATCTTTTGCCGAAGGAAGCAAAACATAAGATTTTCCGTCTGTGAGTGCAAATACACTGAGTTCTATTCCTGTAAGAAACTGCTCAATGACGACCTTACTGCCGGCCGCTCCAAACTTCCCGTCCTGCAACATCTCTTTCAACTCCTGTATGGCCTCTTCGTGTGTCTGACAAATCACGACTCCCTTTCCGGCAGCAAGTCCGTCTGCCTTTAAAACAACAGGCAATGAGTGTGAAGCAACATAATCAGCTGCTTCTGTATACTGTCCGGATGTAAATTCTTTATAGTCGGCAGTTGGAATATTATTACGCTGCATAAACTGCTTGGCAAATGCTTTGCTTCCTTCCAGCTGAGCAGCATAAGCAGATGGACCGATAACACCCAGCCAACTTTGGTGAAAAGGATTGATACGATGGGTATTGCGAAAGTAATCGGTGATCCCTTTTACAAGAGGCTCTTCCGGACCAACAACAATCAGATCAATGGAGTTTTCTCGACAAAAAGCTTCCATTTTTTCAAATTCGCTATTTATAGGGAGGTTCACATTCGTACCGCAAAGGGCAGTACCCGGATTGCCGGGAGCGATGTATAGCTGATGACAAAGCGGACTTTGTTTTATTTTCCAGGCAAGTGCGTGTTCACGACCGCCGGAACCGAGAAGAAGGATGTTCATGGGTTGAATTTTTGATGATCAGGGGTCGAAATTAAAGGATGAATTTTTTATTTCAGAAAAAGCTTCCGACTAAGGGTAAATGAATTAATCCTTATTTTCGAATTTCTCCAATCACACACAAAAACAAAGTATGGAAAAAACGATTGCCGAAAAAGGTCACCCCAAAGGATTATGGGTATTATTTGGTACTGAAATGTGGGAGCGCTTCAACTTCTACGGAATGAGAACGCTGCTAACGCTGTTCATTGTAAATTCTTTAATGATGAGCAAAGAGGACTCCTCTCTTATATACGGAGGCTTTCTGGGGCTTTGCTACTTAACACCAATGCTGGGCGGTTTTGTTTCTGACAGATTTTTAGGTAACAGAACCTGTATTATGTTAGGCGGTCTGTTAATGGCTGCAGGACAGCTTCTTTTATTTTTTAGTGCTACGATATTTTCTTCCGGCCTCGACCTTGCAAAAACCCTTTTATACATTGCTCTTGGTTTGATCATTCTGGGAAATGGTTTTTTTAAACCAAATATTTCCAGCATGGTGAGTTCCCTATACCCGAAAGAGGAGAAGAATAAACTCGACACTGCCTTCACTATTTTTTATATGGGCATCAATGTAGGTGCGTTTTTGGGGCAGTTCATATGCCCGTTTGTTGGTGACGTTGTAGATGTAAATGGTAATCGTGACATTTTT
>Ga0315906_10007718_pt1 | contig 13042 bp, 6 predicted proteins | sample LakEriMetagenome_4_FD_203526 | JGI IMG/M metagenome (GOLD analysis project Ga0315906, IMG submission 203526) | Freshwater fungal communities from buoy surface, Lake Erie, Ohio, United States - Buoy 2 MA122 | ecosystem: Environmental > Aquatic > Freshwater > Lake > Lake biofilm | place: USA: Lake...
GGCCTGACGGCGCGCAGGATTTGCCAGGCCTGACGGCGCGCAGGATTTGCCAGGCCTGACGGCCTTCAGGATTTGCCGCGGCTGGCTGCGCGCTCAGCCTGGCGCGCGACAAAGGCCTCGATGCCTTCGCGCGATTCGCGCGTCTGGGCCACGTTGCAGAAATTCTCCACCGCCGCTGCGACCCCTTTGCGATAGTCGGAGTCGATCTCTCGCATGAACATCTCGCGGGCCATGCGTAGCACGCGTCTGGGTTTGGCGGCCAGTACCTGAGCGAGTTCGAGTGCTGCGGTCATGGCCATGCCCTGATCGACCACCCGGGTCACAAGACCAAGCTGGTGGCCTTCCTCGGGACCGAAGGTGCGTCCGGTAAAGAGCAGATCGAAGGCCCGATGCCTGCCCACGATGCGCGGCAGGTGGGTGAAATGGATGGCCGGGATGACCCCCACGTCGATTTCAGGATAGCCCAGGGTCGCCCCTCGCTCGACCACCATCATGTCGCAGGAGATGGCAAGCGTCATGCCTCCGCCGCGAGCGGTTCCGTTGACTGCAGCAATCGACGGCTTGCCTAGCCGGAACTGCAGATCCGTAAACCGGGTGTAGAGCCGCTCGAGCAGTGCGCGACTGTTTTCCCAGTCCCCCTGGGCAAATGCTTTCAGATCGAGCCCCGCGCTGAAGCGCCCGGGCACGGCACTCCCCAGCACGATCACATCAACCCCGTCGTCGGCGCTGGCCTGCTCGAAAGCCGCCAGAAGGGCATCCAGCAACGGGACAGTCATGGCATTGACCGGCGCGTGGTTCATGACGATCCGGGCAATGCGGTCCTGAACGCTCAGGTTCACCAGGGGGGAAGAAGTGTTCAAAGTCGATCCAGCGAGGGTTGGGCAAGTGAGAGGGGTCGCTCAAGTCCCGGGCGACAGCGCCCGGGCGGCGGGCAAAGCGTGCATTTGATCACAAGCGAGCCTGTGACACGGCACCGCGGGAGCCGGATGCGTTGTGTTCCCGAGGAGGACGCGATCGGCTGGAAACCCGCACCAGTGCTCGATGGCACGGTGATTGCGCAGTAGAGGTCCATGAACTCGGGCATCCCGCCCTTAATCCTGTCACTTCCTTCTGGGGAAAACTCATGTTCTCTCTGATCAAACACGATCTTCAGCACATCCTGAAGCAGATCAAGATCGCCGAGCGCCATGCTGCAGGCGAGGACCTCTCGGCCCTGGTCGCGGGTGCGGCGCAGGGTACGGCGATCGCGACCCCTCAGCTGCTGCCGCTGGGTCTGCGGACCGTGACGGGTGAGTACAACAACCTGCTGCCTGGCCAACAGATGAGCGGCTCGTCCTTTCAGCTGATGCCGCGCATGCTGACAACCCGCTTCACCAACGATCAGGACGGCGACCGTCAGAGCTTTGGTCCCGGGGCGCCTGCCCTGACCAACACCAACTACGCCACGGTCGGGAATGTGGTCGATGCCGACCCCCGGATCATCAGCAACCTGGTGGCGGATCAGTCACTGGGCAACAAGGCCGCCATCATCGCGGCCCTGACGGTCAACGGGGCGGCTGATCCGTCTGGGTCCGCCGATACGATCCACAGTGCTTTCCTGGCGGTTGGGGCGGCCGCATCCGACGCAGACCGCGCCGCAGCACAGAATGTTCTTGACGGTCTGATTGCTCAACATCAGCTGACGGTTGAGCGGGGTTCGGTGATTGTGCTGAACGTTGCCAGCGATGGCGCCTCGGCACCTTACAACTCGTTTTTCACGCTGTTCGGCCAGTTTTTCGATCATGGCCTGGATATGGTGAGCAAGGGGGGCAGCGGCAAGGTCTACATCCCGCTCCAACCGGATGATCCCCTCTACAAGGCGGGTTCGCCCACCAATTTCATGGTCCTGACGCGGGCCACCAATCAGGCCGGACCGGATGGTGTGGTGGGCACAGCGGATGATGTTCGCGAACATCGCAACGAGACCACCCCCTTCATCGATCTGAACCAGGTCTACACCTCACACCCGTCGCATCAGGTCTTCCTGCGGGAATATGTTCTGGTGGATGGCAAGCCCGTGGATACCGGGCACCTGCTTGAGGGCAGCGCGGGAGGCCCGCCCACCTGGGCGGACATCAAGGCCCAGGCCCGCGACAAGCTCGGAATTGAACTGAACGACTTCCACGTGCACTCGGTGCCGCTGCTGGCCACCGATGACTATGGACAGTTCATTGCTGGGGCCAATGGCCTGCCCCAACTGGTCATGCCGGGCAATCCGCCCGTCTTGGTCGAAGGCAGTCTGACAGCACCGGTTTCCGCGGCTGGCGCGATGGGCGCAGGCGCGGTCTTCCTGGCCGACATTGCGCACACTGCGGCGCCCGCGATGGTTGACCACGATCGCAATCCGCAGACCCCCATGGTGGCAACCACCGCGGATGCCGATACCGTGACAGGCAACCCGCTGGTCCCGAACGGCTTCGGGCTGATGACCCAGTACGACAACGAACTGCTTGATCGTCACTTCATTGTGGGTGATGGTCGTGGCAACGAAAACATCGGCCTGACTGCGGTGCACACGGTGTTCCACAGTGAGCACAACCACCGGGTCGACCAGATCAAGACCGTGATCCTCGAGAGCGCCGCGCAAGGCGACCTCGCCTTCCTGAATGAGTGGCTGCTGACCCCGGTGAGTGCGTTGCCGCAGGATCCGGCAGGCCTGGTCTGGGATGGTGCCCGTCTGTTCCAGGCGGCCCGATTCAGCACCGAGATGGTCTACCAGCATCTGGTGTTCGAGCAGTTTGCCCGGGCGATCTCGCCGACCGTGGATCCCTTTGTCTTCTCGAACAACCCTGATGTCGACCCAGCGATCGTGGCCGAATTCGCCCACGTGGTTTACCGCTTCGGGCATTCCATGCTCAACGAGACGGTGGATCGCATTGCGATCGATGGCAACACGACCGACCACATCGGTCTCATTGAAGCCTTCCTGAATCCCGTGGAATTCAACAACCTGCGTGATGCCAATGGCGTTGTACAGCAGGTCGATGCATACACCGCTGCAGGGGCCATCATCCGTGGCATGTCCCTGCAAACCGGCAACGAGATCGACGAATTCACGACCGGCGCCCTGCGCAACAACCTGGTGGGTCTGCCTCTGGACCTGGGCGCGCTCAACATCGCCCGCGGACGCGAAACGGGCGTGCCTTCGCTCAATGAAGCGCGCCGCCAGTTCTTTGAAGCCACGCAAGACGCCACGCTCAAGCCCTATGCCAGCTGGTCCGAGTTTGCGCAGTTCCTGAAGAATCCGATGTCGGTGGTGAACTTCATCGCCGCCTACGGCACCCACGAGAGCATTACCAGTGCGACCACGGTTGCAGCCAAGCGGGATGCCGCCTGGTCGATGGTGATGGGCGATGGGCAGGCTCCGGCGGATCGGGTTGACTTCCTGAATGCGACTGGAGCCTTCGCGGGCGGCTCGCTGGGCGGCCTGAATGATGTGGATTTCTGGATCGGCGGTCTGGCCGAGCGCAAGATCCCCTTCGGCGGAATGCTGGGCACCTCCTTCAACCATGTGTTTGAAGTGCAGATGGAGCGGCTGCAGGCGGGCGATCGCTTCTATTACCTCAGCCGCACGCAGGGCATGAACCTGCTGACCCAGCTCGAGGCGGACTCCTTTGGTGCACTGGTGGTGCGCAACAGCGACCTGGGCAACCCCAACTCAACGCACGTGGCGGCCAATCTGTTCCAGACGCCCGATCTGATCCTCGAGGTCGACACGCATCGCCAGCGCGACTACAACGGCGACGCTGCCGGGCGTGACCCCCTGCATGCCGATCCGCTGGTGGCGGCACTCAATCCGCTGGTCCAGCGTTCAGATGGCGATGGCAATCTGGCCAATGGCCTGGAGAACCTGCGCTACACCGGAGACGCCCATGCCGTACTCGGGGGAACCGATGCGCGCAACATCCTGATCTCGGGTGCAGGTGACGATACCGCCTGGGGTGATGGCGGCGACGATGATATCGAAGGCGGTCTGGGCAACGACCATCTCTTTGGCGGTGCAGGCAACGACATCATTACCGATCAGGGCTCGGACTTCGGCGACGTGATCGAAGGTGGTTCAGGCCATGACTTCATCAGCAGCGGCAACGGTCTGGATCTGCTTTTTGGCGGCGAGGGTCAGGACTTCATCTTTGGTTCGCAGGATGACAAGGACATCTCTGGTGGCTTGGACAATGACTTCATCCAGGGCGGCACGGGCAGCAATGTCCTGAAGGGCAATGAAGGCGACGACTGGATCGAGGGTGGGGACGGCAGCACGGGCTTTGATGGCCTGGCCGGCGAAAACTCGGAGCTCTTTTTCAACAGCCGGATCATCGGTCATGACATCCTCAATGGTCGTGGCGGAGATAGCGACTATGACGGGGAGTCGGGCGATGACATCATGGTCCAGAGCTCGGGCATCCAGCGCAATAACGGCATGGCCGGCTTCGATTGGGCCATCCACAAGGGCGACGCGGCGGCCGCTCATAGCGATCTTGGCATTCCCATCTTCGCCAACCAGCAGGCCATCATCCTGCGCGATCGCTTCGATCTGGTCGAAGGTCTGTCGGGTTGGGTCCACAACGACACGCTGATCGGCCGCAGCCAGGTACTCGGCGCGGCCGCGCCCATCGGTGTGGCGGCGGTACCGGATGCCGACAGCCCCTATCTGTCCTACTCCAACTCGCTCACCGCCGAAGGTGTTGCACGCATTCAGGGCTTTGATCAGCTCACCGATCATCTGCCGCGCCAGGCGCTGACCGTCAATGGCGAGACCCACACCGTGCTGGTCATGGATGTCAACTCCGTCGTGCGGGATGCCCAGGGCAATGTCACCACCGTGCTTGATACCGCAGGCGATGTGCTCCTGGGGGGCGGTGGCTCGGACATCCTGAATGGCATGGCCGGCAACGACATCATCGATGGGGATCGCTGGCTCAATGTCCGGATCTCGATTCGTGATCCGCAGGGGGCGGAGATTGGCTGGGCCGATGGCATGAGCGCCAAGGTCTACTCGCCCACGGGCCAGGAGTTGCACGGTGGCAGATCGCTCAGCGCGCTGATGCAGGATCGCACCTACCATCCGGGGCAGCTGCAGATGGTTCGCGAACTGCTCGACGGTGATGTGGGCAATCTTGATCGCGATACCGTCATCTACCGCGGGCTGCGGGCGGACTATTCCTTCTTCCGCAATGAAGATGGCAGCATCACGGTGCAGCACAACGGCAGGCTCGCCAATGGTGAAACCGACGGCACCGATCGTCTTTACAATGTGGAGGCGCTGCGCTTTGCTGTGAATGCGGGCGGTACGGCTGACGTGCTGTTTGACGAAATCCAGCTCGAAACCCCGCCTGTTCTTACGGCGCCGGCGGAGTCTGCCGCCAGCATCCTGGAAAACACGGTCGGTGTGGTGACGCGTGTGCCTTTCGTGGATTTCAACACCGGTGCTCAGGTGCTGCGTTTCAATGTGGCGGGAGAGGCGGTGATTGAGGGCGCTTCGCCCATGACGCTGAGCCTGGTCGGCGAAGATGCAGCGCTGTTCAGTGTTGACAACCAAGGCAATGTCAGCCTGCGCCAGGCGCTGAACTTTGAGGCGCCGGTCGATTTCAACCGCGATGGCATCTACCGCGTCGATGTTCAGGCGGCTGATGGCATCAGCACGGTCACCCATGCCCTTTCGGTCACGGCGGCCAATGTCAACGAAGCGCCCACGGGTGCAGTGAGCATCACTGGCACGCCGTTTGTGAATCAGGTGCTGCGCGCCACGCACAATCTGGTGGACCAAGACGGTAACGGGACGATCGGTTCGATGGCCTGGCAGTGGAAAGCTGATGGCGTGGATATCTTCGGCGCCGTGCAGTCGACCCTGACGGTCAGCCCGGATCTCGCCGGCAAGCAGATCTCGGTGAGCGGCCGGTATGTTGACGGTGGCGGATTCGTGGAGACCCATCTGAGTGCAGCGACGGGGCCAGTGTTGGCTGAGTTGTTGGGCACCGCCGCGGCCAACACCCTGAATGGAACGGCGCTGAACGACATCATCCGCGGCCTGGGGGGCAATGATGTACTGAATGGCTTTGATGGCCATGATCTGCTGGATGGTGGCACGGGCGACGATCGGATGACCGGCGGCAATGGCAACGACATCTACGTTGTGGATTCGACCCGCGATGTGATCGTCGAAGCGGCAGCGGGTGGGTTCGACACAATCCGCACGGCCATGGCGACCTACACCCTGGGCATCAACGTCGAGCAGCTCGAGTACATCGGAACAGCCAACTTCACGGGGACGGGCAGCTTGCGCGATGACGTGATCATCGGAGGTTCGGGGTCAGACATCCTGCGCGGTCAGGCAGGCAATGACGACCTTCGGGGCGGTGTGGGCAGTGATCAGCTCACGGGGGGGGCAGGCGCGGATCGACTCACCGGCGGCGAGGGTGAAGATGTCTTCATCTACGCGGCCAGCACCGAGTCGGGACTGACGACCGCGACGCGCGATCTGATTCTCGACTTTGTTCGGGGGGTCGATCGGATCAACCTGTCGGCAATCGACGCCAGCGCATCGGCCACGGGCAACCAGGCCTTCGTCTGGCGGGGCACTCAGGCCCTCACCGCGGTCGGTCAGCTCAACATGGTGTACGACGCAGCGGCCAACCAGACGCTGATTCAGGGCAACACCTCAGGTACGGTCGCCCCGGAACTGGTGATTGCGCTGGCAGGCGACTACACCCAGGGAGCCAACCTGCTTCAGGTGTCAGCAGCGGCCACCTCGGACATCGTCCTCTGAGGTTGAGACGGCCCGCCGTCCCCCGGCTGATTCCGGGGGGCGGCTTGGGTCCGCCCCCAAGGTTTCAGTGCACTTTCAGGGCCTGCCACAGGGCCACGGCATCTGCGCCTGCGGCATCCCGGGCATCAGGTCGGACGGCGGTGTGAACCATCACCAGCCTGCGCGCCGGATGCACATAGATGGCCTGCCCCCGAACCCCCAGCAGGGCAAAAGAGCCGTCGCGATCCGGAAAGACCCAGGTCTGATAGCCATAGCCGAAGTACCGGCGGGTCTGTCGAGGATTGACCTGCATCTGGGTCATCTGTTCAAGCCAGCCCTCAGGAAGGATTTGATGCGATCCCACTCGGCCGCCCTGGGCGAGCATCATGGCCAGTCGACCCCAGTCGGGCAGGGTGGCCTGAAAGCCCATGTAACCCACCTCCAGGCCTGATCGATCAAGCAGCCAGGTACCGGCCGACCGAGCGCCCATGGGTTGCCACACCTCGCGTGCAAAAACAGTTGCAAGCGGTTCGCCAAACGCTTCACGGGTGACCAGCGCCAGCACAAAGGTTTCGGCCGATGCATAGGACCAGCGATCGCCAGGCGCAGCGATGCGATCCTTGAAGGGTCGAACCACGTCCGCCCCGCCGGCGCTCTGATGCCCGATCGCGCGTCGACTGAGTATCGCTGCATCATCGGCGCCATCGTAGTCCTCCCGAAATCGGACACCCGAGGACATGGTCAGCAGATGGCGCAGGGGCGTGCGCCCATATTCGGTGCCACGCAGTCCTGTGGCATAGCGCTCGGCTGGATCGTCAATCGAGCGGATGCGGCCTTGCGCGAGCGCGAGGCCAGTGAGGATCGCGGTGAGCGTCTTGGCCATCGAGAACGAGGTCATCCGATGCTCAGGCCCTCGGTCGTACTGGTAGCGTTCAACCAGCACTTCACCGTCACGAGCGATCAGCAGCCCGGTGACCGGGTTGCGTGCGCAGTAGTCATCGATGCTGAACTGGCCCGGCCCCTTGGGGCCAGCGCCCCGATAGCGGACTTCAGGTTCTTTGGAAGCCCGAACCGTTCGGGTCGACGCTGTGGGCGCTGCCCCGGGAGACGCTCTGGACGCCAGAATCTGATCGAGCCGGGAGAACGAATCAACGCTCGTCTCGGCGCGCCACCAGGTTGTGGGAGTGGCGCTCCCGTAACGGCCTGTGAAGTCAACATAGCGCCAGCGATCCGGCCCGCCCGGGTTGCGCCCGATCCCGTCTTCGAAGCGGAATCCAGGCTGCGGTCGGGATGCGGCGGCCTGAGGGGTGGGGTTGACCTCCGTTGAGGCCCCGCGGGCATGGAGGGCGTCGGGGGCGTCAGGGGCGGAATGGGTTGCGCAGCCCCCAAGGCCCAGACTGGCCAAGCCCAGGCCGGGGAGCCCCAGGCGGCCGCTGATCCCCAGGCCGGCGACCCCGAGCAGCGATCGTCGCCGATCCGAAGGGCCCGCAGGGTTCGGCGCTGAATCGCGACCCACAGGCTGGGGCTCAGGCGACGCTCGTTGCATCGTTGGTGCTTGTGCTACTCAAGCCGCTTTCAGTTGCAGGCGGCGCGCATGCAGGATGGGCTCGGTATAACCGGAGGGCTGGCTCGTGCCTTCAAAGACCAGATCGCAGGCGGCCTTGAAGGCAAAGCCATTGAAGGCCGGGGCCATCGCCCGGTAGGCCGGATCCGCCGAGTTTTGTGCATCGACCACGGCGGCCATGCGCTGCATCACCTGCATCACCTGATCTTGTGTGACCACGCCATGGCGCAGCCAGTTGGCAATGTGCTGTGAGGAAATCCGGCAGGTAGCGCGGTCTTCCATCAGGCCCACGTTGTTGATGTCAGGCACCTTGGAGCAGCCCACGCCCTGATCCACCCAGCGCACGACATAACCCAGGATGCCCTGGGCGTTGTTCTCGAGTTCGGCCGTGATGTCTGCAATCGACCAGTTGGGCGAGGCCGCCAGGGGAATGGCCAGGATGTCTGACAGTTTGGCCCGCCGTCCACCGCGCGCGATCTCGGCCTGCCGGGCAAGCACATCCACCTGATGATAGTGGGTGGCATGGAGGGTGGCGGCCGTGGGGCTGGGCACCCATGCGCAATTGGCACCCGCCTGCGGATGGCCGATCTTTTGTTGCAGCATGGCGGCCATGAGGTCGGGCATGGCCCACATGCCCTTGCCGATCTGGGCACGCCCGGTCAGGCCGCACATCAGGCCGATGTCGACATTCCAGTTCTCGTAGGCGCCAATCCAGGCCTGCGCCTTCATGTCGGCCTTGCGCACCATGGGACCTGCCTCCATGGAGGTGTGAATCTCATCGCCGGTGCGATCGAGGAATCCGGTGTTGATGAAGGCCACGCGATGGCGAGCCGCACGGATACAGGCCTTCAAGTTCACGGTGGTCCGGCGTTCCTCATCCATGATGCCCAGCTTGACGGTATAGGCCGGCAGTCCCAGCAGCTGCTCCACCTTGGTAAAGATGGCGTCGGCGAAGGCCACTTCATCGGGGCCATGCATCTTGGGTTTGACCACATAGACCGAGCCGCGCACCGAATTGCGCAGGCCCGAGGTCTTGCGCAGATCATGCAGGGCGATCATGGCAGTGCACATGGCATCCAGCAGACCTTCCGGCGCCTCGAGCCCATTGCGGTCGATCACCGCCGGGTTGGTCATCAGATGGCCCACATTGCGCACCAGCATGAGCGAGCGCCCCTTGAGGACCAGATTCGAACCCTCGGGGCTGGTGTATTCGCGATCTGCGGCCAGGCGTCGTTCGAAGCTGCCACCGCCCTTGGCGACCGTCTCGATCAGATCTCCCTTCATGAGGCCCAACCAGTTGCGATAGGCCAGCGCTTTGTCTTCCCCATCGACGGCCGCGACTGAGTCTTCGCAGTCCATGATGGTGGTGATGGCGGCTTCGAGCAGGACATCGGCCACACCCGCGGCATCGGTCTTGCCGATGGCATGGCTGCGATCGATCACGATGTCGATGTGCAGTCGGTTGTGCCGCAGCAGGATGCCCTGCGGCGCACCGGCATCACCCCGATGGCCGGCAAACAGACCGGGCTGCGCCAGACGCAGGGTACCTGCGGGGGTCTGGGCGATCAGGTGGCCGCCTTCGACACGATAGGCCGTGACCTCTGCATGCTTGCCTCCCGCAAGCGGCGCAGCCTGATCCAGGAAGTTGCGCGCCCAGGCAATCACGCGCGCGCCGCGCACTGGATCGTAGCCCCCAGCCTGAGGGCTATCGCCCATGGCATCGGTCCCGTACAGAGCATCGTAGAGGCTGCCCCAGCGAGCATTGGCTGCATTGAGTGCGTAGCGGGCATTCATGACCGGCACGACCAACTGCGGACCGGGAATCGCTGCGATCTCGTCATCGACCTGGGCTGTATCAACCTGAAAGTCATCGCCCTCAGGCAGCAGATAACCGATTTCCTGAAGGAAAGCGGTGTAGGCGGCTGCGTCATGGGCTTGTCCGGCACGGGCCTTGTGCCAGGCATCGATCCTGGCCTGCAATGCATCACGGGTAGCGAGCAGCTCACGATTGCGCGGGCCGAGTTCGTGGATCAGTTCGGCCAGACCTTTCCAGAAGGTCTCGGGGGTAATGCCGGTGCCGGGCAGGGCCTCGGTGTCGATCATCTGGTGCAGGCGGCGGTCGATCTGCAGTCCGTGAAGGCTGATGCGGTCAGTCATGGCAAAAAGTCGCTGAGGAGGGAGGTCGAGGAGGAGACGGGCCGTGGCGTCTTGCGCCTTGGCGGCCCATCGATCGGGTAACCCGGTAGTTTACCGCCGCGGGCAGGCCACGACCGAACACCCAAGCAGCGCCCTGGGCGATGCCAGTGGGCTAAGATCGGCGCCCGATGGATGCGAACCGAACCCTCGATCGCAACGCGCTGGCCCTGCCTGGCAGCACGCTACGCCTGTTGCAGGGGCCTGCGGGGCTTCTGGCGCTGCATCAGAGTGCAAAAGACTTTGCAAAGCCAGGTCGCGACTCAAGTTCGACGGCCCAACCAAAGCCTTTGGTTCTCCTTGTCCACAGTATCAATGCCGCAGCCTGTGCGGCCGAAATGCAGCCCCTGTTCGAACGACTGCAGGGCCATTGCCGGGTGTTTGCCATGGACCTGCCGGGCTATGGCGCCTCCGATCGGTGCGCCCGTGTTTACGACATCGCCGTGTTCGTTGATGCCATCGAGGCGGCGGTCGAGACCCTCAGCCGTGAAAACGCAGGGGCCGGGGTGCATGTTCTCGGCCTGTCGCTGTCCTGTGAATTTGCTGCCCGCCTGGCACGCCGCAGGCCCGAGCGCATCCTGAGCCTCGGGCTGATCTCGCCCACCGGACTGGATCGCCGCTCAGACGGCCTGCGGGGCCTTGAAGGGGCGAGCCGGGAGGTCCCGGGCATGCTCGCGGTCCTGAGCCTGCCCCTACTGCGCGACGCGCTGTTCTCTGCGCTGGTGAGCCGAGCCAGCGTGCGTTACTTCCTGGGTCGGTCCTGGGGCTCCAAGCGGATCGATGAAGGCTTGATGCAGGCCTGCTGGCTCAGTGCCCAGCAGCGCGATGCGGTTCATGCACCCCTGTCCTTTTTATCGGGGCGGCTCTTTTCCAGAGACATCCGCACGGTGTACGAGGCGCTTGAATGCCCGGTCTGGATGGCCCACGGTACCCGGGGCGATTTTCGCGACTACAGTGGTGCGGCATGGACTCAGCAGCGCACGAACTGGCGGACCGAGGTGTTTGAAGCCGGGGCCTTGCCTCACTTTGAACACCCTGAGGCGGTGGTGCGCAGCTACCTTCAATTTCTGCATTCCTGAAGGGCTGCTGGCCCGCGTGCCCGGCTCGATTTGCTAGGCTTGGCGCTCGTTGTTCAGTTTGCAGGGCACGGGCTACTGCAGCCCGCGTTGCACTCTTGCAGTCCATCACATCTCAGGAGGAGTTCCTATGGGCCAGATGATCGATTTCACCCGCCCCGATGGCGGCAGCACGCGTGGCTACCTGGCTTCGGCCGGCGCTGGCCGCCCCGGAGTGATCGTGATCCAGGAGTGGTGGGGTCTGAATGACCAGATCTGTGGCGTGGCAGACCGTTTTGCCCGAGCGGGGTACAACGCGCTGGCGCCCGACCTTTATCAGGGACGCGTGACGCAAAAGCCCGATGAAGCCAATCACCTCATGACGGGTCTGGATTTTCCGGGGGCAACGCACCAGGATATTCGTGCTGCCGTTCAGCATCTGGCCAAGGGCGGTGCCAAGGTGGCCGTCATGGGGTTCTGCATGGGCGGCGCGCTCACGGTGGCCTCGGCCGTCCATGTGCCCGAGTGCTCGGCCGGCGTCTGTTTTTATGGCATTCCGCCTGCTGATTTCGCTGATCCCGCAAAGATCCGCATTCCCTTTCAGGGCCACTTTGCCAACCAGGACGACTGGTGCACGCCGGCCGCCGCCAATGCACTCGAGGCGGCCATGAAAGCAGCCGGGCAGTCGCCCGACATTCATCGCTACGATGCAGCTCACGGCTTTTTCAATGAGCGCCGCGGCGATGTGTATGACGCTGCGTGTGCCCAGCAGGCCTGGGATCGCATGAGCGAATTCCTCAAGAAGTATCTGGGCTGAAGCGCATGAGTCTGTCATTTGAAGCGGTCCGCCTGCCGCCGCAGGCCATCGAGATGCGTCGCAAGGTGCGTGATTTTCTGGCTGCACAACGCGATGCAGGCACCTTCACCCCGCGTTGCTCGGGATGGACGATTTTTGACCGTCGCTTCACCAAGGCTTGTGGCGATGCGGGGCTGATCGGTTTGACCTGGCCAAAAGCCTGGGGAGGCCAGGAGCGCAGCACGCTCGAGCGCTATGTGGTGGTCGAGGAATTGCTTGCGGCGGGCGCCCCGGTGGGGGCGCACTGGATCGCAGATCGACAGAGCGGCCCGCAGATTCTTCGTCATGGCAGCGAGGCCCTCAAGGCGCAGGTGCTGCCCGGTATCGTCCGGGGCGAAACCACCTGTGCCATTGGCATGAGCGAGCCGGATTCGGGTTCGGATCTGGCGAGCGTGCGTTCGCGGGGCACCCGGGTCGAGGGCGGCTGGCGGATCAACGGCCGCAAGATCTGGACCACCGGCGGCCATCTGGCCGACTACATGATCGGACTGTTTCGCACCGATCCGCCCGAGTCCTCCAAACGCCATGCCGGACTCACCCAGTTTGCGATCGATCTGAATTCACCCGGCATCACCCGCAAGCCGATCCGC
>Ga0315906_10007720_pt1 | contig 13040 bp, 12 predicted proteins | sample LakEriMetagenome_4_FD_203526 | JGI IMG/M metagenome (GOLD analysis project Ga0315906, IMG submission 203526) | Freshwater fungal communities from buoy surface, Lake Erie, Ohio, United States - Buoy 2 MA122 | ecosystem: Environmental > Aquatic > Freshwater > Lake > Lake biofilm | place: USA...
TCCGGCCCTTCCGCCGATGAAGAAGAGGCTATGGATTTGGGGGGAGTTGACCAGGAAGCACGTCGTGAGATCGAGGATCTCATCAAGAGGCTTCAGGCAGAAGGCCCGGCCGCCGGAGGGTATCTCCTGAGCCTCCAGAGGCGATGGCGAGCCCTCTACGATCGCGAAGCTGACTTGAGTTTACGAAACGACGGCGTTGGGGCCTGTGTTTCCTGGGTTCTCGGTGTCAATGAGATCCTTAGGCGTACTCGAACGGACGGCGCGCACGTCTCAGCCGAAGGAGTTCTCTGGGAAATAGAGTCGCTGGTTCCGTTCCTCTGGGGAAATCATGTCGGCGTGCGCATCACCGTGCACGTGAGTGGCCAAACGCGGTCTTTTTATATGGATAACGGCTGGATTGGGGGGGACGACCACATCTTTTTTTCAGAAGACATCCCTCAGAATTACAAGAACGAGTTGCCGTTGGTGCCTTGGAAATGAAGGTTCTGTGAAGAATCGCGTTTTGGCGAAATAACGAGGTCAGCTTTTGCTACACCGCGTCGGTCGATCACGATGGAATTGTCTGCGAAAGATAAGGAGCGCACGGCTTTGGCTGATCGAGGAACACGGACTCGGGTCGCGATCGCAGCAGGCGTGATTCTGCTCTGGGGAGCATTGTTGCTCGTGTTTCTTGCGTCGGTTCAACGCATGCCGGTGTCCTTGGCGATGCTGCTCACGATCATCACGATCAGTGCCCCCGTGATGGCGTCTCGTCGATGTCCGGGCCTCTTGAGGCGGTGGTGGATGTGGCCGATCCTTTTGCTTCTCGCTCTCGACATGGCCTTCACCTGGCAAACCGTTTTCGTGTACGACGAAAGGAAATCTCCTGCCGCCCGCGCCAAGGAGGCCGAGGCGCGGAGAAAGGCTGCAGCGGCGGAGTGAAGCCGGCGCCTGCCGCTACGCACTGGCCCGGGCGCAAAACACGCGGAGGCGGAAAGCCCGTGGATGACGAAGGGACCGCGGTTGGAGTGCGCCCGGCGGAGCCGGGTCAGCCGGCGGCGACCTTCATCTCGGCCAGGGCCTGGGCGCGTCCCACGAGGCGGTCCCAGTTGGCCTCGACATACTCGGGCGGGCCACCGCTCTGGGCGACCGCGACGGCCACCATCTCCGTCGGCACCATCTCGATCGCGTCCCAGGGGCAGACCTTGAGGTCGTAGGGGTTCGACTTCTTCCCCGGGATGTGGACGCAGACCTCGCACCCCACGCAGCGTTCCACGTCGATCTCGCACCAGCTCTGGAGGTTGTGGAACTGGTCGTACTGCTGCACCTTCTCGATGCAGTCGACCGGGCAGACCTCCAGGCACGACTCGCACCCGGTGCAGTTGTCGGCCGTGATCACGGCCAATTCCTTCGGCAGCTTCTTGCGGGGTCCGGCTTTGGCCATGGCGGTGGGATCGGCTGGAAGGGAGGGGATTCTGGAGGCGGCCCGATGCTTCCATCCTAGTCGGCAGAGCCGGCCGGGCCAACCGAGCCGGACCGCGGGAAAACGCCCCCGCCGCGGCCGTTCTCACACCGTCTCGCCGCGGAGGAGGTCTTCCGGGGTCTGGCGGGCACGGACGAGGCGGGCCCTGCCGCCGTCGACGAGGACCTCCGCCGGGAGGGGCTTGGAGTTGTAGTTGCTCGCCATCACGAACCCGTACGCCCCGGCGATCTCGATCACCAGCAGGTCGCCGACCTCCGCGGCCGGCAGGTCGCGCGTGGCGACGAATCCGCCGTCGGTCTGCGTGAAGATGTCGCCCGACTCGCACAGCGGTCCCCCCACCGCCACCTCCTCCCGCCGGCCGGAGCCCGCCGGCGACGAGTCGCCGGCTCCCGCCGGGCAGAGGCTCATCGGGTGGTACGCGCCGTACATCACGGGACGGGCCAACGTGTTGAAACCGGCGTCGACGAGCACGTACTTCCGGCTCCCCTGGGTCTTCACGGCACGGACCTCCGTTACGAGGTATCCGCTTTCGGCGGTCAGATAACGGCCCGGCTCGATCTCCAGGCGGATCGGATGGCCGAACGCCTGTTCGAGGCGGCGCCGCGTGGCGTTCCAGAGGGTGACGTAGGCGCCGAGATCGGCATGGGCCTCGCCGGGACGGTAGGGGATCGGCAGGCCCCCCCCGGCGCTGATCGTGTCGAGGGAGCGGCCGATCTCACCGGCGACCTTCTCGAGCGTGCCCGCCACCTCGGCGAGGTGGGCGATGTCGGTGCCGCTGCCGATGTGCATGTGGAGGCCGGTGACGACGAGCCCCGCCCACTCCGCGCGGCGCATCACCTCGGGGATGTCGGCATGCCAGATGCCGTGCTTCGAGCCCTCGCCGCCGGTGTTCGTCTTCTGGCTGTGGCCGTGCCCGAAGCCGGGATTCACCCGCAGGGTGACCTCGGCGCCGGGGGCACGCTCGGCGAGTTGCTCGAGCATGTCGGCCGAGCCGCAGTTGACATGGATCCCGAGCCTGGCGACCTCGTCGAGGCTCGCCCGGTCGAAGATGTCTGCGGTGTAGACGATCGGATGCGCCGGGGGGTAGCCCGAGCCGCCGCGACGCTCGGCGCGGGGGGCGAATCCCGCGGCCAGTGCCCGGTGGATCTCGCCGGTGCTCACGGCATCGACGAGCACCCCCTCGCGGCGGACGAGGTCGAGGATCGCGAGGTTCGAGCAGGCCTTCTGCGCGAAGCGGACGGTGTCCCAGGCGTCGTCGCCCCGCGGTCGCGTCAGGTCGCGGCAGCGGGTGCGGATGCTCTCGGCGTCGTAGACGTAGAGCGGCGTGCCATGCTCGCGGACGAGATCGGCGACCGCCACGCCGGCGATGGCGTGGCGGATGCCGCCGTGGCGGGGCGAGTCGGGGGAGGCGTCGAAGGCGGCGGAGACGTTCATCGGAGGAAGCCCCCGACCGGGGGCCGTTGGAGGAGGGAGCCCGGCCCCCGGCGGGCGTCGGTGCGGCGCCCGCCGCCGGGTCGGGAAGGGATCGATGGCATGCCGCTCGTCAGGAGGAGGGGAGGCCGCGGGCGCCCCCCGCCGCGGCCGTCACCGGCCGCCGGCGGGACGTCCGCCGCCGGGGGGCTGCTGCCGCGCCATCTCGGCGGCCGCCTTGAGGACTCCCGGGCCGGCGGTGACGCGGGTCACCACGCCCCCGTCCACCGGCTTCGCCGACACCGAGACCGAGCCCGAATCGGCGTCGGTGCCGGTCAGGCTCGCCGCCTGCTTCGCGGCCGCCTCCGCTTGCGGAAGTCCCATCGAGGCGGCGTAGGCGAGGATCCGGTCGAGCGCGACGGAGATGGCGGCCCCGGGCACCTCCTCGTCGGCCACGGCGGAGTTCGCCGAGCCGTTGGTGGCGAGCAGTTTCTCGAGCCGTCCCTTCACGTCGCCGCCGTGGAGGAGGAAGGCGTAGTCGGGGGTGACGGCGAGCGTCAGTTCGACCGTCGGTCCGAGGACCCCCGCCGCCGGAGTGGCGGAGACGTCGATCGACACCACGTGGAGGTTCGCCTTCCCCACCGTGCCGGCGTCGAACTTGGCCTTCACCTCGCGCGGCACGCGCGACGACCCGAGCAGTTCCTTCACCTGCCGCTCGAGCTTGGGGCCGTCGGCGATGTGCGCGCCGGCGGTGATCACGGGGAGATTGCCGGTGGAGCTGGTGTCGACCGTCAGCGCCGCATCGAGACCGCCGGCCTCGGCCATCGCCTCGACGATCCCGCGTACCACCACCGACACCGCCCGCGAGACCTCGTCGCCCTGCGGCATCGCCCCGTCGAGGATGGCGAGGAGCTGGCGGGCCTGGGCCATCGTGAGCGGCTGCACGGCGTGGGCCCTCACCGCGTGGAGCCCGCCGTCGTGCGTGGCGGCGGTGGCGACCGAGAGGGGCGTGCTCGAGGCGGGCGCGGAGGGACCGTTGCGACCGATCACCTTGTTCTCGAGGAACACCGTGTTCGCGTTCGTGTCGAGGGCCATCGCCAGCGACAGCGTCTCCACGTCCCCCAGCCCCTCGAGCGCGGTCTGGAGGGCCCGGGCATCGACCTTGCGCCCCTGCGCCGCCGCGGCCCCCGCCATCTGCTGGATCCCGGCGGCGAGGAGGGCCCGGATCGACTCGGGCATGTCGGCGGGGTGCGTCTCGACCGCCAGCGTGTAGTCGCCGACGAGCGGGCCGAGCACCGCCGCCGGATCGGCGACGTCGAACGCCTGCCCGCGCTGGCCGATCACCGCCCAGCCATCCTTCTCCTTGATCTCCAGTTCCTGCCCCGACGGGATGGTGATCCGCCGCACCCCGCCGTCGTTCTCGACCGGTCCGGTGACCCCCTGGAGCGAAGCGAGGAGCTTTTCGATGTCCTTCACCGGCACCACGGCATGGATTCCGAGGTCGGTTCCCTGGGTGGTGACGAACACGCCGAGGGGACGCCGGACGTCGAGCCCGTTCAAACCCTTGCCCTGGGTCGCCAGGAGGAGCACCGACTCGATCGAAGCGGCCAGACCGGGGTTCTCCACGTGCGGGCCGAGCCAGGCGAGTTGCTGCTTCAGGTCGCCGTAGCTGTCCATGGCGACGACGGCGAGCACCTTCCGTCCGGCGGTGGGCGCCTGGGCGAGCGCGGCGGGAGCCGGAACGAAGCCGATGACCAGGGCGGCGACGAGCGTGGCGAGCCGGTGGGCGTGGAGGCGGATCGAGGCCATGGGTGACCTTTGCAGAAGGGAGTGACGGGCGGAGCGGCGCGGGCCTGACACGGTTCGGACCGGGGGAGTCAGTGTAGCAGTCGTCCGGGGGGTGGTGCCTGCCGAATCCACGCCCCCCGCGGCGTGCGCGGGACGGGCCGCCCCGCCCGCCGACACCGCGCCGTCATGCGAAAAAAGGGGTATCCTCGTCGGCGATGTCCGTGCCCCCCTCCAGCGTCGAGTCGGTGAGCCCGCCGGCCGTGCCGGTGGCGTTCCGCCCGTCGCCCATCCCCTATCCGATCCCCGGGCGGACGCCCCCCGTGGTGGTGCGGCGCCGGTTCGTCCACGCCGCCCTCTACCTGCTCACGGCGGCGACGACCTTCGCCGCCGGGGTGGTGGGGTGGGAGCCGCGGATCATCGGCCTCGACGCCGACGTGGCCGCGGGGCTCGCCGCGCACGGCATGCGCGGGCTCGTCTACATGGTCGCGGTGCTCGCCGTGCTCTCGGCCCACGAGGCGGGGCACTTCATCGCCGCCGGGATCCATGGCATCCCCGCCACGCTCCCCTTCTTCCTCCCGGTGCCGGTGCTGCTGACCGGCACGCTCGGCGCCGTCATCGGCATGGACGGCTCGCGCGCCACGCGGCGCGAACTCTTCGACATCGCCATCGCCGGGCCGCTCGCGGGGCTGGTGGTGGCCCTGCCGCTCGTGTGGGTCGGGCTGGCGACTGCCGAGCCGGGGGAGTGCCTCTTCAGCCTGCCGCTCGTGGGCCAGTGGATCGTCGCCGCGGCACGGCCGGAGCTCGCCGGCAGCGGGGCCTCCGGGGCCTTCGCTCCCAACGCCCTCTTCATGGCCGGCTGGGTGGGGCTGCTCGTCACCGGACTCAACATGATGCCGATGAGCCAGCTCGACGGCGGCCATGTGGTCTACGCCCTCTTCGGCGAGCGTTCGAAGTGGATCGCCCGCGGCGTGCTCCTGGCGTCGATGGCGGCGATCATCCTCACCGGCCGCACGAACTGGACGTTGATGATCGTGCTCGTGACGATGCTCGGCGTCGATCATCCGCCGGCGCGGGACGAGGGGGGCCCGATCGGCGCGTGGCGCACGGCGCTGGGACTCCTGTCGCTCGCCATCCCGCTCCTCACCTTCATGCCCGAGCCGCTCTTGCTCGATTGAGCGGCAGGCCCGGTCGCCGGGCCCGGTGCCGGGGTGCGGGTCGGGTGGCCTGGCAAGTTTCTTGACATGATTGCAAGGGGGGGGGTACTCTTCTTTCTGGGGGCGTTAGGGGGTGCGACGCGTCCGCGATCGTGTGGTGCTGTGCGGGATGATCGCGAGGAAAGCAGTCACGGTGAAGATGTCCGCGGTCTTGATCGTGGGGGTGATCCTGACCGCAGCCGGATCGGGGTTCGTCTCCGTCTTCCGTTCGCCCGGAAGCGTCGACACTGGCCGGGATCGCCCGGACCAGCGGGATGCCGATCTTGGCATCGTCGAAGCCGAAGACGTCATTCGCCATACGTTCCGGCTCACCAATTCCAGTGCCGAAGCGGTTCAGATTCTCGCCGTTCATACGTCATGTGGCTGCGAGTCGGCCGACGTCCGCGTCGGGCGAACGATCAGCCCTGGCGAGACGCTGTCGATCGCCTACGCGATGGAGAGCCGAGGAGCAGGGCTCCGCCGCGGGACGCTGACACTCGAAACGTCGTCCGCCGATCCCTTGATACGAAACGTGCGCTTCACGTTGACCGCCCGTGTGCCACGGAGGATCTGGTCGGAACCGGAGACGCTGGAATTTCGGGTCTCGCCGGATGGTGTCGCTCCACGTTCGGCCGAACTGGTCATCCTTGCAGCCGACCCCGAGCGAGTTTCAGGGGATTGTCGCACGTCGACCAGTCGCCAACTGGTCAGCGCGGAGCCGGTCGGCGATTCCATCGAGCGAATCGGAAACGGCGTTCGCGATGCCGGGTACCGTCGCGTCTTCCGTGTTCGCCTGCGAGACGACCCACCTCCCGGCATGACGATGGACTATTTGGCGATCGAGTTCGAGGGTTTCCCGGGTGAAGTGATGAACATACCGGTGGTCGCGGCGGTGGACGCCGCGAAGAGTGTCCTCGCGACAGCCGCGGAAGACGGCGTGGCGTTGGCTGATGATATCGACCCCGACGAGGGGAGGTAGGCGATGGTGCGAACGAACCGGCCGTGGCTCCTCGCCATGGCATGCATCGTGATCGGGATCGGCGGCAGAGCCGGTGCCCTGGACGATCTGACCGCGGACGAGGTGCTTGCCAAATCACAGAAGGCGATGGCTCCTCCGATTCAATACCGTCTCGTCAATTCGGGAATCGATTCGGTGGTGTCGATCAAGGATCTCGGCGGAGAGATCGGCGTGGCGACGCGCGTGGAGACGGTCAATCCGCTGCTCGAACAGGTCAGCCTCACCACGGCGAAGCAGGCACTGGAATGGCATCCGAAGACCGGATTGGCGATCGACAAATCGCTTTTCGGAGACGCGATGCTCGCCCAGGCCGCGGCGATCCGGCAGGCGGTGCCGTCTGGTGCGATGTCGCGCCTGCTCGATCCGGAAACGATCGACGGCGTTGAGCACTACGTCGTCGAGACCACGATTCCCCAAGGGTTCGCCGACGCCATCGCGAAGATGCTGTCGCTCTCCAAGCCATTCTCGGGAACGTCCCGGTCCTGGGTCGATTCCCGATCGTTCCACCTCCGCAAGGTGGTGAACGCCGCAGGCGAGATGGAATACCGCGACGTCAGGCAGGGGATCGAACTGCCCAATGACCTCTTCCTGCCGCCGGAGGGGATGACGTTCGAAAAGCCGACGACGATCCACGAGTACGTGAAGATCGTCTCCCGAGAGGCCCGCAGGGCGGCCGAGGCCCCCATACCGAAGATCGAGCCGAGGCAGGTCGGCCCGCCGATCTGGGATCCCGTCAAGAAGACCTGGAAAGGCGCCGCCCCGCCGGGGTGGACGCAGGAAGAGTGGGATGCCACCGTCGAATCGATGCCGAGTACGCCTGAGCCGGCCGACTCATCGCTCGAGAAGCCCGAGCCGCGGAAGCAGCCTCGGCCCTGGCTGCTCTATGCCAACGTCGTGATTCTCGCGTCCCTCGCCGTCTACGCGATCCTTCGAGGATTCGCGAGTCGCCGCCGCCGTTCCGAAACACCGTGAAGCCTGACCGCGAATGCCTCGAGCTCGACCGCGTCGATCTAGTCGGCCCCGTGGAAGACACCCCCGAAAGGTACCGTGATGCGATTCCAGGCCCTTCGCCATCGATCGTTGGCGTGGTGCGTTCGTTCGCTGGTGGTCTGCGTTGTCGTGGTTCTCACCGTCGGTGAACAGACGGTACTGCGAGCTGGTCCCTCAGAGGATTGCGAAGCGGCGAAGGTCAAAGGTCTCTTGGATTGCAAGACGGATCGCGATACCGCCGAGAAGATCTGCGTGAACAACGCGGAAGCAGCCCTCCGGGTATGCCAAACGAACCTTCTGGCAGCGCTCGACAAGGCCGATGTCGACAAGGAAACGCAATTGAAGATCGCGTTCGCGGCCTATGTCGCAGGAATGGCTGGTTGCGTCCTCATCGTCAACCCGCTCTGCCTGGTGCCAATCGGCGCGGCCTACGCATCGGCGCTGGCGGCGGTACAGCTCAATTGGGCACGAGTCGTCGATCAGGCAACGATCGACAAAAAAGCGTGCGACACCAACGCAGCGACCGATCTGGAAAAATGCCGCAAGAACGCCGACGTCGCTCGTGCTGGTTGTGAGAAGAAGGTGAATGACGCGTATGACGACTGCTGCACCAAAGCCTGCAACGGGGGGTAGCTGCCGTCGCGGCTGTTTTTTCCGCGACGGGATGGGCTGGCACTGAGCCCCGGCATGGGCGAGGCATTCCATATGCGGGAGCCTCGACGGCCTCGCAGTCGAGACTGTCCGTGACGCCGTCGTGCCGGGCGGGTGACGCCGCCGGGGAGTGGCGGCCTCCCGTCGGTCAATCGCCTCGTACGAGTCGCCACACGAGCGCCGTGTCGAGGTCGGGGGTGAGGCACGCCGCCGTGAGCGAAACGGGTGACGACGCGAGCGCCACCGGACCTCGGCACGGCATCGCATCGCTTCGGCCGTGGGGTCGGGCCGGGTCGCGCGGCGCGTCAGGTGTTTCCACGTGGCGCTCCCCCGCGGCTCAGCGGACACCCCGACGCGATCGCGGCCGGGCCCGGGCCCGAAAGCTGGGCGCAGCGCGGGGGGGGTCGGTGAACGGCCGGTCCCGCGCGGGGGCATCCGAGGGCAGCGCCCGCGGAAACCGGCGTTTCGTTGACGCTCGTGCAGGACCCCTCCACAATCGGCCTTTCCGCCGGTCGCCTGCCCGCATTCCGTCCCGGACCATCCAGCCCCCGCCTCCCGAGGAGCCACCCATGAACTTCGTCGAACAGGAAGATCCCGACGTCTGGGCCGCCATCCACGCCGAGCAGGTCCGTCAGGCGGAAGGCCTCGAGATGATCGCCAGCGAGAACTTCACGAGCCCCGCCGTGATGCAGGCGGTGGGGAGCGTGCTCACCAACAAATACGCCGAGGGCTACCCCGGCCACCGCTACTACGGCGGCTGCGAGTTCGTCGACAAGGTCGAGGACCTGGCCCGCGAGCGTCTGAAGACCCTCTTCGGCGCCGAGCATGTGAACGTCCAGCCCCACTCGGGCTCCCAGGCCAACGCCGCGGTCTACATGACCGCCATCCAGCCGGGCGACACCGTCCTCGCCTTCGACCTCGCCCACGGCGGCCATCTCACCCACGGCATGAAGCTCAACGCCTCGGGGGTGCTCTACCGGTTCGTCCACTACGGCGTGCGGAAGAGCGACCACCGCCTCGACTTCGACCAGATCGCGAGCCTGGCCCGCGAGCACCGGCCGAAGCTCATCGTCGCCGGGGCGAGCGCCTACCCGCGCGAGATCCCCCACGGGAAGTTCGCCGAGATCGCGCGCGAGGTCGGCGCCAAGCTGATGGTCGACATGGCCCACTACGCCGGCCTCGTCGCCGCCGGGATCCACGACAATCCCGTCCCGGTCGCCGACTTCGTCACGAGCACCACCCACAAGACGCTCCGCGGCCCGCGCGGCGGCATCGCCATGTGCCGCTCGGGCGACGCCAAGCTCCTCGACCGCTCCGTCTTCCCGGGGCAGCAGGGGGGGCCGCTGATGCACGTCATCGCCGGCAAGGCGGTGGCCTTCGCCGAGGCGCTGCGGCCGGAGTTCAAGGAGTACGCGACGCGCGTCGTGGAGAACGCGCGGGCGCTCGCCGCGAGCCTCGCCTCCGGAGGGGTGCGTCTGGTGAGCGGCGGCACCGACAACCACCTCATGCTCGTCGACGTCACGCCGCTGTCCATAGGCGGCAAGACCGCCGAGCAGGTGCTCGACCGCTGCGGCATCACCTGCAACAAGAACATGATCCCCTTCGACGAGCGGAAGCCGATGGATCCCTCCGGCATCCGTCTGGGCACGCCCGCGCTGACGACCCGCGGGCTCGGGGCGGACGAGATGAAGCGCGTGGCGGCCTGGATCCTCGAGGCGCTCAAGGCCCCCGGGGACGAGGCCACGCTGCGGCGCGTGCGTGGCGAGGTGGCGGAGATGGCGGAGCAGTTCCCCGTGCCGGCGGCCCGGCTCGAGGTGGTGACGCGATGACCCCGCGGGCGGAGCCGCCGCGAACGCGTCCGTCCGACGCGGCGCCGTCGGGTGTCGTCCGCGTCGGGCTCGTCCAGTCGGCCTGCACGACCGACCGCGAGGCCAACGTCGCGCGGGCGCTCGAGGGGATCGCGGCGGCGGCGGAGCAGGGGGCCGACGTCGTCTGCCTCCAGGAGCTCTTCGCCGGGCAGTATCCCTGCCAGGCGGAGGAGCACACGAAGTTCGCCGAGGCGGAGGGGATCCCGGGGCCGCTCACCGAGCGCGTCGCCAGGGCCGCGGCGGAACGGAACGTGGTGGTGGTGGCGAGCGTCTTCGAGCGGCGCACCGCGGGCCTGTTCCACAACACCTGCGTCGTCTTCGACCGCGACGGCTCGCCGGCGGGGCTCTACCGGAAGATGCACATCCCGGACGATCCCCACTACTACGAGAAGTTCTATTTCGCGCCGGGCGACACCGGCTTCATGAGCGTGCGCACGAGCCGCCTCGACGTCGGCCCGCTCGTCTGCTGGGACCAGTGGTATCCGGAGGCGGCCCGGCTCACGGCCATGGCCGGTGCCCAGGTGCTCTTCTATCCCACCGCCATCGGCTGGCTCGACGGCGAGGAGTCGGTGCACCGGGCGCAGTACGAGTCGTGGGACACCATGCTCAGGAGCCATGCGATCGCCAACGGCGTCTTCGTGGTGGCGGTGAACCGCTGCGGATACGAAGGCCCCCTGAACTTCTGGGGGGCGAGCGTGGCCTACGCCCCCGACGGAAGCACGCTGGCGAAGCTGCCGCACGGCGAGCCGGCGACGGTGGTGGTGGAGTGCGATCTCTCCCGCATCGAATGGTCGCGGACGCGCTGGCCATTCTTCCGGGACCGGCGGATCGACGCCTACGGCGACCTCGTGAAGCGTTTCGGTGGCTGAATCGATGGCCACCGCCGACACGCCCGCCGCCCTCGGGCTCCGCCTCCCCGCCGAGTGGGAGCCGCACGCCGCGACCTGGATCGCCTGGCCGTCGCGGCCGGCGGCGTTCCTGGGAAGCATCGCCGACGTCTCCCGGGCCTACGCGCGCGTCGTGCGCACCATCGCCCGGCACGAGCCGGTGCACGTCATCGGCACCGGACGGGTGCTCGACGAGGCGAGCCGGATGGTGGGCGGGGCCGCCGGCGTGAGCCTCGTCGACATCCCCACGAACGACTCCTGGATCCGGGACACCGGTCCGGTGTTCCTCGTGGAGCGGCAGGGGCCGGGGAGGGGGGCGGTGGCGTGGGAATGGAACGCCTGGGGGGGCAAGTATCCTCCCTGGGACGCCGATGCCGGGGTCGGTCGCGCGATCGCGGCCCGGCTGGGTCTGCGCACCTTCGAGCCGGGGCTCGTGCTCGAGGGGGGCGCGATCGAGACCGACGGCGACGGCACGCTCCTGGTCAACGCCCGGTGCGTCGACTCGGTCTCGCGCAACCCCGGCGTGTCCCGGGAGCGGATCGAACGCGTCCTCCGCGACCAACTGGCGGTTGAACGCGTCCTCTGGATCGGCGGCGAGCTGGCGGGCGACGACACCGACGGGCACGTCGACCAGCTCGCCCGGTTCGTCCGGCCGGGGGTGGTGCTCGCGGCCCGGCAGCCCGTCCGCTCCGACCCCAACCATGCGAGCCTCGCGGAGAATCTCTCCCTCCTGGCGGGCCTCGACGACGCCCGTGGCCGGCGCCTCGAGGTGGTTCCCGTCGACATCCCCGCACGGTTCACCTTCGGCGGCGTGCAGCTCCCCGCCAGCCATCTGAACTGGTACGTCGGCAACGGCTTCGTCGCCGTGCCGGTGTTCCACGAACCGACCGACCGGGCGGCGCTCGACACGCTCGCGGCCGCCTTCCCCGACAGGGTGGTGGAGCCGGTGCCGATCGACGTCGTCGTCCGCGGGCGGGGCGGCCTGCACTGCATCACCCGGGACGAACCGGCCGGGGCGGGGCCGGTCGGCGGCAGCTGACGGGGGAAAGGCCCCAGATCCCCCGCTTTCCCCGTCCCGTTTCGGTCTTGCCCTCCCCGCCCCCTCCCGGCACCATCTGCGCCTTCCGGGGATCCGGAGCGAAGAGCCATTGAAGGCTCGACTCCGGGCCCGGGGCCGGCTGCGGACGGGGTGAACGCCGCTCGAAGAGGCGCGGACCCCACGGGAGATCCCGGCTCCCGCGGTCCTGTCCCCCGCGGACGCAGGACCGTGGGGGCTCCGTCCACGGACAGCAAGGAGCGCACCGATGGAACAACTCGCGTCCGCCGCCCAGGGCTTCGTGGCGCTCCTGGCGCGCTTGGCCCTCGTGACGATCTTCGTCGTGAGCACGGTGTCGAACAAGATCCCGCAGTTCAGCCAGACCGTCGACTACATGACGCGCGAGGGGGTGCCGATCCCGAAGGCGGCCCTCGCCGGAGCCATCGGCCTGCTGCTCCTCGGGGGCGTGTCGCTCCTCCTCGGTGCCTGGACGAGGATCGGCGCCTGCTTCCTCCTCGTCTTCCTCTGTGCCGCCACCTACTACTTCCACGACTTCTGGACGATCGCCGACCCGCTGCAGCGCCAACTGCAGACGATCCAGTTCCTGAAGAACCTCGCCATCGGCGGGGGGCTCCTCGCGCTGGTGGCCTTCGGGGCGGGGTCGTGGAGCGTGGATGGCTGGATCGGACGGAAGCAGGCCGAGGTGGAGGCCGACGCCCCGGCGGCCAAGCCGCGCG
>Ga0315906_10007722_pt1 | contig 13039 bp, 8 predicted proteins | sample LakEriMetagenome_4_FD_203526 | JGI IMG/M metagenome (GOLD analysis project Ga0315906, IMG submission 203526) | Freshwater fungal communities from buoy surface, Lake Erie, Ohio, United States - Buoy 2 MA122 | ecosystem: Environmental > Aquatic > Freshwater > Lake > Lake biofilm | place: USA: Lake...
TGATGACCAGCGATCCATCCTCGAGGAAGATCGGCACGCCACCGGCCTCGTTCGCCCGTGCCGGCCACGTCCTGTGGATAGAGCCGGTGCGTGCATCCACGACCGAGACGCCCTCGGTCACGTGACAGCAAGCGATCCATGCGCCATCAGGCGAGACGGCTACGCCATTGGTCGTGGCGAGGGCCAACGGCACGATCCAATTGAGCGTCGTGCCATCCCTTCGTGCGAGGAACGACACGGCTCCGCCGGTCGGGCTCACATCGGCGACGGAACCAACCATCCACGATCCATCGGGGCCAGCGGCCAGGGCATACCAGTCACCTCGCGCCATCTCGCGCCCGCGCAGTGACGCGACGCGGCGGAGCAGGTCCGCTTCAACGGATCGATCTTCGACCAGCGCCGCCAGCGCCCGATCGAGCGCAAGTTGATCGGTGGCATCGACCGCGCTGGACGCGGCACTGAGGTTGGCGAGGCGGGCCTGTTCGCGAGCGTGCATGGCGGATCGTGTCGAAACGGTCGCTGCCACGATCAGCATCACGGAGATGCTTGCCGCGATCGACCACGCCTTCCAGTGCCGCCGAACGGACCGCACCAGTCGCTCTGCAGGATGCTGCTCGTCGATCAGCACCGGCCTGCCGGCGAGGTGGTCCCTCAGGTCTCGCGCCAAGAGATCCATGCTCGAGTATCGCTGCGATGGGTCAGCATGGACGGCCTTGGCGACGATGCGATCCAGGTCGCCCTTCAGTCGCCGATCCAGAACGCCAAGCCGCGGCGCAGGATCCATTTCGATGGAGCGCAGGGCCTGTGCGATGGAACGACCTTCGAGCTGCCGCATCGGCCGACCGGCCAGTGCGCCGAACAGGATCGTGCCCAGTGCGAAGACATCCGAGCGGACATCGGCCACCGCACCCGGTTCGAGGCACTCAGGGGCCATCGAGACGAGGCTTCCCACGATGCGATCCCCGAGCAAGGCCACGGAGCGCTCGTTTGCCGGGCCATCACGCCGTGCGAGCCCGAAGTCGATGATCCGGATGGTGCCGTCCTTCGCCAGCAACACATTGTCGGCCTTGAGGTCGCGGTGGATGATCGCCTTCGCGTGGGCGTGCGCCAGGGCGTCTGCGACCGATGCCATGAGTGCCACCCGAGCCTCGATCGTCCAACCCTCGGTTGCCGCGGGCCCGAGCGGCTGCGCATCCTTGACCAGTTCCATCGCCATCCATGGTCGATGTGAACGCGCATGCTGCCAGACGCCGACGGCGTAGAGCCGTGCAATCCCGGGATGCTCGAGCTGCGCGAGCATCGATGCCTCCCGGCGCTGCTCGAACGCCTCCGCATGCGAACAGGGCCACAGCAGCTTGAGCGCCACCTCTCGGTCAGGGGTTCGTTGCCGCGCCCGATACACCTGTCCGCTCGCACCTTCGCCGATCAGTTCGAGCAGGTCGAAGCCGTCGATCGATGTGCCTGTCTCCACACGAGCGTGTGCCTGGTCCTGCGCCGGGCGCGGCGTGCTGTCGGCTTCGAGTGCCGCATGGGATCGCAGCACGTCGCTCGCAGCGTCGAACACCGAGGGCGTGAAGAGTCGACGGGCCTCGTCCTCGCGACCCTCATGAAGCAGGATGAAGCACTCGTGGATCGTCTCGAGCGGCGGTGCGGGTGGTTGTTCCGTCGGTTCCATGGAGCTCCAGGCCGACGATACCGTGCCGAAAGGCTGCCCCATCCCTCCGAGCGTGTCGCTTGGAACAGGCCGCGACAGGAGCCGTGCAGCCGTCGCATCAGGAGCATCGATTGGACGGTTTCACGCCACCTGAAGCCCGCCACGCCTTGGTCGAGGATCTTCTGCGTCGCCATCATCAGGGAGATGAGGGCGCGCTCGAGGCGCTTTGGCGCGAGATCTACGGCGAGGTCCATCGCATGGCTCGATCGATGCTCGCTCGTGAGGGGCCTCGACGCCCCATTGATACGACGGTCTTGGTCCACGAGCTCTACCTGAAGATGGGAGGCGCATCGTTCGAGAACCGTGCCCATCTCTTTGGTTCGCTGGTACGGATGATGGGACAGGTGGTCACGGATGCAGCGCGCCGACGCAACCGAAGCCGACGCCGCGAGGAAGCGGTCGCCGTGGCAGCCGATGAACTGACGCTGGATCCGGCGCCGCTGGGAATCTCAGGCGATCAGGGGGGTCAGGCAGGGGCATCGGCGATCAAGGCGCTCGATCGGCTTGATGCCTTGGCGCCGCGGCCTGCAGCCGTCGCTTGGTTGCGTTTCGTGGGCGGCCTGTCGGTCGAACAGGTGGCGGCCTGCCTTGGAGTCTCGGAGCGCACGGTCAAGAGTGACTGGGCGTTCGCACGAGCGTGGCTGCATCGCGAACTCATGTCCGAGGGGCTTCGACCGCGATCGCTGCGGTCAGAAGGAGAGCACGATGAAGGTTGATCTCATCCAATCCGATTGCCTGGCTGCCCATCATGCGCGTTGGCGAGTCGTCCATGAGTTGTTCGAGCGACTGCGCCACGCTCCGCGAAACGTGTGGCATGCGGAGCTCAATGCCGTCGCGCCGGGCGACCCGGCGTTGGCGTACGAGGTCTTGTCGCTGCTGGTGGCCGACGAGTCCGTCGAGGAGTCGCAAGTCGAGTCGTGACAGCAGTTTAAGATTGTTGCCCCTCGCGTGGCGTGGTGTCGCTTGTGCCTAGGCGGCGCGTGCGGACGCGCAGCGTTTTGGTACCCAGGAGAAAGACCATGTCGTTGAGCCCTTCCGTTGGTGCGCGTCCGCGCGCGTTGGCCGTTCTTGCCGCCTTGTTTGCCGTTGCCTCGGCCCACGCCCAGTGTCCAAGCGTGATCCGAGTCCCCGAGGACGCGGCGAGCATCAATGCGGCAGTCGCGCAGGTCTGCGCCGGCACGACGGCGGAAATCGTCGTGGGACCCGGGGCGTGGACAGCCCATGTCACGCCAGTTGCCGGGGCATCCATCGTCGTTCGGGGCACCGATCGGGCCGACACGATCATCTTCCCAGGCGGAACCAATGGTCGGTTCACGACGGTGCCTTACGGATCGGCCGTGCGCTTTGTCGACGCGACCCTTCGCAACGGCGGTTCTGGGCTCTCGGAATTCTGGGTGTCCTTCGAGCGCTGCGATGTCGTGCAGTGCGCCGGGATCTTCTTTCCCGAGTCGGCATCGGTCCTGGATACGCAGTTCATCGACTGCGTGGCAGGCTCACCTTCCTTCGGCATCCTGTACCTGCAGGCTGATACCACGGTGGCTCGATGCTCCTTCATCCGCTGCACCCGCCCGCTGCGGGTCTGGGGTGACGGCGGCGCCAATGGACATCTCATCCAGGATTGCACGTTCCAGGCTTGTGCGGATGCGCACATCACCGTGAGCAGCTCGTGCTGTTCCTATGGAGCCAATCGCGCGCGCATCGAACGCTGCACCTTTGACGACACCACTGGTGGCTCCGGGGCCGCCATCATCTTCGATGCCTTCCAGGCCGCAGGAGCCCAGACGCCGGTGCTCGACATCGTGGACTGCGTCTTCCGGGGGAACAACCAAGGGGCTTCGTCATCGACTGGAGGAGCCGTGTTGATCGGCTTGCGCGACTATGCGGGTCCGATGTCGAGCACGACCATCAACGGCTGCACCTTCGTCGGCTGCCGAGCCGGGTCGGGTGGCGCGGTGTTCGTCCGCAAGAACCAGCCCGTCGCGGTGACCGGGTGCTCGTTCACCAACTGTTCCGCCATGACGGGCCCAGGCGGTGCGATAGCCCAGGAACTGGGGGGCTACCAGCAGCAGCTGTCGATTTCGAACTCCACGTTCTTCGCCAACACGGCCGCAGGGGAAGCAGGTGCGCTCAAGCTCACTGGCTGGTCCGGCAGTGCCATGCTCACCGGTTGTACGTTCCGGTTCAACTCGTGCGGGGGCAATGGCGGAGCCGTGAACATCGACCGCCAGCAGGTCTCGGTGTCGAACTGTCAGTTCGATGACAACCTCGCCTCCGTCGAGGGCGGTGCCATCTACCAGTCCAATGCGAACGTGACGCTTGCAGGCTGCGATTTCAAGCGCAATGCCGCGGGTGTCGCGGGGGCGTACCGGGCGTACTCCTCCACGAGCTCCGACATCGATTCGTGCAGCTTCGAGGCCAACAACGCCGATCGCGGGGGCGCGGTGCTCATCTCCAACAACTCGTCGGCGACGATTGATGATTGCCAGTTCCGCGGCAACCAGGCTCAAGTCTCATCCGTGCTTGGCCTTGAGGGGGTCGCCACGTCGGCGACCATGACCGGCTGCTCGATCAGCGTCGAGGACGATGCACGCGGCCTCACCTCGCCGGCCATCGTCCTCGCCGATCCTGCCTCGCTGACGGTCGCATCGACCTCGATCTGCGGCAGCGGCGTGCCTGCCTGGACCGGCGCCGTCACCGACGGTGGCGGCAACTGCGTTGTCGAGTCGTGCGCGGACACCGATGGCAATGGCATCCCCGATGCGTGCCAGGTGGTCAGCGTGCCGGGTGACTACGGGACGATCCAGCAGGCGATCGATGCCACGCCCAAGGGTGGTTTCCGGATCGTGTCGGTGGCGCCGGGTGTCTTCACGGGGCCGATCCTTCTCAACGGGAAGGCCGTGTTGGTCCGTGGGGCAGGAGCTGGTGCGACCATCCTGCAGGGCACGGGAGGTGCACGATCGTCAGTGGTTCGGTTCACCGGCGGCGAGCCAGCGACCGCTGGAATCGAAGGCATGACGGTGCGCGGCGGCCCTTCCGGTACGCCGTTCCCCGGCAATCCCTCGGTGCTCGTGGGTGGTGGCGTGTTCGGCTTCAACTCGTCGGCATCCATCCGTGACTGCATCGTCGAGCAGAACGCCTCGGGCTTCGGCGGCGGCGCGTACTTCTGGCAATGCTCTGCGCAGGTCGAGCGGACGATCTTCCGAAGCAACAGTGCATCGGCCGATGGCGGTGGCCTGCAGTCGTACGGTGGTTCGCTCTCCATGGTCGACTCGGCGCTGCTGGACAACTACGCCAACAGCCGTGGTGGCGCCTTGCACCTGGTCGAGGGCCTTCCTGTCCTCACTCGGGTTGCGGTGACCAACAACGATTCGAACAACCTGGCTGGTGGCGTGTCTTGGGTTCCCCAAGGCGCAGCCGGTTCGCGCTTGCTGCTCGATGACTGTGAGATCACCGGCAACGTTGCCGACGTCGCCGAGGGCGGCATTGGATGCGTCGATGACGGGAGCGGAGCCACGTTGGAGCTTCGTGGCACCCGTGTCTGCACCAATCTGCCGCGACCCAACGTCGCAGGTCTCTACATCGCCGATGCAGCGAGCGAGGTCTGCGACTGCATCGCTGACATCACGCTCGATGGACTGGTCAACGGGATCGATCTGGCAGCCCTGCTCAGCGCATGGGGCTCTGACGGTGGCCTGACGCCACGCGCCGACTGCAACCGTGACGGCATCGTGGATGGTGCTGACCTCGGCATCGTCCTTGGTGGTTGGGGGACGTGCGCTCCCTGAGTGCAGGAACCCAACGCCGCTCAGCGTCTTGACGCTGTGTTTTGCCGTGACCACCTGCTGGGTCGGTCGTCATGCATTCTTGCTCGCCATGACATCCACGGCCGCGCGCTCCGGCATCGACGGGATCGCGCCGGCGACGGTGGCAGCCAGCGCGCCTGCGGCGTTGGCTCGGGCGAGTGCATCGATCCACGGCATGCCTTCGCTGCGCAGGGCAGCGAGCGCGCCCACGAACGCATCGCCGCAGCCGACCGTATCGATGGCTTTGACCGCGATCGCGCTCCCGCGCGCGATTGCACCGTCCACGCGCGCGATCCATCCTTCTGCGCCGAGCGTGACAACGAGGTCGAGCTTCGGCCACGCGTGCGCAAGCTGATGCAGCGCGGACTGTGGCTCGCCGATGCCAGTGAGTGCAGCGAGCTCGTGCTCATTCACGAGCAGGCACGACAGCGCACCGAGGTCGATCGATCGCACCGCGTCGCCCATCGGGGCGGCATTCAGCCAGATGCGCATGCCGCGTGCACGCGCTGCGGTCACCGCATGCCCGAGCCCACTGCACTCGTTCTGCATGAGCAGCAGGTCGCCGGGTGCGGCGCCCGTGAGGAAGGCATCGATGTCGGCATCGCCGATCCGGCCGTTCGCCTCGGGTGCGATGACGATCGAGTTCATGCCATCGTCGGCGACCATGACCGCAGCGAAGCCTGACATTGCATCGCTCGTCATGACGCATGCGGTGTCCACGCCGGCGGCTGCAAGTTCACGCACGATGAACGCACCGTCGCTGCCCGTACGACCGAGCATGCGCACCCGCGCGCCGCACCGGGCCGCAGCCACAGCTTGGTTCGCGCCCTTGCCGCCCGGATGCACCGCTGCCGAGCGGGCCATGACGGTCTCGCCCGGCGCTGGAAGGGCCGGCACGCGCAGCACGCGATCGATCATCAACGAGCCGATGACGTGGAGCGTGGTGCTCATCTCGTCAGGCTACCGCCATGCCGCGCCAGATCCGCGGTTCGAGATCACCGTTCGTGTGACGACCGGTCGCGGCTAGCCTGCACCGATGCCGATCCTTGCCGTCGCTGCCGTGCTTGTGTTCCTGGCCCAACCGATCGACGGCCCCGCTGCAGTACCCGCGCCGGTAGCCACAGCGACCGAAGGTCCGGCCGTTGCGACGGCGCGCCCCGCACCGAGCGTGCCCGGGCTTTCCAAGCCCGTCACGATCACCTTCGATGCGGTCGATGTCCCAACGATCGCAGCGGCGACCGAGACCGATGCCGCGCGCGCGCTCGGGTTCGCCCACGCCACCGATCGATTCGCCCAGATGGACATGATGCGTCGATTCGCCGCCGGCGAGACCGCGGAGCTGCTCGGCGAGAAGGCCGTGCCTGCGGACCTCGAGCGGCGCGCGCTTCGTGGTCGCGACACCGCGCGCGCGTGCGTCGACCGGCTCGATCCCCGCAAGCGTGCGATCCTCGAGGCCTACGTGCAGGGCGTGAACGCAGGCATCGATGCGCTTCCCGCCTTGCCGCTCGAGCACATGCTGCTGGGCATCACGCCCGCACCGTGGAAGGCCGAGGATTGTGCGCTCGTCTATCTCTCGATGTTCCATGCGCTGGCGCGCACCGGTCGCGCCGACGCGATCTACGCCGAAGCGCTCGAACGGCTGCCAGCGCCCGTGTGCGAGTTCATCGGCTCGCCGCTCTCGCGCATGGATTGCCCCGTGCTGTCCGAGACAGCGCCGCCGGCGTTGCCCGCGATACCGGGCGTCGATGTGATCGACCTTCGGAGCATCGATCGTGCAGCCGTCGAGCCGGCGGCGAAAGCCACCAAGCAAGACTCGCCCAACCAGGCAACACCCAGGAAGGAAGGAGGGAAGAAGTCCAAGCGCCAGCCGACGGGGACTCCGAGCACGCCTGTCTCCATGCATGGATGGACCGATGCGCTCGCAGAGCTCTGGGACGAGCGTGCGGCGATGGCGGGCAGCAACGGATGGGTCGTCGCCGGAAGTCGCACGAAGGATGGCCGCGCGATCCTCGCCAACGATCCCCACCTGATGATCACGGCGCCGATCCTGTGGTACCGGTGCCGGCTCGAGTGGCCTGGTGTCGAATGGACTGGTCTGTCGATCCCGGGTGTGCCCGGCATCGTGATCGGTGGCAACGGTCACGTCGCGGTCGGCTTCACCAACACGACCGGCGATTTCGAGGACATCGCGCTGATCGATGTCGATCCGAAGGACCCGGCTCGCTACCTCCTCCCGGATGGCGGCAGCGAAGCGTTCGGCACCGTCGAGCACACCGTGCTCGCGCGCGGCAAGGATCCCGAACGCATCGTGCAGCGCACCACGCGCTGGGGCACCGTGACCGGCGACATGCGCTGCGCCGACGGCGTGACGCGTCCGTTCGTCACGCTGTGGATCGGTGCGCGCCCCGACGCGATCAATTTCGAGATCCTCGACATGGCTCAGGTGCGCACCGTCGACGAGGCAGTGGACCTGCTGTCGCGCTGGTATGGCCCGAGCCAGAACGCCATGCTCGCTGATCGCACCGGCGACATCGCGTGGGTGGTCACAGGCTGGATTCCCGATCGGCGGGGGCATGATCCGCGAAGGCCATGGCGGCCATCGGTCGATGGCGAACCATGGCAGGGGCCGATCGAGCCGGCGCTTCGCCCCAAGCTCATCCGTCCGCCATCAGGTGTGATCGTGACGGCAAACCATCGCACCGTGCCGATCGAGCAGTGCGCAGTGCTTGGTCACTACTGGGCGAACCCCGAGCGTGCGCATCGCATCCATGCACTGCTGGCAGATGGACAACCGCTGGATGAATCGCGCATGCTCTCGATGCAGCTGGATACGGAGCTCGTCGGGCTCGAGCCCTATCGCGCCATGGCGCTCGCCGCCCTCGACGGCGCAACCGATCCTGCCTCGGTCGCCCAACGCGCGTTGATTGCTGCGTGGAACGGTCGCGCCGATGCCGACCAGCCTGCGGTCGCGCTGCTGTCGGCATTCCAGCGCTCGATCGAACGTCGCTTCGCGGCGATGCTGGTGGCGTGGATGCGCGCCAAGGCCGGCCAGCCGCTGCCCGGCTTGGAGATCCGCGCCGTGCACGACGAACCGTGGCTGCGCGTGCTCGAGACGAAGCCGGCGAACTGGCTCCCTTCGGGGTACGCAGACTGGAACGACTTCCTGCGGGCGGCGCTGGCCGAGGCTGCATCAAAGGAGCCCGGCACCGAGCCGTGGGGCGCTCGCAATCGCGCCAAGTATGCAAGTCCGCTGGTCGACGCCGTGCCAGCCTTCATGAAGCCGACCGTCACGCTCGATGACGGGCCGCAGCCCGGCCACGGACGGGCCGTGCGGGTGCAGACGCCGCGGGCCGCGGCCAGCGCGCGGTACATCGTGAGCCCCGGGAGTGAGCCGCAGGGGATCCTTCAGACACCGGGTGGCCAGTCGGGTGACCCGCGCTCGCCGCACTATCGCAGCCTGCATGCTTCGTGGCGAGATGGGGTCCCCACACCGCTGTTGCCTGGCCGGGTGGCGCGCAGCGTGGTGCTTGAGCCGGTGCCCTGATCGGCAGGAATTCCCCTTTGGCACCCCGTTTCTTCGTGACATCGCCCGGAAGGCGGATCTAGCATCTCGTTGATCGCCGAGCGGTGCGCGCGACAGGCACGACCTCATTCCAACAGGAGACAGAGCATGGCATCGATCCGTGGCCTCGTCGGGACGTTCCTCGCCTCCATCACCGGTGTGCTCGCCATCGGTTCGACCCCTGCGCTTGGGCAGGCCGACCCGTCGCCGCTCTCGCCGGTCAAGCAGCTGCTTGAGCAGGGCGCTGACCTGAAGTTCGATCCCTTCAGCGTGCTGGTCCGCTTCGACATCGCAGCCGACCCGGCCGCCATCGAGCGGGCCATCGCCATGGTCGACGGTCGAGTGCTCAAGGTCTACGACCTGGTTCCTGGTCTCGTGCACCTCGAGATCGGCGTGCCGGTTGATCGGGCGATCGCTGCACTGAACCAGGTGAAGTGCGTGCGCTACGCCGAGCCGGACTGGGTCTGCAAGACCACGGCCATTCCCAACGACCCGAGCTTCGGAAATCTCTGGGGCATGCGCAACACCGGCCAGACCGTGAACAGCGACCCGGGCGCGGCCGGCGCAGACTCCCGCGCGCATCTCGCGTGGGATTCGTTCACCGGCAGCCAGACGTTCGTGGTGGCCATCATCGATGACGGCACCAACCGCACGCATCCAGACCTTGCCGCCAACATCTGGTCGAACCCCGGCGAGATCGCCGGAGACGGCATCGACAACGAAGGCAACGGATATGTCGACGACACCTGGGGCTACGACTTCTACCAGCGTGACAGCGACCCGACCGGCACCGGCCACGGCACGCACACCGCGGGCACCGTGGGCGCCGTCGGCAACAACGGCGTCGGTGTGGCGGGGGTCATGTGGAACTGCAAGCTCATGGCACTGCGCTTCCTCGGGCCCAACGGGGGCGTGACCTCCGATGCCATCCTGTCGGTGCAGTACGCCAACTCCAAGCGCGTACGGGTGTCGAACAACTCGTGGGGCGGCGGCGGCTTCTCGCAGGGTCTGTACGACGCAATCAATGCCGGCAAGGCGGGCAACCACCTCTTCGTCGCGGCCTCGGGCAACAGCGGGATCAACAGCGACACGTCGCCTGCCTACCCCGGTGCCTACAACCTCGACAACATCATCAACGTCGCGGCGACCGACAACAACGATGGCCGCGCGTCGTTCTCGAACTACGGCGCCACGACCGTCGACATCGGTGCCCCCGGCGTGACGATCCTCTCGACCTACGGCACCAATGGGTACTCGTACCTCAACGGCACATCGATGGCGTGCCCGCACGTGGCGGGCGCGGTGGCCCTGGTGACGGCTGCGAACCCGACGCTCACGTATGCGCAGGTCCGAAGCAGGATCCTGTCGACGGCAAGGCCGGTGTCATCGCTCTCGGGTCGCTGCGTGACCGGTGGCGTGGTGGACATCGCGGCGGCGATCGCCGGCAGCGGTGGCGGCGGCACCAACACGGCGCCGACCGTGGCCATCAGTTCACCCGGCAGCGGCGGCTCGTTCACGGTCGGCACGGCGATCACGTTCACCGGCACGGCCAACGACACCCAGGACGGCAGTCTGGGCGCGAGCATGACCTGGTCGTCGAGCCTGCAGGGGACGATCGGCACTGGTGCCACGTTCACGCGCACGGACCTCGTCGCGGGCACGCACACCATCACGGCGCGTGCAACCGACTCGGGATCGCTGCAGGGATCCGCCACGGTCACGATCACGATCACGACCGGTGGAACGTTGCCGTCGGCTCCGACCAGTCCCCTGGCCACTCTCGCCGGCACGACGGTGACCGTGCGGTGGACGGACACGTCGACCAACGAGACTGGCTTCCGCATCAAGCGGCAGCAGCGGGTCGGTGGCTCATGGATCAACGAGACCGTGATCGCCACCACTGGCGCCAACGTGACCCAGATCACCAATGCCCCGGGCTCCGGCCGATGGCGTTACGCGATCCAGTCGTTCAACGCGACGGGTTCGTCGGCGTGGACCGCGTGGGTCCAGGTCAACATCAACTGACCCGAACGATCGTCAAGCATGACGTGCAGCGAGGCGCCGATGGGCGCCTCGCTGTGTTGTCGGATCGTGCGGAGCTTGGTCCCGAACTTGGCCAGGACCAGGTCCGATGATGCACGGGATGCCGGGGCGTCAGTTCCTGCCGCGTTCGGGTGCGCGATAGCTCTCTCGTGGCGTCGTGACCTGTGCCGTTCGCACGGTGGGCTTCAGTCCTTGGTCCTGCGCGGCCGCCCGGAAGATCTCGAACGTCGTGATGTGCAGGAAGCGAGTGATGTCCTTCTGCATGCCGACCAGGCTGTCGTGGAGGGCGCACGGGTCGCCGACGCCGCACACGCCGCCACCGAACGGACAGATGTGACTGTGGTTCTCGCGTTCAAAGAGCGCGTGGACCTGCTTGAGCGTGATCTCGGCAGGGGGACGCGCGAGCGCGTAGCCGCCGCCGGGGCCCGGCGAGCCAGCGACGATGCCAGCCTGCGAGAGCGTCGAGAGGATCTTGGCCACCATTGGCGCGGGCAGTCCGCGCTGTTCGGCGATCTGCATCGCGGACAGGCGGGTCGTGCCGCCGTCCCATACTTCAGCGAGTCGACTCAGGGCCCCAATGGCGCGTTCAGTCTGCTTTCCGTACATGGATCCTCCAACTCAGATTGTTTGTCCCCGGTTCGGCGGCACCCGCCGATTCCTCGTAACGAAACAATGATACATGATTCAGCGATCGGCGCAGGTCGTCCACCAGCGTCCCTTGGGAATCCTTCCGGTTCTGGAACGAAACACGACAGCGCCCCCAACATGCCCCAAGGGGCATGTCGAGGGCGCCGCTCTTTGGCCAAATCCGTGCAGGGCAGCGTTGTGTCAACCGCGCCGACGGCGTGCGCCTGCGCAGCCAGCCGCAGCCATGAGCGCCATCGCACCGGGTGCCGGCACGTAGCTGAAGGTCATGTTGATGGTTCCGCCGCCGCTGGCAAACGTGTTGCCGTTCATGCGGACGAGCAGGGTTCGCCCCTCGAACTGCAGGTCTTCCTGCGAGAAGCCGGCCACCGACGTGACGCCGACGAGCGTGAACGACTCGATCACGACGTCCACGGGGAGGATCACACGGACCGTCTGCGTGCCACCCAGCGTGATCTGCGGGATGCCCGAGATGTCGGACATGATGGAGAGGGAGTTCTCGCCCAGGTCGACGCTGAAGGCCGCATAGCCACCGGCTTCAGGCGTGAACGCTCGGTAGAACTCCGGGAGCAACGCGCTGCAGATGGCATTCCGCTCATCGAGCGCGACGCCGTTGCGGATCCATGCGAAGTTTGAGACTGAGCCGACGATCTCGGCTTGCGCGCTGGCGGTGGCAACGAGGGATGTCGCCACCACGAGCATCGCTCGTGGAACAGAAATCATGCTTTTCCTCTCTCGAAACGGGATGGATGGAGTGTCCCGGGAACTGCTCGCGGGACGTGCGACCGTGCCACGGGTGTGGCCAAGAGCAAGGACAAGTCTCGCGCAATTAAGGACTTGCAAGAAAACAAGCCGTATGATCCCAGGGCGGACCTTCCTCGCGGAAGCATCGAGGCGCGCCGTGCTGCCACCCGTCCGAATCTGCCGCTGTTCCGAACCCGAAGCACCCGCCGTTCGTTGCCCCGCGTCACAGGCCGAACTTGGACCGCTCCACCATGATCCACGCCTTCCACGCCGCAACCCACGCCCTGATGGGTGAATTGAGGCGTCAGCTCGGCGGTACGGGCGTCCATCACGATGCCCTCGTGGCGCCGCCGTTGGTCCACGATCGGGCGCAGCCGCCTGTGGGACCCTTGGAGCACTTGGAGTCGATCGCGCGCGGCCAGGGCCTTGCCTGCTGGTTGCGGCGGATGCGCGTGGCCGACGCGGTCTGGCTGGCAGCGACCGAGACACCCATCGTGGCGTGGGATGCGCAGCGCGAGCGCTGGCTGC
>Ga0315906_10007723_pt1 | contig 13036 bp, 8 predicted proteins | sample LakEriMetagenome_4_FD_203526 | JGI IMG/M metagenome (GOLD analysis project Ga0315906, IMG submission 203526) | Freshwater fungal communities from buoy surface, Lake Erie, Ohio, United States - Buoy 2 MA122 | ecosystem: Environmental > Aquatic > Freshwater > Lake > Lake biofilm | place: USA: Lake...
CATTACCATCAGGAGCTGGAGGTCAGCATTGAGAACCTGACAAACGAGGGCACTGGTGTGGCACGCGTGAGCGGATGGGTGGTTTTTGTCCCCTTCACGCTGCCTGGCGAACGCGTGCGTTGCCGTGTCTTTCGCAATCACAAGAACTACAGCGAGGCGGACCTCATTGAGGTGCTTGAGGCCTCGCCCAATCGCCTGCAGCCGCCCTGTCCCTTGTTTGGACAGTGCGGTGGCTGCCAGTATCAGCACCTGAAGTACGACGAACAGCTCAAGTGGAAGCGCAATCAGGTTACTGAGCTCCTGCGCCACATGGCCCGCATTGAGCACGAGGTGTTGCCCGTCATCCCTTCGCCGATGGAATACGGCTATAGGTCGAAAATCACCCCGCATTTTCAGCGTCCCCGTGAGGGCATGATCCGTGACATCGGCTTTCTACGCATCGGGACCCGCATGGCACTGGTGGATGTGCCGCAGTGCCAGATCGCCATGAAAGCGATCAACGACGCCTTGCCCACCCTGCGTGAGGACATTAAGGCGAAGTCCGACCAATTCAAACGCGGCGCCACTCTGCTCATGCGGGCAGCAAAGAATGGCGTACTCACCCAAAGCGAGCAGATCGCCGTCGAGGAGGTGGACGGCATCCGGTTTGAGTTCCAAGCCGGCGATTTCTTCCAAAACAATCCCTTCATTCTACCAGCCTTCGTTCGGCATGCTGTTGCGGAGGCAAAAGCCTGCGGTGCCCGCTTCCTAGTGGACGCTTATTGCGGCAGCGGTTTGTTCGCGCTGTCCGCCGCGAAGGCCTTTGAGGAGGTCATTGGCGTCGAGATCTCCGAAACGGCCGTCGCCAAGGCCTCGCACAATGCGCAGCTCAATGAGATCACGAACTGCCGCTTCCTCGCCGCCGATGCGCAGAAGGTCTTCGAGGTCGTCCCGCATGCTGGGGCGGATACCGTGGTGCTCATCGACCCGCCGCGGGCCGGCTGCAGCCGCGAGTTCCTGGAGCAGCTCTTCGCTTTCGGCCCGAAAGCCGTCGTCTATGTGAGCTGCAACCCCGCCACGCAGATGCGCGACCTCGTTCTCTTCCACGAAGCCGGTTTCAAGCTGCAAAAAGTGCAGCCCTTTGACCTTTTCCCGCAGACGAAGCACCTTGAGTGCGTGATGACGCTGTCGAAGTGAGAAATCACTTCTTCTTCAGCGCCTGATCGATGTCCTCCCAGAGGTCCTCGACATGCTCGATGCCGACGGAGAAGCGCACAAGGCTGTCGGTGACGCCGGCGGCTTCGCGAACGTCTTTGGGGAAAGACGCATGCGTCATGCTGGCGGGATGCGCGACGAGGCTTTCGATGCCGCCGAGGCTTTCGGCTTGGGTGAAGAGGCGGAGGCGGCGGATGAAATCGAGCGTCTTGGCGTAGCTGAGGCCGAAATCGGCGAGCAGCATGCCGCCACCGAGCTTCATTTGCTTCTTGGCGAGCTTGTACTGCGGGTGGCTGGTCAAAAACGGATACTTCACGCCTTTCACGCCTTTGCGATCCTGCAGGCGTTTGGCGAGTTCGAGGGCGTTCGAGCTGTGGCGCTCGATGCGCACGGCTTCGGTCTTCGCGCCGCGTGAAACGAGCCACGCGTCGAAGGGGCTCGGCTGCAATCCAAGGGCTTTTTGCGCGAAGATCATCTTTTCCTGCCACTCATCGCTGTTCGTGCATACCGCGCCACCAAGGCAGTCACTGTGGCCGTTGGTGTATTTCGTGGTGCTCAGCTGCGAGAGGTCGGCGCCGAGGTCGAGCGGTTGCTGGAGCAAGCTGGAGGCGAAGGTATTATCCACCGCGACGATGCTGCCGACTTTGTGCGCGGCATCGGAGATCGCTTTGATGTCGAGGATCTTCAAAAGCGGGTTGGTGGGTGATTCGATCCAGATGAGCGCGGGTTTGAGCTCCTTGATGAGCACATAGTTCGCCGGGTTGGTGAGGTCGGCGTATTTGATGCGGATGTCGAAGCGGCGCAGCACGCGCTCGAACAGGCGGTAGGTCGCGCCGTAGATCTGCTGCTCGCTGAGGATGGTGTCGCCCGCTTTGAGCGAGAACATGATGGCGCTGATGCTGCTGATGCCGCTGGCGAAGACGGTGGCGTGCTTCGCATTCTCCAAGCTGGCGAGCGTGGCCTGGAGGTTGCGGAAGTTGGGATTGCCGCTGCGCGTGTAATCAAAGCCACCAGGGTTTCCTGTCTCGAAGGTCGAGGTCATGTAGATTGGCGGGATCACGGCACCGGTTTCGCTGCGCCAGTCCTGCCCGACGTGGATGGCACGGGTCTCAAAACGGGCGTCGGCGGGGAGGGTGGGGTCTTCCTTCATGCAGTTGCATGAATGGCGCGTCAGAATTGGCTTTGCAAGGCTCCACGCAGCATGCTTTATGCTTCAACTTCGCTTCTTCGCATGTCCGATACCTCTCCTCGCAAATTCCGTCGTGTTCTTCTCAAACTCAGCGGCGAGGCATTGAGGCAGCCCGGCAGCACGGACAACATTAGCCCACCCATTGTCGAGGATATGGCGGCACAGATCAAAGCTGCGCATCAAACCGGGCTCGAAATCGCCCTCGTGGTCGGCGGCGGCAACTTTTGGCGCGGCGTCAGCGCTTCTAACAAAGGCATGGAGCGTGCCACGGCCGACTACATGGGCATGCTGGCTACCGTGATGAATTCGCTGGCTGTGCAGAGCATGCTGGAAGCCATGGATGTGCCCACCCGTGTGCAAAGTGCCATCAAAATGGACAACGTGGCTGAGCCCTTCATCCGCCGCGTGGCGATGCGTCATTTGGAACTTGGCCGCGTGGTGATTTTCGCCGCGGGCACGGGTAATCCCTTCTTCTCCACCGATACCACCGCCGCATTGCGAGCGAGCGAAATCAGCGCCGACATCGTTTTGAAGGCCACGAAGGTGGATGGCATCTACGATGCTGATCCGGCAAAGAACCCAAACGCGAAGAAATTCGACCGCATCAGCTTCCACGAGTGCCTAACGCGCCAGCTCAAGGTCATGGACGCCACCGCCTTCTCACTCTGCATGGAGAACAGCATGCCTATTGGCGTCTTCAGCATGAACGAGCCTGATAACATCCGCCGCGCCCTCACAGGCGAGCACATCGGCACGTTGGTGGATGCTTAGGCTTGATCAGCGGGGCTGAAGCTCATTCCTGAGCAAGTGAGCACTCCTTGAGCAAAATGGCTGCTTTGGCGCGTATCTAAGCCATCATGATCCGCTCCACTGTTCTACTGCACGCAGTCCTTGCCGTTTCGTCCTACGCCGCCCCAGGGGTAATCGATTACGACAAGCAGGTCTACCCCTTCCTCAAGGACAACTGCATCGCTTGTCACAACAAGACGACCACCAAGGGCGGTTTGAACATGGAGACGCCCGAGCTCATGATCCAAGGTGGGGAGAGCGACAAGGGCCTCGTTCCGGGCAAGGGTGCGGACAGCATCATCTATCAGGCTGCCGCCCACACTTGGGACAGTGAGATGCCGCCCAAGGGAAACAAAGTTGGCGCGGTGAACCTCACCTCGCAGCAGCTTGCTGTCTTGAAGGACTGGATTGATCAAGGTGCACGCCCCTCGCCAAAGCGGGACAAGGTCATCACTTGGGAGCCGCTGCCTGCCGGCCTCCAGCCCATCTTCGCGCTTGCCACGACTGCACAGGGGGATTTTGCCGCCGCCGCACGAGCGAATCAAATCAGCCTCTATCATCTGCCCTCACAAAGCCTCGTCACCAAGCTCACGGATGAGGGACTGCTCAAATCCGGCCTCTACAAGCAGCCCGGCGTTGCTCACCGCGACCTCGTGCTGGCTCTCTCCTTCTCACCGGATGGCACAAGGCTTGCCACCGGCAGTTTCCGTGAGGTGAAGCTCTGGAAACGTGAGATCAAAGCACCCGCGCCAGTGGCCTCGACGAAGTTCACCGCCAGTCAGGAGGCCGATAACAGTATCAAACTCAGTGAAGGTGCCAAGCTCATTGCCCATATCCAGACCGACCTAACCAGCCAGCAGGCCCTCGCGCAGCGCACGCTCGCCGCCGCGCGCGCCGCGTTGGAGGTCACCTTTCAAAATGAGGCCATCAAGCGCGCAGAGACCGATGCCACCGAGCAGACGAACCGTTTGAAGAAAGCGAATGAACTGGCCGAACTCGCGAAAAAGAGTCTCGAAGATAAAAAGAAGGATTTGAAGGCCAAGCAGGATGCTCACAGCGCTGCGGACAAGACGGCTAAGGAAGTTGTTACCCAAACCACCACAGCCAAACCTGATGAAACCTTGACCAAAAAACAGGCTGATGCGCAGGCTGCAGTTACCAAAGCCAGCGCGGAACTCGCCCTAGCCCAAACAGATCTCCAAAAAGCCCAAGCAGATCCTGCTAAGGTAGGTCTGGATGAGAAACAAAAGGTCATCAAAACCAAGGAAGATGCCAAGGCTGTTGCCGACAAGGCATTGAAGGCCATCGCTGATCAAATCGCTGCCGCGGTCAAAACGGTGGCGGAGGCAAACCTCAAAAAGCAGGCTGAAGCGAAGGAGAAGGTCGAAAAGGCCGCCACCGATCTCAAGCTCGCCCAAGAAGCGGTCACACGTGGTGAGGCCGCGATCACCGACACCGCCAACGAAATCAAGCTCGTCACCGAGAATGAAAAAAAGGCCAAGCAAGCCGTCGTCGATGCGAAGGCACGTCTTGAAGTCGTGAAGAAAGAGTCTGAAAAAGCCGCGGCGGATCGTGATACCTTCTCGAAGTCCCTCGCCACTTCGATGAAGAAGGCCAAGGCACTCCAATTCAGCCCTAACGGCCTCGAATTGATTGCCACGTTCGAGGCGGGTGAACCGTTCGCGTGGAGCACCGCCACCGGTAAACCCATCGCACCCGGCAGCACCAGCGCCGCGTGGGTGCTCGAGCGTTCGTTCGGCAGCGGCGATGGCAAATCACCCATCACCGACCGCGCCAACAGCCTCGCCTTTTCACCCGATGGCAAGACCCTCGCCATCGGCAGCGGCGAGCCCTCGCGCAGTGGCGATATCACCCTGTGGGACATCGCCACCGGCAAGCTCGTGAAAAACTACACTGAGCGACATCTCGATAGCGTCTTCGCGCTCGACTTCTCGCCCGATGGCAAACTCCTCGCCTCCGGTGGAGCCGACAAGGCCGTGCGCATCACTGATTTGAGCAGCGGGAAGATGATCAAGGTCTTCGAAGGCCACACGCATCATGTGCTCGGCCTCACTTGGCGCGCGGATGGCCGCCTGCTCGCCAGCAGCGGCGCGGACAATGTCGTCAAAGTCTGGGACTGGACCACCGGCGATCGCCGCAAGAGCGTCGATGGCTGGGACAAGGAAGTTACTGGCATCCGCTACCTCGGCGCGGCAGATCAAATCGCCACCAGCGCCGGTGATGCCAAGCTCCGCCTCATCACCAGCGATGGCGGCGAAGTGAAACGACTCCCCGGTGCCACAGGTTTCCTTCAATCCTTGGCTGCCAATCGCGCTGGGGATCTGATTCTCGGTGGGGATCAAGACGGCGTGCTCCGCGCTTGGGATGCTGCCAGTGCCAAAGTGTTGGCCGAGTTCAAACCATAAAAAGTTTTGCGGCATGCTCACCATCAACGGAACTCCACGCACCAACTGCTCTGGCATCACCCGCCGCGAGTTGCTTGAGATTGGTGGAGCGGGTTTGTTTGGGATGACGTTGCCGGGCGTGCTGGCCGCAGAGGGAAAGCAGAATGCTTTTACGGGCGGGAAGGCAAAGTCGGTGATCTTTATGTTCCTGTTTGGTGGTCCGAGCCAACTGGAGACCTTTGACATGAAGCCAGATGCGAAGCGCGAGGTGCGAGGGCCTTTCAAGCCGATCAAAAGCCGTACGCCAGACCTGCTAATCAGCGAGCATTTGGCGCGGTTGGCGAGGATCTCGAATCAATTCGCAGTGATCCGTTCGATGACGCACAGCTACAACGACCATAGCGGTGCGGGGCATTATTTGCAGACGGGTCACCGCTGGCATCTGCCGATCGGAGGCGGCTTCTCCGCGACACCTCAGGATTGGCCGTCGATCGGCTCAGTGGTGGAACACCTCAGCCAAAAACAGCCGGGTGGTTTGGAGCGCGATCTGGCCTCTTATGCCGTGCTGCCTAACCGGCTCGGCCGCCTGCAGGATCGAGGACAATACATCCGCCCTGGTGAATACGCAGGCTGGCTGGGCCAGGCCTACAACCCGATGACCACGGTCATTGATAAGCAGGACGTGAAAGACAATCCTTATTGGCGTGCTTGTGCCGATGGCGAGCTGAGTTTCGAGATCGAAGGTCTGCGGCCTGTGGTGCCGGTGCGGCGCATGCAGGAGCGTGTTGGCTTGCTCGATCAGTTTGAGGCCGTCCGCCAGCGGTTGGACGTGGGCGATGCGGGGGCGATGGACCTCCACCGCAAACGTGCCATGGCGCTCATCGCCTCCGACAAGACTCGCAGTGCGCTAGACATTCGCGCGGAGAACGATGCCATGCGTAACCGCTATGGACGCCATCTCTTCGGCCAAAGCTGCCTCATGGCGCGGCGGCTGGTCGAGGCGGGCACCCGCTTTGTGACAGTGCATTACGATTGTGTGGATGGCTATGGCTGGGATTCTCACCGGAACAGCGACGACGTGCGGGACCATCTTCTACCGACCTTTGATCAAGGTTGCTCGGCGCTGCTTACTGATTTGCACGAGCGGGGTTTACTCGATGAGACGCTGATCGTCGCCATCGGTGAAATGGGTCGCACACCCATTCCAAATGCCAATTGGGGACGCGGCCATTGGAGCACCTGCTTTCCCGCGCTCATTGCCGGCGCAGGCGTGCGCGGCGGCATCGTGTACGGCAAATCGGACAAAGAGGCCGCCTATCCTGTGGACAAACCCGTCTCGCCCGAAGACCTCGCGAAGACGATTTACTGGGCGCTCGGCATCGATCCCGACTTGATGCTCATGAACCGGGAAAACCGTCCCATCCCCATGGTCGATGGGGGCAAGCCGCTTCTCGATCTCTTTGGCTGATCTTAACGCATGCCTGTGGGCATCCTCCCGCAGCCATTTAACCGGACAAGTCACTCGTCCGAGAGTTCCCCACCATGCTGCACGTTGATGGCTGCAACGTGAAACGCTTTCTTTTTCTCCTCCTCGCGCCCTTTCTCTCCCTCATCGCCGCTACATCCGCGGACCTGACATTGCTCGATGCGGGGAAATCTGACTACCAGATCGTTTTGCCGGATGCGCTGCCCTCACCGGCTTTGGACGAAAGTCTCGTGCAGACGGCGCGGCTACTCCAAACGGCGTTTTTGGCGAACAAGGCCGAGGTCGCGGTCGTGCGGGAAAAAGAGCGGGATGCGGCCAAACCGGCGTTGATGCTCGGGAACACGCAGTTCGCGCAGAAGAATGGCCTCGAGGTGACGAAGCTGCGGGATTGGAGCTTTGTGCATCGGGTGGTGGGCAAGGATGTGATCATCGCGGGGCATGATCATCCCTCGAAGGCACCGACGGACAATGCGCGGCGGCCAAACTGGGATAGCGTGGGCACGGCGAAGGCGGCGGTGGACTTTGCGCGGCAGTTCATGGGCGTGCGTTTTTTGTATCCCGATCTGCCGGGCTACACGTCGGTGAGCGGCGCGGCAAAGATCGACCTGCTGGCGTCGCCCGCGATCGAGTTTCTGCCGATGAAGACGATGGCGGTGCCGGAGTCGCTGAACGTGACTACCACGCCGCTGCTGCGGGTAAACACGGCGCATCCAGCGGGCGCGTCGTTTTATGATCTCGCGCACAATCGCTTCCCGCGCGTGGACGAGCAGTTCGGTGGTCACACGTGGGAGCGGGCGGTGCCGGCTGAGTTGTTTGCCGAGCACCCGGAATACTTCGCGCTGATCAGTGGCTCGCGTTTGAAGCCGGAGGGCAACGGGCAGTATTGCCTGTCGAACCCCGACGTGCAGGAACGCATCTACCGCGATCTCGCGGGCTTTTTCGACAAAGGCTACGATAGCGTCGATCTCGGCCAACCGGACGGTTTCCGCGAGTGTCAGTGCGAGAAGTGCGCCGCGCTTTACGGCACGGGTAAAGATTGGTCGGAGAAGATCTGGATCTTCCACCGCGATGTCGCGCGGCGTTTGGAGAAGTCGCATCCGGGCAAGCAGGTGACGATGATGAGCTACATCCTCACCGCCGCGCCGCCGAAGAGCTTCAAAGCCTTCCCCGCGAACACCTGCATCATGCTCACCGGCACAAACGAGGAGGACATCGCCCCGTGGCGTGGCATCGACGTGCCGCGCGGCTTCACCGGCTACGTGTACAACTGGTGTCCGAACCTCGGCACGCGCTACACGCCGATGCGCACGCCGGGCTACATCGAGCAGCAGGTGCAGAGACTCGCCGTGAACCGCATCCAGTCGCTCTATCGCGACGGCCCCGGCCAGCTCTTCGGTCTCGAAGGCCCCGTCTATTACACCATGGGCCGCATGTTTGACGATCCAGCGAACAACCATGCAAAGGATCTCTTGCCCGAGTTCTGCGAGGCCGCGTTTCAAAACAAAAGCATCGCCTTCTCCATGCGTGCCTTTTACGACGAGCTGTATCACGCTATCGCGCTTTACTCCGACCACATCGGCACGCGCACCGACGTGTGGACCTACAAACCGCTGCCCACCGATGCCCGTGGACGCAAAACGGTGACTGATCCCTTTCAGCTCATCGCCTTCCTCTACACACCGCGCGTGCTCGCCACGATGGAGGGCCATCTTGCGCAGGCGGAGAAGCTCACCACCACGCCGAAGGTCAAAACACGCCTCGCGCTCGTGCGCACCGAATTCGATTACTTGAAGCACTTCGCGAAGGTCGTGCATCTGCATCAGGCCTGGCAGATGCTGCCCGACACTGGATCGCTGCATCGCCTGCTCGATGCCATCGACGCGCGAAACGCCTTCATCGCCACGCTTTACGTGAAAGGTCATCAAAAGGTTTGGAACCACATTCTGTTCCCCTTTCCCGGCCACGACGCGAAGCACCTCCAACTCGCCCACGACGGCTACCAAGAGCCCTATGCCAGCACCTGCTTCAACTGGGATACCAAAGCCATGCGAAACGCTTCACCCATGGGCCTCAAGAAACTCACCATCGCCAAAACGGCCGCCAAACTCACGCTCGACAGCCCCGAGTGGCAAAACACCACCGCGCACGCCCTCACGCTCCTCCCGCCGCTGCACACGTTGCCGCGTGCGACGATGATCCGACTCCTCTACGACGAAAAAGCCCTCCACCTCCGCGCCGAAGCCGAACTCGGCGACACCACCACCTTCACCGCTTTCAACCGCGACCGCCTTCTCACGAATCAAGAAGCCATCGACCTCTATCTCGCTCCCAATCCCGCCCAATCCCTCTTCTATCGCCTCACCCAAGGCGCGAACGTCGCCTCCAAATATGACGCTCTCAATGGTCGCATCACCGACGTCATGGACCCCCGCCACGGCAAAGACGACCCCACCTGGAACGCCGACTGGACCAGCGAAATCCGCGTCGATGCGAAAACCAAACGCTGGCATGCGCATCTCGTGATTCCCTTCGCCACCCTCGGTGTCGAACCACCAAGCAAAGGCATCACTTGGAAAGCCAACTTCGGCCGCAACCATGCTCTGCCCCGCGAAGTCATCGATCGCGCGATCTGGTCGTCATCCTTCACCAGCACGAGCATGGACGATACAGCGGTGATGGGTGAGATCGTGTTTGACTAGCTGACGGAGAGTTTGCAGCTCTGCCCGCCGTAGATGATTTCCCAATGAAACACCTGCTTTTCTTTTTCTTTGTCTTCACCGCGTATGCGCAGGTCACTGACGGCAAGTTCCCCATCGTCTCGAATCTCAAAGCCGGTGCGGCCAAGGTTGACATCACGCCCACAGAGGTGAGGGATTTCACTGTCAGCGGTCATACCCGTGTGGTGAACGGTGTGCGTGATCCCCTACGCGCTGGCGTGCTTGTTTTGGACGATGGCGAGACAAAGGCGGCCATCGTGACGATGGATGTCATCGGCGCTTGGGAGGACATGGTGGCGCTGGCGCGTGCGGCGATTGAAAAAGAGACCGGCGTGCCCGCGGCGAACATCATGATCTGCGCCTCACACAATCACTCCGGTCCCGGTTGGGTGGAAAACATGCGCTGGGCCTCGGATGTGATCAAAAAGCTCACCGCCGCCGCCAAAGAAGCCGCCGCGAACCTGCGCACGACCAGCATCGGCCTCGCGGAGGATCGCATCAGCTTCAGCATCAACCGCCGCAAGACCATCGACGGTCGCGCGGTGGTAAGCCTGAACCCCGACGGACCAAACGACACTCGCGTGAAGGTGCTGCGCTTCGACGACGGCCAGTCGCTCACACCAGTGGCCATTCTCATGCACGCGCTCTGCCATCCCTGCTTCTTCACTTGGGGCGACAAAGGCTCGCAGCCGCACCCGAAAGGCTTCCCGATGATGACCGCCGACTTTCCCGGCGAGGCGCAGACCTTTGTCGAGTCGATCTACGGCGGCAAAACGGCCTCCATGTTCATCCAAGGCTGCGCTGGCGACATCCGACCGAATTTGCCCGGATATCCGTATCGCTGCGCGGATGAAGCCGACATCCAATGGGCCGGTCGCGACCTCGGCGGCGCCGTCGTGCGTGCGGCGGCCTTCAGCCTCACGCGCGAGCAACTCGCCAAGCGCGCCACCTACTATCCCATCCGCGTCGCCAGCGAAGTCATCGAGCTTCCCGGCAAAGAACAGCCGATCAAAGCCGAACTCATGGCGATGAAGATCGGCCCCTACCTGCTCCTCACCATGCCCGGCGAGCCGATGGTCGAATACGGCTTCAAATTGGAAAAAGCCATCGCCGACCGCGCCACGCCGGTCATCGTCGGCTACGCCAACGGCAACATCGGCTACATCGCCACCGCCGAAGCGCACAAAGCCGGCGGCTACGAGCCCAACCTCTCCAAACTCAAGCCCGAGGCCGAGGCCATCATTCTGAAAAAGCTCGGCGAACTCGCCGATCGCGTCGTCGGCGATGTCTTCGCGTCGTTCTCGAAGCATCCGAAGGACCTGCAAAAACGTGAGGCAGAGGAAAAAGCCCGCCTTCAACCATCCCCAGCCAAACCATGACCACCACCGACGACCCAGCACGCCGCGCCTACTGGGCCGAGCAGATGGAAGCAGGCTATGCCATCGTGCAGAAGCTCATCGAGTTCCCCGTGAATGAATGCGGCGAGCGCTTTGCGTCGATCCCAGATGCCGCAGCCGATGCTGGCGTGGAGATGCTGTTCTCCACCTCGAAGATCGCCGGTGATCTCGACCGTGTTTACTTCCTGCGGGAGAGCCTTGTGCGCGATGTCATCACCATCGGCCGCGAGATGAATGAGCGCGGCTGGATTCTGAAGATCGAGGACGGCTTCCGCTCGCTCGACATGCAGCGCCAGCTCGTGCGGAAGCCTTCGGTGTTCGACAACGTGCTCAAAAAGACCATGTGGGAGCTCGGCGGGCAGATTCCGACGCCGGAGATGATGTTTCGCCGCGCCATCGTGCTCACGGCGAACATGCCCAAGATCGGCGCGCACATGTCCGGCTCCGCCATCGACATCTCGGTGTTTCGTCGCGATGACGGCACGGAAGTGTGGCGCGGTTACCCGTATCTCGAAATGAGCGAGCACACGCCCATGCGCTCGCCTTTTGTCGCGCCGGAGCATGTCGCCACGCGGCTGGACATTTGCGCGATGATGGAAAAGCACGGCTTCATCCACTTCCCCTTCGAGTTCTGGCACTTCGACAAGGACGACGCCGGCATGCACATCCTCACCGGCAATCCCGCGCCCTGCCGCTTCGGCCCCGTGAACTGGGACCCGCGCACCAACGAGGTCACGCCCGTCGAAAACCCGCTCGATCTGCTCAATCCGCTGCCGGTGATCGAAAAAGAGATCGCCGCTGCGCTAGAGCGTGCACGAGCCTAAAAGGCGCAGCGCCTTGGGTTGCGGCAGACTCCCACAGTCCAAGGCGCAAACCTCGAAGATCAAGGCCTATCATGCCGTTTGGCCATGTGCATGTTTCTTCGCGCTTCTGCTTCTTGCTCTCACGACGGCGATGACACGGTGCGGAACTTTTTTCCATCAACCAACGCATCGACTGGATGGTGGTGTTTGAGCCGAAAAGTGGTCAGTTCGGCGTCTCGCGCCTGCTTTCCGCACCTGCGCTCGGCGGGCACATCGCGACGATCGGGAACGTGCCGAACTCCTACCGCAAATTTCACGTAAAGTGCTTTAACAACGCCTCCGTGACCGCCGACTTCGAAGGCTCCTGGCACATGGTGACCGCGTTTGGAGCCAGCGATGCCGCAGGCAGTGAAAAAGCAGTTCTTGAGGTGGCGGAAGCGTTGAAGTGATGCGTGAAACGCGTTTTCGCCGCGTATTTGGCTCGCTTATTCTCACACCATGCTCCGCACACTCGTTCTCACTCTCGCCGCCATCGCCACCACTGCCTTCTCCACCGATGAGGAGGGCTTCACGCCGATCTTCAATGGGAAGGACCTCACCGGTTGGAATGGCCCAGTGGAGAACTACGAGGTGAAGGATGGCACGATCGCGTGCAAGGCAGGTAAAGGTGGTACGATTTATACGGCGGAGGAATACGCTGACTTTGTCGTGCGGCTGGAGGTCATGATCCCGGCGGGTTCGAACAACGGCCTCGCGATCCGTTACCCTGGCAGCGGCGACACGGCTTACGTTGGTATGTGTGAACTGCAGGTGCTCGACAATGATGCGCCGAAGTATGCAAAGCTCGATCCGCGCCAGTATCACGGCTCTGCCTATGGCATGGTGGCCGCAAAGCGTGGTCACCTGAAGCCCGCAGGCGAGTGGAACGTGCAGGAAGTGACCGTCAAAGGCTCCACCATTAAAGTCGTGCTCAACGGCATGACGATCCTCGATTGCGACCTGAGCAAGGTGGATATGGACCAAGTGATGGGCAAAAAGCCGCACCCCGGCAAAGAC
>Ga0315906_10007724_pt1 | contig 13035 bp, 17 predicted proteins | sample LakEriMetagenome_4_FD_203526 | JGI IMG/M metagenome (GOLD analysis project Ga0315906, IMG submission 203526) | Freshwater fungal communities from buoy surface, Lake Erie, Ohio, United States - Buoy 2 MA122 | ecosystem: Environmental > Aquatic > Freshwater > Lake > Lake biofilm | place: USA...
TTGTCGCTGGTGTCGCGGATATGCTATACCTGTCGCCAACAGGGATGATAGCGCTGGAGTTTAAGACCGAAACAGGGCGGCAAAACGTGGCGCAGAAAATTTGGCAGATGCAGATTGAATCCGCCGGCTACAAATACTTCATCGTGCGATCACTCGATGACTTTCTCAAAGCAATCAACAAACCAACCACCAACCAATGAACAGACAAAAGGAATTCTACTACTACGCCGAGCAGGTAACAAAGCGCACCGGCGTTGGCCTGCGTCAGATGCAGAGCCAAGACCGTCACCGCGAAGTCGCCGAAGCGCGATACTGCCTCATGCATTTGATGCGCAGTAAGATGCAGATGACGTTGATGGAGATAGCCAAGCTGATGCGTCGCCATTATTCAACTGTCCACCACGGCTTGGAGGTCATCTACATTCTGCAGGTGACCATGAACAAGTACACTTGGCTCAAAGAAATTAAGCGCTACGAACCGCACAACGTCAGACCAAAAGATACTATGTATATTTGCAACCAATGTGGAGGCACGCACGATCATACTAACGCTGTACACCAGCGGCAAGCTGCGGCAGATAGCGAGGCAGCTTGCTACGCATGACCTTGCGCCTGACCTCGAACATGAACTCGTCATCCGATTATATGAAAAGCCAGCCGATAAGATCGAAGCCATGCACGCTGGAGGCTACCTCAACTTCTACATCGTGCGAATGGCGATCAACCTATACCGAAGTCGCAACTCTAAATTTCAACGCGACTTCAGACACAATGAACTGCGTGAAGAAATCGCCGATCAGCAGCTGGAGGCAGCTGATGAGCCGTATGACCAGCGGCCTGATGCGATATTTAACCGGGCGCTCGAAGTCATGGATAGCTGGGCGAAAGCCGGTGCCTACCCATACGACAAACAGCTATTCCTCCTATGGCTTGAACTGGGCAACAAAAAACTCATCGAACGGCACACCAAGATACCTTGGAGATCAATTTCATACACGATCAACAACTGCAAACAAAAGCTAAAACATGAACTTGGACCTGATTACCATCTTGCTTTTGGCGGCATTGACTGCCTTGGCGATGAACCGCTATAACGTTTTGCCCTCGTGGTACTACCGCTATGCTAAGTGCAAGCCGCTGACGTGCATGACCTGCCTTGCCTTTTGGTGGGGCGTAGTCCTGACCATCGCAGCCTCCAACCTGCACTGGATGCTTGCCATACCGGTCGGCCTATCGGCTGCCGGGTTGACGGTGCTGACTATTAAACTCTCGGAGAAATGACACTTGACGAAGCATTGCAGGTGCTTTCGGTTAAGCACAAGCTTGACGGCTACTATGCATCGCAGACGATGTCGCTATCACCGGGCGAGGTGTCGATGCTGGAGAACGTCGCCAACGCTAACGGCTACGGACGGACGAACTGGTGGTGCGGATCATGCGCGGTTTCCCGATTGCAGGAGATGATGGCTGACGCAATGGACGCACGCGCACGATTTGCGAGTTAATGATATTTATCAATATGCCACTACCTAAACCAATAGATAGCGAAAGCAAGACCGACTTCATCCAGCGATGCATGGGCGATGACAAAACTGCCAGCGAGTTCCCAAGCCAGCAGCAGCGCTACCTCGTTTGCGCGAGGCAATGGGAGGCAGACCGCAGCGCCTTTGCTGAAACATACGCGGACTACGGCGAGGGGGTGCGCAACAACGCCAAGCGCGGCATTGAGTTGAACGAGCGCAACGGCAACAAGTGCGCAACGCAGACAGGCAAGGTCAGGGCGCAGCAACTGGCCAAGGGCGAAGGCATCAGCGTTGAAACAATAAAGCGGATGCACAGTTACCTGTCGAGGGCGGAAACGTACTACGACAACGCAGACTCAACGAGCGACTGTGGATACATCAGCTACCTGCTTTGGGGCGGCAAGGCTGCGCTTGGCTGGAGCAGGAACAAGCTGCGAGAATTAGGCGAACTAAACGAAGATTGACATGCAGACACAACCCGACATTACAATCGAACAGGAAGCGCGCGCACTCGACTGGCAGGATCGTGGACACCTGTTGACAAACCTATCAAACGTGTTGGATTCGCTCGAAGACAGCACAGCACCCAACGCGATGCACGCGAAGGTTGCGGTGATAGAAAAGATCATTGACATCGTTACAAACATGGAGGCATGAAGAAAGCAGGAAGACCACCGATTTTTGAAACGCCTGAAGAAATGTGGGATGCGTTTTGTGAGTACAAGGAGGAAACAAAAAGGCGCCCATACTTGCAGCACGACTTCGTCGGCAAGGAGGGGCAAAGTGCGTACAGGGAGAGGGAGCGTCCGTTGACCTTTCGCGGCTTTGAGGGGTATCTTGCGGAGCAGGGGCGATGCTACGACCTACGCGATTACGAGAGGCAGGAGAGCGAACACCACAAGAAATTCTCCCACATACTCACACGCATACGCGCGACGTGTGACCGCGACATGATCGAGGGCAGCGGCGCAGGTGTCTACAATGCCAGCATCGCCGTCCGCGTTCTTGGCTTAGTCGATAAGCAGCAGAACGAAGTCAAAATCGAGCAGCCGCTATTCAATGACTGACGCAATCACCGAGGCCGTTGTTGCCCAACTTAGGACAAGAGCAGAAAAGGGCAAGGAGAAGTACGGCACAACGATGGAGAGGGATGACCTGACCTTTGCCGAGTGGATTCAGCACTTACAGGAGGAGTTGATGGATGCGGTCGTTTACATTGAGAAGATTAAGCAATCAGATTGGACTTCAAATACACAACAGCGATAAAGCGCATTCGGCAGGTGGCCGCTCGGAAGAAGGTGATTCAGGGCGGGACATCTGCTGGATGTTGACCCCCACTGGGCAACTGGTGGGGGAACGGAAAAACCATCGCCATCCTTGCAGTGCTAATCAACATCGCGGCCAAGGCCAAGACCGAGATCAGCGTCGTATCTGAATCAATCCCACACCTACGACGTGGCGCTATGAAGGACTTCGGCAAGGTCATGCAGTGGACGAACCGCTGGCGCGACGAAGGTTGGAACAAGACGCTGCTGACCTACACGTTTGCGAATGGCAGCACGATTGAATTCTTCAGCGCAGACCAGGAGGCTAAGCTACGCGGCGCACGGCGACAGGTGCTATACATAAACGAAGCCAACAACATCGAGTTTGAGGCGTACCATCAGCTGGCTATCAGAACAAGCGAAGCCATCTACATCGACTTCAACCCGGTGTCGGAGTTCTGGGCGCACACGGAGGTCTTAGCCGAGCAAGACAGTGAGTTGCTGGTGCTGACATACCGCGACAACGAGGCACTGCCAGCGACGATCCGCGACGACATCGAAGCGGCGCAGGTCAAGGCGGCGACATCGACGTACTGGGCGAACTGGTGGAAGGTCTACGGCTTGGGTGAGGTCGGATCATTGCAGGGCGTGGTCTTTGATGATTGGCAACAGGTGGACAACATCGACTTCGCTGGTGACAAGCTGGTCGCCATCGGCTTGGACTGGGGATACACGAATGACCCTACGGCGGTGGTGGCCGTTTACAAGCGTGGCAGTGCTATTCTCCTGCATGAATTGATCTACCAAAACGGCCTCACCAATCAAGACATTGCTGAACACCTACGCAAGCTAGGCATCGGCAGGTCGTGGCCGATCATCGCGGACAGTGCAGAACCCAAGAGCATTGAAGAGGTGCATCGCCTTGGCTTCAACATACACCCTGCAACGAAGGGCGCAGACAGCATCAGAAACAGCATCGACATCCTGAAACGCCAGCCGATGCTCGTGACGCGTGAATCGACGAACCTGATCAAGGAGTTGAGGAACTACACTTGGGACACGGATCGCACGGGCGCGTCGTTGGGAGTGCCGATTGACCGGTACAACCACGCCATTGACGCGGTGCGTTACGTCGCCTTGAACAAGCTATCCGCCAACGCTGGGGGTAGGTACGTGATTATGTAGTAAATTTGCAGTATGATACATCCAACCGCAATTATAGAAGAAGGCGTAGAACTTGGCGAGAACGTCAAGGTCTGGGCATTTGCACACATCCGCACTGGTTCCAAGATTGGCGACAACTGTGTCATCGGTGAAGGTGCGCACATTGACACAGGAGTGCAAATTGGCAACAACGTCAAAATCCAAAATCACGCGCTCATATATCACGGCTGCATCATTGGCAATGATGTTTTCATCGGGCCGAACGTGGTGACGACAAACGACTACTATCCGAGCGTTTTTGGCGACTGGAAGAACAACGGTAGGTTCAGGTCAACATACTTCTGCAAGGGGTGTAGCATTGGGGCGAACAGCACAATCATCTGCGGAGTTCGTATCGGGGTTGACGCTTTGGTAGGTGCAGGCAGCGTTGTCACCCGCGATATTCCTGATGGCTTTCTGGCGTATGGCAATCCAGCAAGACCAATCAAAGAGAAATGAGAATCCTAATCGCATCGCTTTTTTTTCGCAAGTACACAGGATCAGAGTTGTACGTCTTGCACGTTGCCAAAGGCTTGAAAGCTATGGGACACAACGTAACGGTCACCTCGCCATACATGGACTACCCATTGATCGCAGAGGCTGAGATGGCAGGCGTGCAGGTTAAGGCGTGGACAGAGTTGACAGGACGTGAGGCGTACAACGTCATCCATGTTCAGCACAAGCAGGTCACTGAACATCTGTGCGTATTGTTTCCAACTACACCGAAGGTCGCTACGATACATAGCGTTTTTTACGATTTAGAGCGGCCTGTGAAGCACGAAAGCATCAAGGGGTATATCAGTATAGCTCAACACGAAAAGCACGAAATACACGCAAGATATGGCGTTCCCTTAAACAAGATAAGCGTCATCTACAATCCAGTTGATTACAGCCGATTCAACACCGATGGCGTTCAGGATGGCGGCTATGTTTTACTGGCGGGAACTGTTGATTTCATGCGCAAGGCGATGATTTACGATGCGGCAGCGTGGTGCAAAGAAAACGACAGGCCATTTGTGTTGGTGGGTTATGATCATGGCGACTACTTAAAGGACTTGATTGACCGCTTTCCAGTTCACTACTGCGATTCGGTGAGCAACATTGAAACGCTGGTTAAGGGATGCCACTTTGCATGTGGTTTGCATATAGGTAGAACGACGATAGAGGCGTGGATGTGTGGCAAGGGTGTGATGAGTTATCACTTTAACGCGGAAGGTGCAGTGACCAAGCGCGAGATGCTAACAGTACCTGCAGACATTGCTAACTATCGCAGTGAAACGGTATGCGGCCAACTTTATGCACTTTACCTTAAAGCCATAAAAGGATGAGCATCCTCAACAAAATCACCGTAGACCAGTTCCAGCGCATTGTGTCGATTGAGGCGAACGCAATCTACATAACAAGCGACAAGAAGATCGGCGTCATCGCCGTTCTTGACGGCATCCCGATCGAGCAGGTCAAGAAGATGACGATTGCGGAGGTCAACAAGCGTTATGGTGAGATCAACGCGGCGAGCAAATCGCTATCGTCACTGGCGGCTAAGCGTCACGCCAAGGTTGCCGGAAAGTGGTATCAATTTGAGTGGTTCATCGACGAAATAAGCGCAGGGCAGTTGGTCGAGCTGTATTCCTACGACATGACGAGCGAGCAGGGTGTTATTGACAATTTGCACCTGATATTGGCGACGCTTTCGAGGGAGTGCAAGGTGTGGAAGTGGTGGCCGAAGGCATATGACGGCAAGGGTCACAAGCAGCGCGCAGAGGTGATGTTGCAGATGAAGATGGGTGACGTTTGGGGATATGCCGCTTTTTTTTTGCAGCTTTCCGAGCCTTTGTTGACGATTATGCGGAGGTCTTTGACGGAGCAGGGGACGACGACGACAACGGCCAAGGCGTAAAAAAGCCGAACTACGGCTGGGTGGGCGTGGTCTATCGTATGGCCGGCAAAGATACTCTGCGCATGGACCAGGTATTCAACATGCCGGCAAGGGAGTTCATGAACGCGCTGTTGCTGATGAAGGCTATGCCGTAGTGCATAGATTTCCGCGCTGCGATATTTACCTGCATGAAATTTACCACAGAGATAGAAGGCGACGTACTGGGCATCGGCGCTGACGTGACTAAGGAGTTCAGCCTGTCGCGATCTCCTGACGTGAACGCGGCGCTAATTCGGTGGATGCAGGATGTAATCAAGCTGACGGTTGAAGGCATTGAGCGCGTTGACGCCAAGGCTACGCTCAACCTCCGCCAGTCGGTAGGCTTCGCGGAGTTGCCTGTTGAGCAGAAGGTCGCGCAGGTTGCGATGGAGATGGCCAGCTACTGGAAGTTCGTCGAGTACGGTGTCAATGGCGTGCGTGTCAACAGGGGCGCGCCGTTTAGCTTCAGAAGTATCAACCCAAGTCCTTCGCACGTTGCAGCAATCCGCAAGTGGGCAATCGACAAAGCACTCGGCATCCCTGCTGATGAAATCGACGCGGCGGCATACAACATCGCCAAGTCAATCAAGCGCCGAGGCATCAAAGGGCGGCCATTCCTCAACCAGGTATTGACTGACGCGAAGATGGACGAACTGGTGACAAGTATCGCGCAAGTGGTGGGCAAGGAGATATCAATTTCAATTAACGTATGAGCATAACTATAATATCCGCGCTTCCTTCGCTGCTTCCTGTCGGCAACAGCGACGTGGTGGTGGTCAGTAGCAACAACACCGCTTCTGCCAACTTTCGCTACGTCTGCGACGTGTCGGGGTCGCTTTCCTCCGCGCGATTGAAGTGCGACAAGCTGCCAACGACGAACAACGGCTTCTTCGGTGTTAGCAAGGTCGTTGAGACGCTGATTGCGCCGAAGATACCACAGCTGACGAGCGGCTGGCAGGATGGCGGCTACGCTGTCAACACGAACCTGACCTTCCGCGAGGAGTTTGGCTCACCTCCGACGGTGGCGACAGGCGGCACAGCATCAGCGTCGCTGATTGCGTGGCAGGCGGCGTTTCGTCAACAGGACTACGCGGCCTATTCGCCGAGTGGGTATCAGGCTAACACGATAGCGGGTGCTACGGTCACCGTGAGCAACAGACCTACATCGTATACGTTGGCAAGTGCTGATCATGACTTTCTTGGATTCCTAATCAAGGCAGGCAGTACGCCAGTTGCGGAGATTCAATACAACGACACAAGCGGGGCAAGTGCGCGTGTTTTCACTGTAACGGGCAGCAGCAACATCAGCAATTACTTCAACATGGGCGCGCTTGGCTTGTACAACCTGACGGCAGGGCAGACCAGCGATAGCGACGACGGATCAGTGCTATTTCCGTTGGTAGGCGCAAGCTATACGGTGCGCCTTATTTTGGATGACGCCGCTGATGACAAAGACCGCACCCCAACATACACGATCACGATCGACAACTGCCAGCGTTACAACGACCTGCGTGTTTTCTTCCGAAACATGTACGGCGGTGTTGACGGCTACACGTTTACACGGATGAACAGGCAGCGCGTCGATGTTGACCGCAAGACCTACGGCTACAACGCCAGCGTCTACGGCGATGACGTCTATGATAAGCAGTGGTCGGTGACGTACCGCGACACCTACACGCTGAACAGCGACTGGCTCACCGATGCGGAGTTCACATGGCTGCAAGAGATGATCTACGCTTCGGAGTGCTGGATTCAACTTGGCACGCAGCTGGTGCCGGTCGTGGTGCAGACCAACACCTACAACGTCCGCAAGCGCGTGGTTGATAAATTGCAGCAGATCAGCGTTGACGTTCAAGTTGGCTACGAAAACACCGCGCTATGAACATAAAGTTTGTATGCTACCCGGACGCCGATAACAAGCTGGCATCAGGTGTCGACCTCGATCTGATGGAGGACTTCGACATCGAGTTGACGTACACGATACAGGATGCGCAGGACATCACGCGACGCAGCGGAACGTACTCCAAGACGATCACGCTGCCAAGCACTCCGCGCAACGACAACGCCTTCAGACACGCCTACAACGTGCAGAGTTTCGTCGGTGGGTTCACGCCAAACAAGCGCATCAACTGCGCGGTGTGGAGTGATGGCGTGCAAGTCTTCAGCGGATCAATGCAGCTGATGGCGATGAGGGTCACGCGGGGCGTGGCAACCTACGAAATCAGCATCTACGGCGAGAGCGTCAGCCTGTTCAGCGTCATGGGTGAAACGCTGCTTGCATCAACGGCAGGAGTTGACACCTACGACCATGAGTTCAACAACCTTGACGTGATCGTCGCGGGTGATGCCAACAGCACGACGAGTGGCTATTGCTATGCTTACATCGACGCGGAGGGCAACGCCGACGTCAATGGCACTGTGCCTACCGGCACGCTTGCGCCTATTTTGAACTTATACGGCTACATCGCGCCTAACCTTGTGCCGATCTATCAGTGGCGGCCGTGCTACTTCGCCAAGATGCTCGTCGATAAAATCTTCGCGCAGCACGGCTACCGGTACGAATCGAACTTCTTCAGCACCAGCGGCAACGTCTTTTCAAAGCTGGTCGTGCCTTGGGCGAATGACTGGGTGCTAACCGCAAACAGCGACATCAGCGGCAACGTGAGCGGGAGTACGACGCTAACAGTTGCGACGGGCGGCACAAACGTCACCTTCCCAACTAACAACACCGCGCCTTTTACTTTGTCCAGCGGAATCGTTGTAAGTGCTGACACCTACTTCCGCAATGATGACACGGTTGCGCATGGCATTGAGTTGAATTTTGACGCGATTGCTTCAGGTACGCCGAGCGTTGCAAACGTGTTGCGCTATGAAATTAAATACATAAATCCAACTGGCCCTGTTTATACCGCGCAGCGTTCGTTGTTTGGCCAAATGCAGCACAACTGGCGCACGACCATCTATCTGCAACCACAGCAGAGCTTCTACATCGTCTGCACACGCCTTGCAACGATGACAGGCGGAGCGACCATTACCAATCGAAGGCTGACCATCAGAGGCACAACGATGGGGCGGTTCAACACGATCAGCATGCAGAAGGGGTTGCCGATGGATGTGAGGCAGATTGATTTCTTGCAAGACCTGCAAAAGATGTTCAACCTGTACTTCTATCAGTCGCCACTTGATCCCAAGCTCATCTACATTGAGCCGTTCACAAGCTTTTACAACACTACGCGGCTGGACTGGTCGCAAAAGTCTGACGAAAACGCGGAGATGACCGTTCTTATGGGCGATCCGAGCAGCAAGAAACGCTATGTCTTCAAGTATGCCGATGGCGGCGACGCGCTCGGCAAGCTGTACCAGAGCGAGTTCAAGGAGGGGTACGGATCGCGCATCTACGACAGTGGCAACTACAATCGTAGTGGCGATCAAGTTGTCGACCTCAAGGCTAAGACGCTAATTCCTGCACAGTACACGACGAACCTAATTGCGGGGCGTGGCTTCGACACCGAAGGGAATGGCAATCCGCGCAGCTTGCAGCTGGGTTATCGGTTGGCGCTACACAGCGGCTACGTTCAGCCGAACAACACAGGACTGAATCCAACATTTCTGTTTTACTACGGCCAAGTTTACAACAACAGCGTGCCATCATCTGTCATCAATGTTGCATCTGCCATCAGCTTGGCGACGCACTTGGAGAATCCATACGACACCAGTGCCAGCGGAAACTTTGACTTGTCATTCGGCATTCCGAGGCGTATCTTCTACCGCACCTACGACGTGAGCGGCAACCCGATGAGCTATAACAACAACAACCTGTTCAACAACTTTTGGAACGGCTACATCTTTGAGTTGACGAGCCAGCAGGCGATGACCGTGGAATGCACGATGTTGCTGACGTCTACCGACATTGCAACGCTCGACTTCCGAAAGTTGATCTACTGGAAGGGCATCAACTGGAGGCTGTTGGAGATTAAGGACTACGCGGTGGGTCAGTCAACGCTGTGCAGGGTGACGATGCGCCGGGTGCTGCCAATAGACGCCTTTGTGCCTACAACGCTTGACCCAACCTTTAGCGATGACCCAACCGCCAAGACCGATGGCGAGATCAACGCCAGCATCTACGCACCTGTGACGATGCTGGACTTGAATGAAGGCCAAACCGTTGCTATTCCCTTACTACCCGACAACCCAACAAGCTAAACTATGGCAGATGTAGACAAAGAGATCACCGTCAAGGTCAGGGCGGAGGACGACACCCAGAAGGCGACGCAGTCAGCGAAGGCACGCCTCCGCGACCTGCAAAAGCAGATGCTTGACCTTGAGGCGGCGGGGCAGAAGAACACCGACCAGTTCCGGCGGATGGCTGCCGAGGCAGGATCGCTGAAAGACGCTATCGGCGACACGAGCGCACAGGTCAAGGCGTTGGCGTCGGACACCAGAACGCTGGACACGTTCACCTCTGCGATTCAAGGCATTGCAGGCGGCTTTGCTGTTGCCCAGGGTGCAGCAGCACTGTTCGGTGAGGAGAGTGAGGATGTGCAGAAGGCAATGATGAAGGTTCAGGCGGCGTTGGCGTTGGTGAATGGCGCTACGGCTGTTGCCAATGCGCTGAACAAGGACTCCGCGCTTATGGTCAACCTGAACGCGGCGGCGCAGCGTGCCTATGCGCTGGCAGTCGGCACAAGCACAGGGGCGATGAAGGCGTTTCGATTGGCGCTCATAGCAACAGGCATCGGCGCGGCGGTGGTAGCCATTGGCTTGCTGATTGCCAACTTCGACAAACTGACGGCGGCGGTCAAGGGATTTCTGGGGATTAAAGTCAAAGAGAACCTTGACGAGCAGATTAAGTCGATGGAGCGTGCCGCTGAAATCGCCAAGGAGCGCGGCGCTACCGAGGCGGAGGTCTTTGCGATGGAGTTCGACATCAGCAGGAAGCGGCTGCAGAATGCGAAAAACGAGGAGGAGATGGCAGAGGCGCGGCATCAGCATAACGTCTTGCGGGCGCAGTATGAAAGCTATCTGAAGAAGGTGGAGTTAGACAAGCAGGACGCCGCCGCAAAAGAGGCGGACAAGAAACAGCAAGAGCGCGACAAGGCCGCCGAAGAGCGCAAGAGAAAACAGGAGCAGGAGAGGGAAGCTGCAGCCGCGAAGCAGAAGGAAATTGACGGCATCATTGCCAATAGCAGGCAGGTGTTGTTAGAAAACAGCCTATCTGCCAACGAGCGCGAGTTGGAGCAGATTGACGCCAGCTATGAGGAGCGCCTCGCTAAGGTCAAGGGCAACGAGGAAGCCACTAACCTATTGCTGGCGCAACTGCGCGCTGAACGTACGGCCAAGATTCAAGAGCAGCAAGATGCAGCGGATCAGGCGGAGTTAGATGCGCAGAGGGCGCAGCTGGACTATCAAATACAAATTGAAGATGAGCTATACGCAGAGCGCGAAAAGCTGCGGCAAGAGGACTTGCAGCGTGAGAAGGAGTACAATGATGCGCGTGTTCAGTTCTACAACGCCGCGTCGAGTAGCGTGGTTGAGATTATGCGATCGCTCGGGGGCAAGAGCAAAGCCGTCATGTTGGCGGCGCTGGCGTTGGAGAAAGGCATGGCAATAGCGCAAGTTGTTATAAACTTGCAGAAGGAACTGGCAGGCATCAACGCCAACGCAGCGCTGAACCCTGCTAACGCCTTGACAGCTGGTGCTGCTGGCGTGACGCAGGCATTAAGCCTTAGCACGATGGCGAAGATTAACGCTGGCCTGCGCATCGCGGCTATTGCAGCCACGAGCATCGGGCAGGTCAGGAGCATCACTGGCGGAGGCGGAGGCGGAGGCGGAGGCGGCACAGCTGGCACAGGCGGAGGCGGAGGCATGGCAGCGCCACAGGGCAACGCGCTGAACCCGAATAGCCAGTTGATCAACCCGAACACCGGGCAGCCACAAGGCCAGCCACTACGCGCCTACGTCGTAGAGTCCGACGTGAGTGGGATACAAAACAGGCTGCGCACCATTCGGCAATTTGCACAGTTGGGCAACTGATGATATTTAAGGCTATGGAACTACCAGTATACCTGATGACCATTGACGAAGTTGACGAAGGCGTCAGCTACGTCGCACTCGTTGAATCCCCTGCAATTGAGCGGCCATTTCAGGCGTTCAGCAAGGAGAAGATGCGGTTCACCGAAACAGGCGAAAAGCGCGTACTAACAGGGCCGTTGATGCTTGCAGACACGCCGATCATACGCCGCGACAAAACGCGGGGCGAATACTTCGTGATCTTCCAGAAGGAAACGATCCGCAAGATGGTGCAGAAGTATTTTAAGCAGGGCAACCAGCATAACGTGAACGCCGAACACAGCACCGCCATTGATGGCGTCTATATGTTCGAGAGTTACCTGATCGACAGGGAGCGCGGCATCAACCCACCCAAGGGCTACGAGGATGCGAAGGATGGCAGCTGGTTTGGATCATTCAAGGTCGAGAACGACAAAGTCTGGGAGGAGCGCGACCAGTTCACCGGGTTCAGCATTGAAGGCTACTTCGGGATGCAACCTACGGACACGGAGATAGAGGTGGCGATGGCGGAGTTCGCTCAAGCCTTTGAGAGTTTTTTGCATACTATCAAAACCAATGATATTTAACACTATGAACCTATCAGATCGAATTTCAGAATTAACCCGCGTGCTGCGTAGCTTCTCCGCTGCGCCAGCACCAGCCGCTGCGCCGTTGGCGTTCAGCGACTACAAGTTGGAGGATGGCACGATGATCCGCGTGGATGGCGAGCTAGCCGTTGGCACGCTGGTCTACGTCGTGACCGAAGAGGGACTGCTGCCTGCACCTGATGGCGCACATAGCATACCTGAAGTTGGAGTGGTGACTACCGAAGGCGGCAAGATTGTCGAGATCGGCGACGCTGCACCGGCACCGGCACCTGAAGCTGTTGAGGCGCAAGAGGTAGAGATTGAAGTCACACCCGAAGGCGAAGAGATGCCTGCTGATCCGCATGAGGAGAGGATGCAAGCTATGGAGGCGGCTATCGCTGCCTTGGCGGCAAAGGTTGAGGAGATGATGGCGAAGATGGGCGGCGAGGTTGAAGCTAACGCCGCAAGGTTCAGCACCATTGACACGGCGTTGT
>Ga0315906_10007726_pt1 | contig 13033 bp, 12 predicted proteins | sample LakEriMetagenome_4_FD_203526 | JGI IMG/M metagenome (GOLD analysis project Ga0315906, IMG submission 203526) | Freshwater fungal communities from buoy surface, Lake Erie, Ohio, United States - Buoy 2 MA122 | ecosystem: Environmental > Aquatic > Freshwater > Lake > Lake biofilm | place: USA...
CTGCAGGAAAAATTCCTCACGGGTGACTACAAAAAGGTGCTCGTTGTCTTCAACAACTTCATCAACACCGTCACCGTCGTGCCCACCGTCGAGCAGATTCTGCCCGTCAATCCGGTGACCCTCGGCGGCAAGCGTGACTTTGCCCCGGAGATTCAAACCTCAACCGCTACCACCGAATACGCCTTTGAGCCCAGTGCCGCGGTCGTCTTCGAAACTGTGCTGCCGCAGTATGTGAACGACACCGTATTTCAGATGGTGCTCGAATCTCGCGCCAGCGAGCACTCCAGCCGTATGGTGGCCATGAAAAACGCCACCGACAACGCCAAGCAGATGATCAAGGATCTCAGCCTTGAGTACAACAAGCTCCGCCAGGCTAGCATCACCAACGAACTCCTCGAAATCACGACCGCGAAGATGGCCCTCGAGTAATTGGTAAAGCCCACTGTCATGAAAACCACGCTCGCATTCATCACCACCATTTGCCTCGCAGCTTTGCTGACGAGCTGTGCGAGCATTTTCAATCGCAACCAAAAGAACGTTGCTGTCAGCTCCACGCCTGCGGGCATGACCTTTGACGTCAAAGACCGCGATGGCAAGGTTCTCCAGTCAGGCACCACGCCCGCCACGGTGAGACTCGGCACGGGATACCGCTACATGAAGGGGCAGACATATACCTTCACCTTCCGTCGCGATGGCAAAGTCGTCGGCAGCAGTTCCTTGGAAACACGGATCAGTGGTTGGTATTGGGGTAATTTTGTCCTCGGCGGTCTGCCTGGACTTTTGCTGATCGACCCGCTGACCGGAGGCATGTGGACCATGCCTGAAAATGTTCACTTTGGAGCACCAGCCGCCCCTGCGCTCGCAGCCTCCCGGCACCCAGGCGAAATCCGTGTCATGTCGATCGCCGACGTCCCTCTCCACCTGCGCAGCAAGCTCGTCCGCCTCTAATCCCTTTCCAGAATCAGAAATCAGGAACCTAACCCCTTTCTTCCCAACATGAGCAACATCGGCAAAATCGTCCAAGTCATCGGTCCCGTCGTGGACGTGGATTTCTCCGCCTCCGGCAAGCTTCCGGCCATCTATAACGCCCTCGAAATCAAATTCGAGCAGGGTGGCAAGCCCGTGCGCCTTGTTTGCGAAGTGCAGCAGCACCTCGGCGATGGCTGGGTCCGCTCTGTCTCCATGATCTCCACCGAAGGTCTCAAGCGCGGTATGGACGTCACCGATACCGGCGGTCCCATCACCGTTCCTGTCGGTGAAGAAGTGCTCGGCCGTATCTTCAACGTTACCGGCGACGCTTGCGATGACCAGGCCTCCCCCGCCACCGCCAAGCGCTACCCCATTCACCGCCCGGCTCCCGCTCTTGTCGATCAGAACCCGTCTGCTCAGATCCTCGAAACCGGTATCAAGGTCATCGACCTCATCTGCCCCTTCACCAAAGGGGGTAAAGTCGGCGCCTTCGGTGGTGCGGGCGTCGGCAAGACCGTCGTCATCATGGAGCTCATTAACAACATCGCTAAAGGCCACGGTGGTTACTCCGTGTTCGCCGGCGTGGGCGAGCGTACTCGTGAGGGTAACGACCTTTACCACGAAATGATCGAGTCCGACGTCATCAAGGTGAAGAAGAATGGCCACGACATCGTGAAGAACGATCAAGGCGGTTACATCAGTGAGTCCGGCTCCAAAGTGGCCCTCGTGTATGGCCAGATGAACGAGCCTCCAGGTGCCCGTCTCCGCGTCGCCCTCTCAGCCCTGTCCATGGCCGAGTACTTCCGTGATGAGAAGAACCAGGACGTGCTCTTCTTCGTGGATAACGTCTTCCGTTTCTCCCAAGCCGGTTCCGAAGTATCCGCCCTTCTAGGCCGCACGCCCTCCGCCGTGGGTTACCAGCCCACGCTCGCCGCTGAAATGGGTGCCATGCAGGAGCGAATCACCTCCACCAAGACTGGCTCCATCACGTCCTTCCAGGCCGTTTACGTCCCTGCCGATGACTTGACCGACCCCGCTCCGGCCAACACCTTCGCCCACCTCGACTCCACCGTCGTGCTTGAGCGTTCCCTCGCCGAGCTCGGCATTTACCCGGCCGTCGATCCTCTCGCCTCCGTGTCCAAGGCTCTCGCGCCTGAAATCGTCGGTGAAGAGCACTACCGCGTCGCCCGTGGTGTCCAGCGCGTCCTTCAGCGCTACAAGGACCTCCAGGACATCATCGCGATTCTCGGCATGGACGAGCTCAGCGAAGAAGACAAACTCACCGTCTTCCGCGCTCGCAAGCTTCAACGCTTCCTCTCCCAGCCCTTCCACGTCGCCGAAATCTTCACCGGCACCAAAGGCGAATACGTCTCCGTCAAAGACACCGTCAAAGGTTTCGCTGAAATTCTCGACGGCAAGCACGACGACGTCCCCGAAGCCAACTTCTACATGAAGGGTGGCATCGACAGCGTGAAGAAGTCCTGAAGTCTTTTCACGGCCCACAAATGACGAAACCCGAATGAGGAAAGAATGACGCAGACCCATTCTACAGACGACTTCGTCATTCCGCCTTCGCCATTCGCCTTACCTTCGTCATTCTGAATCAGTCATTCCTCCCACCATGCCCCTTAAACTCGAAATCGTGACCCCAGAGGCTCGCATCTTTTCCGATGACGTCGATACCGTTGTGCTTCCGGGTTATGAGGGAGAAATGGGCGTTCTTCCCGCTCACTCCAATCTGGTTACCACGCTGAAGCCCGGCGAGCTTCGCATCACCAAAGGCGGCAAGACTACAGAGATGGCTGTCGGGGAAGGCTTGGTGGAAGTCACGGGATCCACCACGCGAATCCTGTCGGACATGGCTATTGATGCCGATAAAATCGACGAAAAAGCCGTCGAGGAAGCCCTTGAGCGCGCCCAGAAGTCCCTCGCGGACCTGAAGCCTGGCGAACATCAAGAAGAAGTCGCTGCTGTCATGGCCATCATTCAGCGCAGCACCGCTCAGCTTCATCTCAAGCGCAAGCGCAGAACACTCTGAGGTTGATGCGTCTTGAGTCTGCTGAAAGTCGTTACTTCCGGCGAAAAGACTGTCCAAGAAACCCACAAGGTGTGGTCAGAAACGGTCTAATCACATTGTTGCCACTTTTTCACGCCTGATACCCAAGCTGTCGCGAAAGCTGATCGGCGAACTGCTTCACTTTGAGCCCCAACTTGTCGAGACTGCCCGGCGTGACTCGATCCGAGGGGCCGCTGATCCAGATGGAGGCGACAGGGTGGCTGCGGTGATCGAAAACAGGCGCGGCAACGCAGGCGAAGGTCTCGCTTTCTTCACCGCGATCGAGGGCGTAGCCGTTTTGGCGGGCTTGCTTCAACTCGGCGAGGAAGGCGGTGGCGCTGGTGATGGTGTGGCGGGTGTGTTTGGGGAACTTCATCTGCTGCACAAAGGCTTTTTGGGCCTCGGGGCTCCAGTGGGCGAGCATGGCTTTCGCGGGTGCGGCGGTGTGCAGGGTGAAGGCGTGGCCGATCTCGACGACGACCTTCACCGGATGGGATGAGGCGACTTGATCGAGCACGACGCCGTGATTGCCAGCGAGGGTGCCGAGCAGCGCGGTCTCGCCCGTGGCATCGCGCAAGGCGGTGAGGATGGGCGCGGCGGCCTGGATGAGTCGCTCGCCGCCCACGGCGGCATGGCCGAGGCTGAGGAGCTTGCGGCTGGCGCGGTAGGCCTTCGTGCTTTCATCGCGCTCGGCATAGCCGCGGAGCGTGAGGGTGGTGGCGATGCGGAAGACAGAGTTCTTTGGCATTGCAAGCGCCTCGGTCATCGCGGTGAGCGTCAGGCCCTCGGGATGCCGCGAGAGCAGCTCCAGCAGGTCCAGGGTGCGGTCGAGGATGGGCACCTTGTAGCGGCTGAGAGGGTTGGCGGCAGATTTTCGGGCCTTGGGCATGCGTTTGATATACAAAACAAGATTTGCCATTGCAAACGCGTAGTTCGTGACCTTCAATCAGTTCTTCATTTCAACTCATCGCCCAAATGACAAACCTGACCTCCTCCACTGTCATCGTCACCGGCGGCTCGCGCGGCTACGGCGCGGGCATTGCGGATGCCTTTGTGAAGGCGGGGGCGCGTGTGTGGATCACGGGACGAAATCAGGACAAACTCCAAGAGACCGCAATCCGCATCGGAGCCTCGCCTTTCGTGGCCGATGTGGCAGACGGAGCGGCTTGGGACCGTTTGATGGCGGAAGTGATCGCGCAAACCGGTCGGCTCGATGTCCTGATCAACAACGCAGGCGAGGGCGTCAAAATCGGCCCTGCCAGCGAGCAGACCGATGAGGCCATCACTCAAAGCCTCGCCAGCAATCTCACCGGGTCGATGCTTGGATGCCGTCGTGCCGCCGCGATCATGCAAAAGCAGGGCAGTGGCCTCATCGTGAACATCGGCAGTGCCTGTTCCACGCATGCATGGCCTGGTTGGAGCGTGTATTCGGCTGCGAAGGCCGGATTGCTCATGTTCACGCGCTGCCTGCTGACTGAATTGCGACCTCACGGCGTGCGCGTGACCTCCATTTTGCCTTCTTGGGGCCAAACCGACTTCACCGAGGCTGCGAACCTCCCGCCACGTGATCCCGCTGTGCTCGCACAATGCATCTCGCCTGCCGACCTCGGCCAACTCCTCGTTCAAACCGCCCAACTGCCCGCGCACCTCGTCGCTGAGGAGATCAAGCTCTGGCCGATGGTGCAACCGATGGCTCAACTATGATCTCACGACGGCCAGTGCCAGACGATCAGGTCGATGGGGTAGATCAACCCATCCGCCGCCGCTTTGATGAAGTTCGTCTCGTTGGCATCAAAGGCTCCGATGTCACCTCGGCGCCAGGCATGATGCGCCAGCGTGGGCGAAACCCCGCGGTTGTCGCGCTGCCATTCCCAGCCGTGGGCGGTCATGTAAGCGTGGATCTCTTTCTCCGTCGGCGCACTGCCTTCGATGAAGTCCTGCGCCAGCAGCAGCCCGGCTTCGTCTTCGACGAGGTCCATCAATCGGCACGAAAAGCCAAAAGACTCCCAGCTCAGTTTTTCGCGCTCCAGAGCTTGGTCGAGCGTTCCAGGCGCATAGACCACACGCCCATGCGAATCGCGGGCGAGGATGCAGCCAAAACCCGCCGAGCCGTAGCCGTTTTCCTCGCGACCGCGAAGTTTGACGATGATGGAGGCATCTTCCGCATCATCGAACAAGACAGCCTCGCCCCGACTGCCCACGACGCGAAAACGCGAGCCCGCAGGACCGAGATCAGCCCAATTGACCGTCCAGTTGATGCGTCGGCTGAGAACGGTGGCCGCATTGACCCATCCGCCGCCCATTTTGCCCAATCGCTCAATCTCGCGGTCCAAGGCCGGGCCATCAATGAGACGTGCCAACTCGGATCGGCTCAGCATGGACGGCTTGCACTTGGGATTTCATCTGAACGGACATCGCCGCCTGAGCGCCATCGTCCTTCAGGTGACGGCGGATCTGCGCATACTTTTCCTCATAGCTCAGCTTTCGTCCCGTCTGGGGCGGAAGGCGGAGTGGCACTCCCGGAGGTGGGAGTTGGGGAAGGCTGTCGTTCGCTGACATGTCGCCAGAGTAACCGCCTGCCGCGCCCCGCGCAACCCTTGACTCCACCATGAAAAACGACCTCTGCTCTCACCAAAGTGGTTTCGGCTTCAGCCGAACGATCGAAACTCAGCTGATGCGGCTAAAGCCGCAGCCACTTTTCTTCCTCATCCTCGCCCTCGCGCCGCTGCTTCATGCTGCGGAGCATTCCATCAAGCTCGGCGATAACCCTCAGGCCGTGATGGAGCGTGCGGCTCCGGGCGACAAACTCGTCTTCCTGCCCGGCTTGCATCAGCACGGCCTCACGAAGCACCGCTCCATCCTCTATGTGGACAAAGCGATCCACATTGAGCTAAGCAAAGGGGCCACGCTGAAGCTCGCGGACGACACGACGAAGCTCGCGGACGAGCCCGAGATCACCACGGATCAGGACGCGGGCAAGAAGCTCGACGATTTGGAAATGGGTGGTCGCTTTGACCTCATCAAGCCGTGCATCTTCACCATCAAGATCGACTCCGAAGGCACCGAGGGCGGAGCGGACACCTTTGCGTGGGGCGTGTTTGAGAGTGCCGACAATCCACAAGGCACCGCCAAGCTACCGCCGTCTTCCAGCAAGTTCGCCGAGACGCCACATCAGCGTGTGGCGATCACGGGCGACTGGCAGACGCTTGCCCATGGCGTGCAGGTGCGCTTTGGCAGCAAGACGGGTCACAACAAGGGAAGCACCTGGTTCAGCACCTACGATGGACCCGTCGCGTATGGCATCCGGGTCGGTCATGGCCGCCAGCCGGACACCATCGAAAACGTGCGCATCACGGGAAAGGGCACCATCGACATGAATGCCACGCACAACGTGCAGCCCGGCTTCCTCGTGAAGGACATCAACGCCTGCGTGCTCGTCCATGGCCGCGTGCGTGGCGTGCTCGTGGAGGGCATCACCATGATGGACACCAACCGCTCCGTGATGTGCTACGGCGAGCACACCGGGAAGTTCCTGCCCGGCGGCAAAACCGGCCCGGGCGAGTCCTTTGACGCCGAGGACATCACCATCCAGCGCACGCGCACGATCAATCCGAATGGCGCCGCCTACCTGCTCGGTCATCCGTCGTTTCGCGGCCATCTGCGGAACGTGAAGTGCAACTACAACTACATGGAGACCGGCGTCACCAGCATCGAGCCGAACTTCAATCTCGATGGCTACGAGGTCATCGGCAATGTCATCAACTGTGGGGGACTCTACGGCGCCATCCATTGCTGGCGTTGCTCGCGCAATGGTTTCGTGATGGACAACCTGCGCATCGATGACATCAACGGTCGCGAAGTCGTCGGCATCGGTGCCCCGCGCGGCTGGGAAAGCCCCGAGCCGCCGTTGCAGCGCAACAACCGCAACCTCCTCAGCGATCCCGTACCCGTCGCCTTGCCTCATGTCTCGCCGTTTGGTCGTCGGATGCTCGTCAGCGACTACGGCGGCAACAAGGTCGCCATCATCGCCGCCGATGGCCGCGTGGAGTGGGAGCATCCCGCCGAGAAACCGCAGGACGTGTGGATGCTGGCGAATGGCAACATCCTCTTCAGCCATCTGCGCGGCGCTCGCGAGGTCACGCTCAAGCATGAGGTCGTCTGGAGCTACCGTGCTCCTGAGAAGACCGAAGTCCACGGCTGCCAGCCTTTGCCCGATGGCAAGGTCATGGTCGTCGAGTGCGGCACGAAGCGACTCATCGAAGTCGGCCGTGATGGTCAGATCGTCCGTGAGATCCCCGTGCCGGTGAAAACGAAAAACACGCACGATCAAATGCGCGGCTGCCGTCGCACGAAGGATGGTCGTTACCTCATCAGCGCCAAAAGCGACCGCGCTATCCTCGAACTCAGCGCCGAAGGCAAGCTCCTCCGCACCATCCCCACGCCTGGCGATCCTCACGAAGTCCGCGAACTGCCCAACGGCCACCTGCTCATCGCCTGCGGCGAAGGCGAGGCCATGCTCGAACTCAATCGCGAGGGCCAAACCGTGTGGAAACTCGGCACGCAGGACGTGCCGAACAACCCGCTGCACCTCATCAGCGGCTTCCAGCGCCTGCCCGACGGCCACACCCTCGTGATCAACTGGCTCGGCCACGGCTACCTCGCCACCACCGCCCAGTTCTTCGAGCTCGACGAGCAAAAGCGCATCGTCCGCCAGTTCACCGACCACGCCCGCTTTGTGAGCATCAACAAAGTCCAGCTCCTCGACGTGCCCGGCGATCCCGCGAAGGACGAAGTCTGGCGCTGAGAAAGTGGCTGCGGCTTTAGCCGCAGTTCATGGATGATTCGGCTAAAGCCGAAGCCACTTTTTTCGCCATCATGCGCATAAACACCTTGGATCGTGCGACCTTCATGAAAAGCGATGCCGTCCGATCTCCAGCACCTCCAACGCTACGCCTCCACGGGCGATGCTCACGCGTTTCGTGAGCTGGTGCAGGCGCATGGGGCCATGGTGCATGCCACGGCGTTTCGGGTGACTCGCGATGCGGCGGCAGCGCAGGATGTGGCGCAGGAAACCTTTCTGGAGCTGGCGCGAAAAGCAGGCGGCATCACGCAATCGGTCGCCGCGTGGCTGCATCGTGTGGCGTGGAATCGGGCCTGCGATGTCGTGCGTCGTGAGAGCACGCGAAAACGGGTCGAGGAGGCCATGGCGGAGACGTGGCACACGGATCGCGAGGCGACGTGGCTGGACATCGAGCCGCATGTCGATGCCTCGCTCAACGAATTGCCGAATGAACTGTGCGAGGTGCTCGTGCTCTACTTTCTCGAAGGTCGCACGCAGGCCGAAGTCGCGCGACATCTTGGCAAAAACCAAGCCACGGTCTCACGAGCCATCGAGCGCGGCATTTCGGACATGCGGGAGGCCTTGCGCTCACGTGGTGTGATCGCGGGCGCAGGTCTCACGGCCTTGTTCACAGCCCAAAACGTCCAGGCCATGCCCGTCGCGTTGCAGGCTTCTTTGGGGAAGCTTTCTCTTACCGGCATCGGCACCTCATCGGCGATCCCCGCCGCATCCGTCACCACCACGCTCATCACCATGACCGCCACCACCAAAGCCCTCCTCGTCACCGGCACTCTTGCTGCTGTGTCGTTACCGTTTGTGCTTCATCGCCAAGAAGCCAAACCAACTTCGGCTAGTCCGCCAAGCGTGGCGAAAAACAGTCCGGCCAAGCCCAAAGCCAAACCCAAGGGGCCGGAGATCAGCGACGAGGAGGCTTTCAATCTCATGTTCGGTGGAGATCTTGACAAAGGTCGTCAGGCACATGCCTTGGTGGAAGAGTATCGTGCCCAGCATCGCGGCAGCACCTTGGTGGAAGCCCTGAAACATGATGCGGACATCGGCGCGAAGACCGCTGAACTCATGCAGGTGATGGCGAAGAATCCAAAGCAGTTCAAAGTGTTCATGGAGGCGGCGCAGTTCGCCATGCAGATGAAGGGCATTCAGCCCTCGCCTCAGACGCAGGTGAATCTCCAACTCGACGACGCCTTCATGCGGACGGAGGCTGAAGCTGAGCGCTTTCTGGGCGCGGTTCTTTCCAAAGATGCCGACGCCCTGGCCGAGGTGTTCGCGAACGTGATGAACTCCGCCGCCGTCGAGATGGCGATTGATCCCGGTGCCGAAAAAACATCCACCGGGGTATCCATTAGCAAGAAGCCTCAGCCGCCCGGCACGAAGATCTTTCAGCTGGAGCCAGAGGATTGACGCAGGCAGGAGCGTGGCAGCATTTCAACAAAGTTTGGCAGATCCTCACCATACCGGAGTGCGCTTGCTGGGATATGTTTGGAGGTCAATCCAGATCTTTGATCATGAAAATCCTCATCGTCTTTTTCGCACTATCTCTGATCAGCGCCAATGCCGCCACCGTCACCACCTTTGCCGGAACGGGAACCAAGGGCTTCTCCGGCGATGGCGGTCCGGCGGACAAGGCGGAACTCAACAACGTCTTCGGTGTCGCTCGCGGGCCGGATGGCTTTCTTTACATTTGCGACATGGACAATGCCCGCGTCCGGCGGGTCGGGCCGGATGGCAAGATCGAGACTTATGCGGGCAATGGCGTGCGTGGCCTTAAAGGCGATGGCGGGCCGGCGGACAAGGCCTCGCTGAACATGCCTTATGAGCTGGCCTGGGATCAGGCGGGCCATTTGTTCATCGTCGAGCTCGCCAACCACGGCGTGCGCCGCGTGGATGCGAAGACCCGCATCATCACCACGATCGCGGGCACGGGCAAAGCGGGTTTCAGCGGTGATGGCGGACCCGCGACGGAGGCGCAGTTCAATCAACCGCACAGCCTCGCCTTCGATCCGGCGGGCGATCTCTACGTCTGCGACATCATGAACCACCGCGTGCGCAAGATCGACATGAAGACCGGCCTCATCTCGACCTGGAGCGGCATGGGCGAGGCGAAAACGTCACCTGACGGCTCGCCGATCACCGGAGCATCGCTGAATGGCCCGCGGGCGCTGGCCTTTGGTGCGGATGGCAAGTGCTACCTCGCCCTGCGTGAGGGCAATGCGCTGCTCCTGCTGGACCCGAAGGCGAACACGCTCAAACGCGTCGCTGGCACGGGCAAATCGGGCTTCACCGGCAACGGCGGCCCCGCACTGGATGCGAGACTCTCGGGTCCGAAAGCCGTAGGTCTCGATGCGGAGGGCAATGTCTATCTCGCCGACACCGAATCGCACTCGATCCGCTATCTCGATGTGAAAAAGGGCACGCTCGAAGTGCTCGTTGGCAATGGGAAGAAAGGCGACGGCCCCGATGGCAACGACTCGCTGAACTGCCAGCTCGCCCGGCCGCATGGTGTGTTTGTCGATAAGGACGGCAGCATTTTCATCGGCGACAGCGAGACGCATCGTGTGCGGGTGTGGCGCAAGTAACCCTCTCTTTCTCTTTCAATCACCCATGCAAAATCACCTTCTCGTGATCTCATCGCTGGTAATAGCTGTCACTCCTCGAGCCGCTGAACCTAGCGCAACGGTTACATCCACCCCAGGCCTCGTCGCCTTCTGGGATTTCGTGAGACGTGAGTCAGCAGGTCTGCAGCGCTTTACCGCTCATGTGCCTGTTGGCGCTCCAACAGACTACCCGCTCGATGCCGCCAACTACATCAAGGACTACTGGGGCGCCGGACGTGAGGCAACGTATGCCGACTTCTCCCAACTCGGTCGCGGACCCTTTGGCAATGCGATCCGCATCGCTAAAGAGACGGATGAGAACTTTCGCCCGTTTCTCTTCGTGCCGCGCTCGCGGCTGCACGACACGCCGCTCGACATCAAAGGTGCGGGCAAGTCAGTCACGGTGGTCGTGTGGGCGATTCGTGAGAGCGGCAATCATGCACTCGCGGGCATCTGGCATGAAGGAACCGATTTGAAGGAAAAGAGCACCGCTAGCATCGCGAAAGTCGAACGTGGACAGCGTCAATACGCGCTCTTTGCCGGGTTGAACAAGCAAGGCAGCGCCTGCGGCCATGTGTCGGAGAACGGCGCGAGTTCGTTCCTGAACAAGTATGCGCTGCACAAGTGCAACTCGGCGGATCTCTCGCCCGAAGTGCCTGCCGATTCGCCTGCGGAGGTGCTCGATGCGTCGTGGCAGTGCTTTGCGATGACCTTTGATCATGAGAAGGACGAACTCACCGGCTGGTTGAACGGCGTCTCCGGCGATCGCTGGCTCGATCAGCCCAAGAAGGACAAGCTGATCTCCTTTGCCTACAACGCCTACATGCAGAGCCATTACGCGAAGCTGCCCGGCAAACAGGACGGCGAAGACGAGGCCTTCCCGAAGGATCAATACTACAACCCGCCCGAAGGCGAGCCGCTGAGCGTGAAAGTGCTGCGCGAGGCCGCCGACGAACGCGTCGAGCTGCGCGAGCATCGCTTCACGAAGATCGAGGTCACGCTGCGCGGCGGCAAAGAAGTCTCGCGTGATCTCGTGGCGCTGCGTCTGAACCCCTGGTGGTATCCGCACGACCTCTACAAGCCGAAGGACGCCCAAAGCGGCGGCCCTTTCACCATCGGTCGCGTCATCCACAGCAGTCGTGGTATCGGCTTTACCGGCTGGATCGGCGGTGTGGCGGTCTTTGATAGGGCGCTGACTGTGGAGGAATTGAAGCAGTTGTCTGACCTACGTAATCCCGGGAAAAACTCAGTATCGCGCTAGAGATACTGGCTGCGGCTTTAGCCGAAGTGAACAAGCTATCCAGCTAAAGCCGAATCCACCTCTTCTATGCGCCGCTCCATCATCCTTCTCTGCTTCGTCCTGTGCCTCATCGCGTTCTGGCTCATGCGAACGGCTTTTCAGCCGAAAGAGACGAAAACGCCTTCTTCGACTCCCCAAGTCCCCTCCACGGCTACCGCGAGCATTTCGACTTCAACGCCGCCGAAAGTCGAAAAGGCTTCCGCAGTTCGAAAACCTCTGAAAATCTCATCGAAGGGCCAAGTGCGGCTTAAACCGGGTGAATCAGCCGTGCTCGGCTATTGGGAGATCGCGCCGGGCATGAACGGCATGGCCATCGTGACGCCGGAGACGACACCGGAAGGTCATGTGAAGATGATGGCCAAGCTCCTGCACCTCTCCGATGCCGCGGTGGCCGATGCGGAGGCTCACGACCTGTTCCCCGACATCTTCGACTTCGAAAACTACAGCGCCATCGGCCCAGAGCGGTTGCGTGAACTGCAAACGGCTCTGCAAAGCAAGCGTGGAGTCGATATGCTCTCCATGCCCTCCGTGGTTTCGGCTGCCGGGCAACAAGCCCGCATCTCCATCGGCAACTCGAACGACAATCAGCTCTCCCTCGGCCTGCGGGCCGATCCTGTTGCCGAAAATCGCGGCTACGACCTCAGCCTCGACTTCCAGAGGCTGGAGTAACCGGACGGCTGCGGTTTTGGCCGAAGTGATGAACTAAATGCGGCTGAAGCCGCAGCTACTTTCTAAACCATGAACTCAATCACCCAACACATTCGCCCAGCCAAAAGCGCTGATACCGAGACGCTGCTCGCTCTCGTTCGCGATTGTGTCGCCGCGATGCTTGCGGCGGGTATTGAGTAATGTGACGAGGTGTGGAGGTAGCGCTTTATACGAAAGGTCCTTCGGACAACCGCGACACTCGCGAATGCGTCGAGTGCCTAGCAGAGTGGTGCTGAGGGAGTTTCTATTTGCTTCAAATAGTTGCGTCAGAAAACCGGTCATAACGACAAAGCGTTCAAGTCTTCACCCGCTCGTTTATTGCCGGAGTCATCCATTTACCGATTGCCGGGTGGAGGCCGGGTCCGATAAAATTTAAATACCGACCACCTCAATCCATCTAATGATCAAAAGACATCGAGTTCTTTTAGTCGTCTTTTTCGTTGGGGTTGTCGCCGCATGGCTTGGATGGCCCGTGAGGGAGCCGGATCTCGACAACCTATCGGCGAACAAGGCCGTGGCGCAGAAACCGGTGAGTCAGTTGCCTGCTA
>Ga0315906_10007727_pt1 | contig 13030 bp, 15 predicted proteins | sample LakEriMetagenome_4_FD_203526 | JGI IMG/M metagenome (GOLD analysis project Ga0315906, IMG submission 203526) | Freshwater fungal communities from buoy surface, Lake Erie, Ohio, United States - Buoy 2 MA122 | ecosystem: Environmental > Aquatic > Freshwater > Lake > Lake biofilm | place: USA...
CTGCCGCACCGCCGCAACCAGGCGGTGATCAAGGAGGAGGGGGAGGTCGCGCGGCCGAACCCGAATTCCGCGGCCGTCTGGCACTATCCCGGCTTCGACGCCGACGGCAACGGCAAGCTCGAATTCGAGGAGACCATGCACCGCACCTGCGGCACCGTGGCCATCGAGGACGGGCTGCTCTTCGTCGCCGACTTCAGCGGCCTGTTCCACTGCGTCGATCTGAAGACCGGCAAGCCCCTCTGGACGCACGACATGCTCGCCGCCAGCTGGGGCTCCCCCCTCATCGCCGACGGCAAGGTCTACATCGGCGACGAGGATGGCGACATCTCGATCTTCGAGCTCTCGAGGGAGAAGAACCTGCTGGGCGAGATCAACATGGGCAACAGCGTCTACTCGACTCCGATCGTCGCGGGCGACACCCTCTACATCGCCAACAAGAGCCACTTGTTCGCGATCCGGGAAGGGGCGAAGCCGGCGAAGAAATGACGGGGCGAGCGATGCGGGCCCGCACCCTATCCCGGATCATCGTCGTCCTGGCGGGCTGGCAGCAGGCCGCGGCACCGCCGGCCCGGGGCGACGAATCGGCCGCCTCGTCGGTCTTTCGCGTCCGCCCCTATCTGCAGCATCCGGCGGCCGACGCGATGACGGTCCGCTGGTTCTCCCACTCCTCGACCGCCGGCACGCTCGCCGTGGATGGCAAAACGCTCGTCTCGCAGCCGATCCTCTGCTCGGAACTCGACTACCAGGGGGCGGAGGTCTCGGCGTTGCGGCATCCGGCGGCCCCGTTCCTGCACTCCATCCGCGTCACCGGGCTGGACGCCGCGACGAGCTACCCGTATTCGGTGACGCAGGACGGCGAGACGATCAGGGCGATCCTCACCACCTCGCCCCGTGAGGGGGACGTGGGCCGCGGGGGTGGCGTGCGGCTGTTCTTCTACTCCGATGCCAGAGCGCAGCCGGAGTCGCGGACGTCGCGGGCGGACTGGCCGCCGTCTGGGGGCGCCGAGCGGCCCGGCTGGGTCGGCGGCCGCTACCCCGCCGACGAGACCACCGCCTACCGCACGAATCTCGCCCTCATCGCCGCCCGCAGCGCGGAGAGTCTCCGCGTCGGGAACCCGGTGGTCGTCAGCGTCGTCGGCGACCTCGTCGAGAGCGGAGGCGAGCAGCGCGACTGGGACGAGTTCTGGCGGCACAACGCCGGCGAATTCGGCACGCTGGCCTCGCGGGTGCCGATCGTGGCGGCAGTGGGCGACCACGAGATGTTCGGCGGGCCGGCCACCACCGACCCGCTCACGACCCTGGGCGGCCACTCAGGCCCGATGTCGCTCCTCGGCTCGAGCAAGTTCCTCGTCTACTTCGAGCACCCTGAAAACGGCGCCTCCGACGAGCGACACGTCGGCCGCTACCATCGCCTCGACTTCGGGCCCGTCACGCTGCTCACGATCGATTCGACCAACGGGGGCGCCGACGGCGGCGACGCCGACACCAACCACCTGCTCGACCGCGATGCCACCCCCCACGTCCCCGACTTCGGCCCCGGCTCGGAGCAACGCATCTGGCTCGCGCGCGAGCTGGCCGACGCCCGACGACGCGGGGCGATCACGTTCGTGCAGTTTCACCACGCCCCCTTCTCGTCGGGACGGCACGGCCGGCCGCCGGGCAGCGGCGAGGGCCGCGACGAGCACTCCGGCAGGCCGCTCCGGGAGCTCGCACCCTTGCTGCGCGAGCACGGCGTGCGGGCGGTGTTTTCGGGCCATGACCAGCTGTACGAGCACTCGATCGTGGAAGGCGTGCACTACTACGACGTCGGCATCGGCGGCGACGGCCTGCCTGCTCCGGTCCGCGGCGTGATCAACGAACGGCAGATCTACGCGGCCCACGATCACGCGCCCGAGCAGTGGGACGGAGACGTGCTGGTGGCGGGGGGCCGCCACTACGGCCACGTCGAGGTGAACGTGACCCGCGGCGCGGGAGATGCCGGCGTCTTCACCGTGACGATCGTGCCGGTCCACGTCTTCCCAGTCCTCGATCCCGACGCCCCGGGCGGCATCTTGACCTGGGAGCGCCGCGAGTACGACGATGCCCTGTCGTTTCAGGTCGACGCCGGGGGTGGATCGCCGGACCGCGGCGCGGCGGCATCCGCTCCACCATGAATCCAGGAGGCTCCGCCGTGATGCTTTCGCCAGGTTTCCGGCCGTTTCGGCGGCGATGCTTCGCCCTGTCCCGGGGGCTGCTCGCCGTGGCGGCCCTCCTGTCGCCGCCGGCGGCGCCCGCCGCGGATCCGGTGCCGCCGCTCGACCTCGTGAAGCAGGCGAAACGGATCGTGTTCCTGGGCGACTCGATCACCTACGACGGCCGGTGGATCGCGACGTTCGCCGCATGGCTCGAGGCGCACGGCATCACCGCCGACGTCATCGACGTGGGACTCTCCAGCGAGACGGTCTCGGGGCTCTCGGAGGAGGGACACGCCGGCGGCGCGTTTCCGCGGCCCGACCTCGCCGAGCGTCTCGACCGCGTGTTGCGCGTCACCCGTCCCGACCTGGTCTTCGCGTGTTACGGCATGAACTGCGGCATCTACGAGCCGCTCGAGGATTCCCGCTTCGGCCGCTTCAAGACGGGAATGCAGCGGCTGCACGACGCCGTGGAGCGCAGCGGGGCGAAGATCGTCCACCTGACGCCCCCGGTGTACGACAAGCGGCCCGACGCGCCCGGGCCAGCCCGCGACGTCGACTACGACGCCGTGCTCGACGCCTACTCGAAGTGGCTGCTCTCGAAGCGAGCCGACGGCTGGACGGTGATCGACGTGCACGGCCCCATGAAGGCCGCCCTGGCCGCCGCGCGGGCCCGGGATCCCGCCGCCGTTCTCGCCCCCGATTGCGTCCACCCCAACGACGAGGGGCATTGGGAGATCTGCCGGGCGGTGCTGGCAGGGCTGGGCGACGACCGCGCGGCGGCCGCCGTCGACGCCTCGGCGTATGTTTCGTTCCTTCCCGAGGTGAGGGCGCGGCTGAACGTCCTCCGAGACGCCTACCTGGCCGCGGCCGGCCACCTGCGTCCGGGCGTCCCGGACGGCCCGCCCATCGGCGAGGCGGAGGCCAAGGCCCGGGCCCTCACGGAATCGATCCGCTCGCGCCGTCTCCACCTCATGGGGCGGCAGCACGGCCAGTCGCCCGAGTGGAGGACGCCCGCCGAATGGCCCGCGCCCCGGGTCGTCGATCCGGGCCCGGCGTCGGCCACTCCGGCGGCGGTGCCGGCCGACGCGATCGCGCTCTTCGACGGCACGAGCCTCGACCAGTGGACGGGAGGGGAACACTGGCCTGTGCGGGAAGGCGTCGCCACGGTGGGCAAGGGAGACATCAGCACGAAGCAGTCCTTCGGCGATTGCCAACTGCACGTCGAGTTCCGCACGCCGGCGCCGCCGCGGGGCGCGGGGCAGGGCCGCGGCAATTCGGGCGTGTTTCTCATGGACCGCTACGAGATCCAGGTGCTCGATTCGTTCCAGGACGGCACCGACGGGCCCGTGACCTATCACGACGGGCAGTGCGGGGCGCTCTACAAGCAGCAGCCGCCGGCGGTGAACGCCTGCCGCGCTCCGGGAGAGTGGCAGTCGTACGACATCCTCTTCACGCGGCCGAGGTTCGCCGCCGACGGCGCGATCGAGAAGCCGGGCCGCATCAGCGTGCTCCACAACGGGGTGGCGATCCACTCCGACACCGTCATCAAGGGAGACACGTTCTTCCACGCGCCGCCGGCGTACGCTCCGCATGCCGACGCCCTGCCGATCCGGCTGCAGGATCACGGCGACCCGGTGCAGTTTCGGTCGATCTGGATCCGCCCGTTCGAGCCGATCAAGCCGACGCCCACCGCCGAATGAGCCCCGGGCGAACCGGCGACACGCGGGCGACCAGTGCCGCGGCACCGCTCAGGCCGTCTTGAGCACCATCCACGAGGAATCCGCGTAGGTGGTGAGCGTCAGCCGGTGCTGGGCGACGAACTCATCCACTGCCCTGCGGACGCCCGGCCAGGCGTTGCCCGACGGGTGGTAATCGTGGCCGCACAACGCCCCCCCGACCGCTACCCGCGGATACCAGACCGCGATGTCGTCCTTGACGGCGTCGTAGGAATGATCGGCGTCGATGTAGGCCACGTCCACCTCCGGAATCTCCGCCTGGCACTGCCGCGAGGTGCCATGGTGGAAGGTGCAGCGGCCGCTCTTCAGGAACGGCGCGAGCCGCGCGGCGAGGATCCTGCTGTCCCGGATGTCGATGCAGTGCAGTTTCACGATGAAGGGAAACGCGAGCATCAGCCCGGCCGACTCGCCGTGCAGGGACCCGCACTCGACCCAGACGGCATGCCTGGTCGTTCGCGACTCGATGTCTCGGATCATCCCGATCAGTCCGTGGACCTGATCGAGCGACGCGGGATTCCAGTGGGGGAAAAACCGCACCGAGTTCCGCATCCACAACAGATGCATCATCCGCCACGGCCGGAACCACGCCGCCCAACGCCCCGGGAATCTGGTTTCGGAACGACTGCGAGTGTCATCCATGGGAGCCAACCTCCCGCGTGGAGGGGAGGAACGGCCGCCCTCCACAAGGCGGTCGAGACTCTACCATCGCGAATGGTCACCCTCAATCGGCCGGTCGCGGGCGTCGCGGCGGCACCGCTACCCCGCGACGGTCTCCCGGATCGTCCGCAGTTCGGCCTGCGGCTCCGCATCGACGTCCGCCCGCCGGCCGGCCCGCCGGTACCAATAGCGGCTGTTGGCGAGATCACCCTCGATCTTGTGCAGCACGGCATGGACCCATGCCGCCGTCGCATCGCCCTCGTGCCGCTGCACGAGGTCGTGGGCCTCGTCCCACCGTCCGGCGAGCGCCAGGTCGATCGCCCCGACGACGTCGTCGCGCACCGTGTCACCGCTCATCGCCGCCGCGGATCACGTGCGACCCGCCCTCCGGGGCCGCCGTCACGCCATCTCCCGCTCGGTCGCCGGCAGCACGAAGATCTTGCCGTCGCCCATCCTGCCGGTGCGGGCGACCTCCACGATCCGCTCCACCACCTCGTCGACCCGCGCGTCGTCGACCCAGAGCTGGATCTCCACCTTCGGCAGGAATGCGAGCGCGTACTCCGTGTCGCCGTACCGGTCGAGATAGCTCTTCTGGCGGCCGAAGCCCTTGACCTCGCGGACGGTGCAGGCTTCCAGCGGCGCGAACTTGAGCGCCTCGAGCACCCGCTCCGCGAGAAACGGCTTCACGATGGCGATCACTTCCTTCATGGCAACCACCGTCGTCTCGAGGAGCGTTCCGCTCGGTGTGACTGCGTCGCAGGATGAGACGCCAGCGCCAGCCGGCGGAGTCCGGCCGGAAACCATGGCGGGCGGCCATGTGTTCCGTGAACTCAGCTGAAGAAGTTCTCGCCGAAGAGGTTCATGGGCGGGCAGGTGGTGACGGAGATGTCGCCGTTGACCTTCGTCTGGCAGGCCAGCCTCATCGTCCCCTCGTTGCCGATGTAGGCGAGCGACACGGCCATGCGGGCCGCCTCCAGGAAGCCCCGTGGGCTGGTGTTCTCCATCCCCTTCGTGACCAGCACGCGGCATGCCCCACACTGGCCGAAACCGTGGCAGTTCACCACCTTGTGCACGCCGGGGTAGAGGCCCACGCCGGCCCGCAGCGCCTCCTTGCGGAGATTCGCCCCCTCGGGCACCTGAATTTCCTTCTTTTCGTTGGTGAACGTGATCGTGGGCATCGAAATCTCTCGCTTGGGAGGGGTCGAGTTTCCGATACTGTATCTGGCGGGTCGAACTCCTTCCAGCAGGCCGACCCCGGCACATCGGAAACAGGGCCATGGCGGAACTCACCAAGTATCAGCAGTCGATCGTCAAGAACTACTACGACAACCTCGACACCGCCCTGCTGCAGCGGTTGGGCGAGCAGGTGACCGATCTCTACCTCGCCGAGGGGAAGAAGCGGGCCAAGCTCTGGGATACCGTGTCGAAGTCGCTGGCCAAGCTGGGCGTGCCGAAGAGCCGTGTCGACACGGTCGTGAAGTCGGACGACGCCCGCCAACTCGCCAAGATCCTCCAGGAACTGCTGGCGAAGGATTGACCGCGCGGCGGTCGTGCCCCATCCTGTGCGGTCTCCCCCTCGGAGCCGCACATGGCCACGACCGCCCCGCCCGCCGACCGCGCCGCCCTGCTCGAGTCCCTGCGCTGGAAGAAACTGCCGGTCCTCGACGACGGCTTCGTGGCCCTGGTCGACTGCATGGGCGACGACGGATCGGTCGTGCAGGCCGCGCGGGTCAGCTACGGCGAGGGCACCCGCAAGGTGAGCGACGACCGCCAGTTGATCCGCTACCTGCTGCGGCACGCCCACACGACGCCCTTCGAGATGGCGGAGCTGAAGTTCGTCGTGCGCGTGCCGATGGACTGCTGGCGGCAGTGGATCCGCCACCGCACGGCGAGCGTCAACGAATACTCCACCCGGTACTCGCTGGCGATCGACTCGATGCAGTCGACGCACGACGACGAGTGGCGCCGGCAGGCGGCGACCAACCGCCAGGGATCGGCCGGTCCGCTGTCGAGGGCGGAGGGCCATCCGCTGACCCAGTCGGAGCAGGAGCTGCAGAGCCTGGCGCGACGGGTCTACGAGGAACGGCTGGCGGCGGGCATCGCGCGCGAGCAGGCGCGGAAGGACCTGCCGCTGTCGACCTACACCGAGGCCTACTGGAAGATCGACCTTCACAACCTGCTCCACTTCCTCGCGCTGCGGATGGACATGCACGCCCAGCTCGAGATCCGACGCTACGCCGAGGCGATCGGCCGGCAGATCGTGCAGCCGCTCTTTCCGCTCGTCTGGGAGGCCTTCACCGACTACCGGCTGGAGGCGATGCGGCTCACGAAGCTCGACGGCGAGGTGATCCGGCGGCTGGTGGCCGCCGCCGGCCCCGGCGGCCTGCCCGCCGGACACGACGCCTTCCTGGCGGCGCAGGATCCCTCCTGGGCGGCCCTCGAGCGGTGCCGCGAGCGGGACGAGTGCCTCGCCAAGCTCGTGTCGCTCGGCCTCGTCAGATCGACGGGCCCGGCCTGACGCGCGCCGCCTGAGCCCGATCCCCGCCCGCCACGGACCACTGCCGACGATTCCGTCACGACACCCTTCGGAGCCGCTTGCCCATGCCCGCCACCGACGACCTGCTCGACCTCAACCGCCGCCTGCTCGCGGCGATCGCCGCCGGCGACTGGAACGCCTACCGCGACCTCGTCGCGGACGACATCACCTGCTTCGAGCCCGAGGCCCGGGGCCATCTCGTGACGGGGCTACCGTTCCACGAGTTCTACTTCAAGCTGCCCGCGCCGCCCGCGACCGCCGCGGCCCCGGCGAAGCCGGTCACGACGACGATGGCGGCCCCGGTCGTGAAGCTGCTCGCCGACGACGTGGCGCTCGTCGCCTACGTGCGGCTCACGCAGACGCTCGACGACGCCGGCAAGCCGGTCACCCGCAGCTCGGAGGAGACGCGGCTGTGGCAGAAGCGCGACGGCCGCTGGCGGCACGTCCACTTCCACCGCAGCCTGCCGACGACGTGACTCGTCGTCGATCCTGTTCGGCACGGACCGTCTCAAAAGACGCGTGGCGTCAGCCAGTGCAACCGGGAGGCGTCGGGCTGCCCGTGCCCCGAGAGCCGGCGTAGGAGGCCAGCGACGCCAGGATGGCGGAGCGCAGACGCCTTCGAGAGAGCGGAGGGCCGGATGCCCGAAGCGAACGTCCGGCGATGGGGCATGGGCAGCCCTACGCCGGGCCGTGTCACATGCGATTCAGACCGAACCGACGCGCACGTCGCGGAGCACCACCTCGACCTCCTCGCCCGCCTCGTGCGTGCGGCCGCCCGCGGGCAGCGCGATCAGGCCGCCCGCGCCGGCGAGCCCGAGCAGGTCGGACGATCCCGTCCATGGCAGCGGCTCGGCCTCACGGCCGCCCGCGGCGTCGCGCAGCCGGCAGGGCAGATAGACCGGCCGGTCCGCGGCGGCCTTCGCGGGGCCGACGAGCCGGGCCCGGCACCGCGGCAGGTGCCACGCGTCCCGCGGCCTTCCCGCCAGGATCGCGATCGCCGGCCGCACGAAGAGCTCGAAGCAGACGAGGCTGCTCGCCGGGTTGCCAGGCAGCCCGAACACCAGCGTGGGCGGCGCGGCGTCGCGACGCAGCACGCCGAACCAGACCGGCTTGCCGGGCTTCAGCCGCACCTTGTGAAACACTTGCTGCACGCCGCAGCGGGCGAAGATCGCGGGCACGAGGTCGAGGTCGCCGGCCGACACGCCCCCGGACAAGACCAGGACGTCGGCCGCGAGCCCCTGCGCGACGGCGGCCCGGATCGCCTCGGGGCGATCGGCCGCGATGCCAAGCGTCACGGGCTCGGCATCGAGCAGTGGCACCGCCGCGGCGAGCATCGGGCCGTTGGAGTTGCGGGTCTGGCCGAAGGCGGGCACCGCGGTGGGCGGCACGAGCTCGCTGCCCGTCGAGAGGATCGCCACCCGCACCCTCGGCTCGGCCACGACGTGCGTGGCCCCGGCCTCGGCGGCCAGGCCGATCTCGGCGGCGCCGAGCCGCATGCCGGCGGCGAGCACCTCCTGCCCGCGGCGGAAGGCCGCACCCTGCCGCGCCACGTGCTGCCCGATCCGAAACCTGCGGTCCTCGAGCCTCACCCTGCCGCCGGCATGGGCGCGACCGGTGCCGTCGACCGCCGCCTCCACGGGCACGACCGAATCGGCCCCGGGTGGGATCGGCGCCCCCGTCATGATCCGGGCGCAGACGCCGGCGCCGATCCCGATCGTCGTCACGTCGCCGGCGGCCAGGTCGACCGCGACGTCGAGCTCCGCGACGCTCGCGCCCGCCGGATAGTCGGCGCCGTGCACCGCGAAGCCGTCCATCATGGCCCGGTCCCAGGGAGGCGAGTCGCAGTCGGCGACGACGGCGGCGGCGAGCCGGCGGCCGCAGGCGTCGAGCAGCCGCACGCGGCGCGGCGGCAGCGGCGCGGCGGTCCGCTCGACCAGCGCGATCGCGTCCCCCAGCTCGATCATGCCGACACCGCGCCGATCCTGAGAAAGGCCCGCAGCAGGTCGTGTCCCACGAGCGTGAGAAAGCTCTCGGGATGGAACTGCACCCCGTAGACCGGCATGGTGCGATGGCGGATCGCCATGATCTCCCGCGAGCCGTCGGGCGCCGTCGACCACGCGTCCACCTCGAAGTCCCGTGACAACGTGGGGGGATCGATGACGAGGCTGTGGTAGCGGGTCGCCTCGATCGGGGTCTCGAGCCCCGCGAAGAGCCCCCGGCCCGCATGCTCGATCCGATCCACCTTGCCATGCATCAATCGCTTCGCGCGGACGATCGAGCCGCCGAAGACCTGGCCGATCGCCTGGTGGCCGAGGCAGACGCCGAGGATCGGCAGGCGTCCCGCGAATCGTCGCACCACGTCGCAGGAGACGCCCGCCTCGTTGGGAGTGCAGGGGCCAGGCGAGATCACGATGTGGCTGGGGTCCTTCGCCGCGATCTCGTCGCCGGTGATCCTGTCGTTGCGATGCACCTCCACCGACAGCCCGGGCGCGACCTCGCCGAGCCGCTGGACAAGGTTCCAGGTGAAGGAGTCGTAGTTGTCGATCAGCAGGAGCATGGCGTGTCTGTCGCGCCGCAGCCGAAGGGCCGGGAGGCGATCGGCCCCGCCCGCCCGTGACGGCCCGCGGCCCGACGGGGCGAAGCACTCAGTCCAGCAGCGTCGCCGGATGGCCCTCGCGGTCGATGAGCGGCATCACGAACGGCTTGTAGATGGTGTTGTAGGCCTCGGCGAGGCGATGCTGGTCGAGCGCCTCCTGCGAGGCCCAGTGCTCCACCAGCACGAACCGCCGCGGCTCCGCCGTCGAATGGTAGACGTCGAACCGCAGGCAGCCCGGCTCGGTGCGGCTCTTGCGCATCGCCTGGGCGAGGTGGTCGCGGATGGCCGGCACGTCGGCGGCGTCCTTTGCGAACAGGAGCACATTGAGGCAGATCATGACGCGGAAGAGACCCTGCGGAGGGAATTGGACCCTTACTCTACCACCAGCCTCGGCCCGACGGAGGCCCCGGCGTTGGATCGAGGCGAAACCGCGGCCCGCCGGGCGAGGACGCGGATGTAGGGCGGCAGGAAGGCGGCCCGGTGGGCGAAGGTGCCGGGTGCGGCCGGCCCCGCCGACCGCGAGGTGTGATCGGGTTCGCAGACGTCCTCGATCTGGAATCCGGCGCGGCAGATGCCGCCCAGGATCGCCTCGTGCGAGTGGATGAATTCGCGGGTGCCGGCCTCGCGCAGCCGGGACGGCGGCTCGGGCGGCAGCGGTCCGCCCCCGGACCGGTGGACCATCTCGTAGCGGCCGACCGCCCCTGGTTCGAGCGACGCCTGCAGGCTCTGCGGCGACTTGTGCTGGCTGACGTACAACCCGCCGGGCTTCGTCACGCGGGCCACCTCGCGAAACACCCGCGCCACGTCCGGCACGTAGCAGGTGCTGACCGGATGGACGACGAGGTCGAAGCCGCCCGCCGCGAGCATGCCGAGGTCGTCCATCGATCCCTGGATGATCTCCAGGTCGATCCGCCGCTCGCGGGCCACCTGCCGGTCGAGTTCGAGCATCGCGGGCGAGAGGTCGACCACCGTGACACGGCCGCCGGCCGCGGCGTAGAGCGGCCCGTGCTTGCCGCCCCCGGCAGCCAGGCAGAGCACCCGCAGGCCGTCGAGCCGCTCCGGCAGCCAGGTCCGGCCGGACGGACCGCCGCTGCCCAGCCACGACCGCGGGTCGTCGAAGGCGGCGTCCACGGCCGGCCGCGCCAGCGCCGCGAGTCCTTCCGCGAGGCGATCCCACGCTCGCGCGTTGTGGGCCAGCACATCCTCGCGGCGACGGTCGGCGGCGGGTGTCATGACGCGGGCCGCAAGAGCCCCTGGCGGTGCATCACGTCCGGCGGAGGCCCCGGCCTCCAGCGTTTCTTGCGGGCGTCGTAGACGGCCGGCACGAGCGTCGGCTCGCCCGTGACGGGATGCGGCAGCACGGCCGCGGTCGCGGGGCGGGTGAACACCTCCCCGGTCTCGCGGCAGACGTAGCGGATGTCGGCGATCTCCTCCGGCGACACCGCGGGCGGCGGGGCGGGCAGCAGCCGCGGCACGACCAGCCAGGCCGCGACGCAGGCCGACACGGCCACGGTCCACCAGCGCGGATCCTTCAGGAATTCCTTCATCATCGCCGCCCGTCGCCTCCCTCAATCCCGGTCGTAGAGCGAGTCACACTGCGAGTCGTCGGCGGGATCGCCGTCGCAGACGACACCGACTCCGTAGAAGTCCATCGGCTTCAGCTGCGCCGGATTCGTCCAGGGGCCGGCGCGGAACTTCCGCGGATACCGCTCGACGTGGCCGTCGAGGAAGGCGACGTTCGCCGTGCGGCCGGCGTGACGAAAATGCACGGCAGGGTCGGACGTGCTGGGGAGCAGCAGGCCGCCGAGATTTTCCCGCAGCGGATACGGCGGCAGGAAGTAGACGATGGCGCTCTCGGCGAAGGCGATCGTCCGCTTGGTCTCCCGAATCTGGCCGATGCGGTACTGGCGGCTCTTGTGCACCAGCGTCACGTTGGGATAGCCGCCCCAGTCGTATTCGGTGCCCGGGCCGAGCGAGGCGTTGTAGTCGAATCCCGTCGCGATGGTGCCGAACCGGATGACGTCCACCGAGTCTCCGATGAAGTTCTGGCACTGGTACGCCGCCACGTTGCCCTCCATGAACGGGGAGAGCGATCCCTTCGCGAAGTCGAGCTTCTGCGCGATGGCCGACTGGCTCTCGTCGACCTCGGCGAACCAGTAGCGGCTCTTGCCCGGATAGGGATTCTGATTGGGATCGGCCTGCGTGCCGGCGATCCGGGCGGCGTCGTCGACCTTCAGCGGCATGAGCAGGCCGCCGCTGGCGCTGGTGAAGTTGTGCAGTGCCAACCCCAGCTGCCGCAGGCTGTTGGAGCAGGCCGTGCCGCGGGCCGACTCGCGGGCCGACTGCACGGCCGGCAGCAGCAGGCCGACCAGCACCGAAATGATCGACACCACCACCAACAGTTCGACGAGCGAAAAACCCGGTCGTGGTCCGCCCGCCGTCCGGATGACGCCGGCGACAGCCGTCGACGCCGGCGCCGCTCCCGAATCACCGCGCGAGGCACAGTGCCCGGCCATGAAAACCTCCCTGGGGCCGTCTGCACAGGACCGGACCAGAGCAGCGCGCGACGGCACCGCGCCACGGACCGGGCGCGACGGCGGCGGGGAAGCTCCCACGATCCGGCAGACCGGCCGAAAGTCCGTCACCAGCGGCCCGCACGCGCGAGCCGTGCCCGTCGCTCCGCCCGCGCAGAGACGACGCGCTCCTCTCGGAAACTGGTAGGTCTTCTGACTCCCAGGCTCGAACGGCCGTCACCTTCTCGCGGGCAGCGGCGGCAAGGTCCGCCTCATCCGCAATGGCACGATATCAGCCGAACGTGCTCCCCCTCGCGAGGCTCGAAGGATCGAACCGCCCGAGGGTGGAACGCCTGGATACAGCGGCGGGGCCGTCCCGGAATCACACCGGAGTTCCCTGTTTGCCCGCCGCCGCAGACCGCGACGAACGGGCCACCAGATCCGGTGGAGGAGTCTACCGCTCGCGCCCGCGCTGTCAAGCTGTGCGGCCCGCGCCGCTGCAACCCGTACAGCTTCACACGGTGCGTCGCGGCGTGTGAAGAGATGCCGGTCGGGAAGGGCGCACGGCCGAAGCTGTGCGGGTGGTGAGGGTCCGCGCCGCGGCGCCGGAAACGTCCTCCTGCGCCGCACGAATTACGCAGAAAGGACGACGCGTCGTGCGTTGAAAAATACTCGAACCGCGCTCAAGCCGCTTTCCCCGGCCCGCCGATAGCCCTCATGTCCCCCGGGGCATCACTGTGCCCGTCGGGCAACCAGGGGGCGGCAGCAACCTGCAACTTCCTCGAGTCACGGAATGGCTCGACAGGCCTGTCGCAAGG
>Ga0315906_10007728_pt1 | contig 13029 bp, 9 predicted proteins | sample LakEriMetagenome_4_FD_203526 | JGI IMG/M metagenome (GOLD analysis project Ga0315906, IMG submission 203526) | Freshwater fungal communities from buoy surface, Lake Erie, Ohio, United States - Buoy 2 MA122 | ecosystem: Environmental > Aquatic > Freshwater > Lake > Lake biofilm | place: USA: Lake...
GACGATTGGAAGACGGCCATGGAGAAGGTGAAGAACGCCTACGTGGAGCCCGGCAAGCAGCCCGATCTCATCCGCGACCTGGCCAATGAAGCCGAGTCGTTCTTCGGCCGGCACGACTGGGTGACCATCCCGCCGCTCGCCCGCGAGGACTGGCGCATGGAGATGCTCTCCCCCGAGCGGCAGCGCGTGAGCCCGTTCTTCCTGGGCGGTGAAAACATCCTCGTGTCGTACCCCACGAACGACATGACCGACGAGGAGAAGATGATGAGCATGCGGGGCAACAACCCGCACTTCTCGCGCGCGACGGTGTTTCATGAGCTCAACCCCGGCCACCACCTGCAGGGGTTCATGACGCAACGCTACAATCCGCATCGGCGCATGTTCAACACGCCCTTCTGGAACGAGGGGCTCGCGCTCTACTGGGAATTCTTCCTCTGGGACCACGACTTCCACGTGCGTCCGGAGGACCGGCTCGGTGCACTGGCGTGGCGGATGCACCGCAGTGCGCGCATCGTCTTCTCGCTCAGCTTCCACCTCGGCAAGATGACGCCGGAGCAGTGCATCGAGTACCTCGTGGACAAGGTGCCGTTCGAGCGGGCGAACTCCGAGGCCGAGGTGCGGCGGTCGTTCAACGGGTCGTACTCGCCGATCTATCAGGCGGCGTACATGCTGGGCGGCCTGCAGTTCCGCGCGCTGTACCGCGAGCTCGTGATGAGCGGCAAGATGCAGGACCGCGAGTTCCACGATGCGATTTATCGCGGCGGGACCATGCCCATCGCGATGGTGCGCGCGCGCCTCGCCGGCACGCCGCTCACGCGTGATGGCGGGGCCCCGTGGCGCTTCGCGGAGCAGCTGCCGCCGCATCGTCCGTTCCCCGTGCGCTGACGCGCCTGACCGCCCCGTGCGTCGACTCGGCGGGGCGGGCTATCGGCGACCGAGCACGTCGAGCGTCTGCGTGGCACTCGGTGGCGGCGGCTCGAACGCATCGGCAGCATAGGCTGCTGTCCATCGGGTGATCGCCGCCGCGACGTCCGGCCGGTTTGCATCGACGGGCCCCGCAACCTGCACCCACGTGCGTGCGCCTTCGTCGGCGTTCCACGGCGCCGCTGACGGTGGTGCCGCGCGGCTCACCACGAGGACGGGCAGGGTGCGGCCCTCGATGGCCACCAGCAAACGCTCTCGCGACGGTACGCTCGTCGCCCATTCGGCGAACGCCCACCGGGTAGACGGTGTAATGCCGTTACCCGCCTGCTCGGCCACCACCGTGCCGGCCAGCCACGAGATGCCGGCCGATGCCAGCGCGGCGGCGAGGCGGGCACGCCGGGGATAGATCAGCAGTGACCGGCCGTTCGCCACGCGCGCCTCGTCGCCGAGCCCTGCATCGAAGGCGATGAGGCCGTCGGCCGGTGGGGCGCCGAGCCGTGCGCGCGCCACGGCGAAGTGCGACACGATCCCGAGCCCGCCGTGCGAGGCCAGCAGCAGGACGGGGCCGCTTGGATTGCGCCGTTTCAGGTCCCGGATCACGGCGCCGATATCGCGTGCGTAGGCGTCGGGACCCCCTCGCCGCGCCACCGTGTCGCGTGAGCGGCCATTGCCGCGCAGGCTCACGCCGATGACGTTCATGCCGCTGGCGGCGGCGATCGCGGTCGCCCACTGCCGGAACAGCGGCTCGGCCTCCCCCAGGCCGTGCACGAGGACGACGGAACCTCGCGAGCGGGCCGTCAGCTGGGTCCCCATGATCGGGAAGCTGTCGGTACTGAGGAACGGCCGATCGCTGCCGTTCTGCATGGCCGCTGCGGGCGCCAGCGCCGTTTGCGAGGAGAGCATGACCGCGGGCGCCCGATCGAGCGCGAAGGCCACACCGCCTATGGCCGCCGCGATCGCGAGCACGCCGGCGGCGATCGCCACCCCTCGCCGCTTCAGCGCCCCCGGGCGCGCACGGGTCATCCGAACGCGGGTGTCACGCCCATGTTCGCGAACACGAAGCTGTACACATCGGCCATCTCCTCGATCTGCTTGCTGAGGGAGGAGCTGCCGTGCCCAGACTTGGTCTCGATGCGAATAAGGACCGGCGTCTCGCCGCCATGCGCCTCCTGCAGACGCGCGGCGAACTTGAACGAGTGCGCGGGCACCACGCGGTCGTCGTGATCGGCGGTGGTCACGAGCGTCGCGGGATAGTCGACACCATCCTTCAGGTTGTGCAGCGGCGAGTAGGCATAGAGGTATCGGAATCCCTCCGGATCGTCACTCGAGCCGTAATCGGCGATCCAGTTCCATCCGATGGTAAACGTATGGAAGCGCAGCATGTCCATCACGCCAACGGCGGGAAGAGCTACCCGCGCCAGTTCGGGGCGCTGCGTCATGATCGCGCCCACGAGCAGGCCGCCGTTGGATCCGCCCTGGATGGCCAGCCGCTCGCTGCGGGTATAGCCGCTCGCAATGAGCCATTCGGCCACGGCGATGCAGTCATCGAAGACGTTCTGCTTCTGCGCCTTCATTCCCGCCTGATGCCACGCTTCACCGTACTCGCCGCCCCCACGCAGGTTGGCCTGCACGTACACGCCCCCCTGCTCGAGAAACGCGACGCGCAGCGCGCTGAACGCCGGTGGGAGCGAGACGTTGAAGCCGCCGTAGCCGTAGAGCAGGGTGGGGTTGTTGCCGTCGAGCACGAGCCCCCTCTTGGCCACGATGAACGCGGGCACCTTCGTGCCGTCCTTGCTCGTGACGAAGACCTGGGTGGTCTCGAACTGCGCGGGATCGAACGGTAGCGTGACGGCCCGATACACGGTGCTCACACCGCTCACGATGTCGTACCGGTACACGGTGGCCGGCGCGGTGAAGCTGGTGAAGGTGTAGAAGAGGTGTGTGGCCTCGTGCTCACCACCGAAACCCACGATCGTCCCGAGGCCGGGTAGCGCCACCTCCCGTTCGAAGGTGCCGTCGTAGCCGTAGACGTGCACGCGCGAGGTGACGTCCTCGAGGTACTGGGCGAACAGCCGCCCCCCAGCGGTGCCCACGCCTTCGAGCGGCGCTTCCCGCTCCGCGATCACCGTGATCCAGTGCGACTCGGCCGGCTGCTGCGGGTCGATGCGGACCACCCGCTGATTCGGCGCCCCGCGATTGGTGAGGACCAGCAGCGCCTCGCCATCGTTCTCGAGCACCGTGAACTGGTCGTCGAACTCGGTCCACACGGGCACGAACTCCGCGTCCGGGTCGCGGAGGTCCCTCACGAGCAGGGCGTTGCCGTCCTTCCCCTTGCCGCGGTCGCTGATGGACAGGATGGCGAAGCGCTCGTCCTCGGTCGTGCCGAGCACGTGGAAGCGCTGGAGGTTCTCGGGGTCGTGATACACCAGCCGGTCGTCGCTCTGCGGCGTGCCGAGCGCGTGGTAGTAGACCTGATGGTCGTCGTTGCGCGCCGAATACGCGCCTTCATGCTCGCCCGGTTCCGGGTAGCGGCTGTAGAAGAAGCCGTCGCCATGCCACGCGATCGCCGAGACTTTCACCCAGTCGACGGTGTCGGGGAGGATCTCGCGGGTGGCGAGATCGAGAACCCGGATCTGCTGCCAGTCGGAGCCGGCGTGACTCACCATGTAGGCGATGTAGCGGGCCTGTCGGTCGAAGGTGAGGCCGGCCACCCGGGTGGTGCCGTCGGGGGAGAGCGCATTCGGGTCGAGGAGCACCTCCTCCGGGCCACCTTCGCCGCGCTGGAGATAGTAGACCGGCTGGTTCTGCAGCCCGTCGTTGCGGGCGAAGAGGAGCCACGGGCCCTTCTGCTCGGGCGCCGACGAGCGGGGGTAATCGACCAGCGCGGTCATGCGCTGGCGCAGGGCCTCCCGGAACGGGATGTGGCCGAGATAGTCGAATGTGACGCGATTCTGGGCCTCGACCCAGGCCGCCGTTTCCTCGGACAGGTCGTCTTCCAGCCACCGGAACGGGTCGGGGACCGCCGTCCCGTGATACCGGTCGACCTGGTCGGCCTTGCGGGTGGCCGGATAGTGCAGAGTAGGCATACGGCAGTGTACCACCGACCCGTGGCTGGACGGCAGACATTGGGTGGACAACTGCCCGGGCTACCCCTCCCGCCCGGGATTGGCTATGTTCCGAAGCTCCCCCGGAATTTTCCGGGGGTGTATCAGTCCCTCGGCCGTCGTCCTCGCTCCACCGGACGCCCGCCAGGTGGCGATGCCACGTCGATTCGGCCGGAAGACTTCGCTTCCGTGTCCACGTCCTGGCCTCTCGCACCGTTGGATCCCGGATCGAGCGCCCCTGGCGGCGAGCGGCGGGGCCATCGGATCCGCAGCACCTTGAAGCGGGCCGGTTCACGCGGCCCGGGAGTAATCTGATGCATCCGTTTATCGAGACCCAGAAGGAGTGGATGAAGAGCGTGCCCCCGTTCCGCGCCGGTGACACGGTCCGCGTGAACGTGCGCGTGAAGGAAGGCGACAAGGAACGCCTCCAGGCCTTCGAAGGGGTCTGCATTGCCCGTCGTGGCGCTGGCATCAGCGAGACGTTCACCGTGCGCAAGGTGTCGAACGGCGTCGGTGTGGAGCGCATCTTCCCGGTGCACAGCCCGATGCTCGAGAGCATCACCGTCGTGCGTCGTGGCGCCGTGCGCCGTGCCAAGCTGTATTATCTGCGCGACGTGACGGGCAAGGCCGCCCGCATCAAGGAGCGCAAGGTCGTCAGGCCGACCGCCAAGTAAGGCCGTCGAAGGCCACGCATCGGTGGCTCGCTGGAGCCCGATCGAGCGGACGCTGCGAGAGCAGTACGGTCCGCTGCTGGCCGGTGTGGACGAAGTCGGACGGGGCCCCCTTGCGGGCCCCGTCGTCGCTTGTGCCGTGGTCATGCCACCCGACAAGCGCGCCATTGCCGGCGTCAATGATTCCAAACAGCTCGATCACGCCACGCGCGTGGAGCTCGCCCGTCGCATTCGCGAACAGGCGCTGGTCATCGCGATCGGCGCCGCCAGCGCCCGCGAGGTCGACCGCATCAACATCTACCACGCCACCGTGCTCGCCATGCGCCGTGCGCTCACACGCGTGCCGGCGCGGCTCGGGCAGTCTCCGCACCACGTCCTGGTCGACGGCAAGCCGCTTCGCACCCTCGGCGTCGAGCACACCGCCGTGGTCAAGGGAGATGCCAAGTGCTACGCCATCGCCTGTGCCAGCATCATCGCCAAGGTGACACGCGATCGCCTGATGACCTCGCTGTCTCGGCGTTATCCGTTGCATGCATGGGAGCGCAACAGCGGCTACGGCACCGCGCAGCATCGCCGGGCTCTCGCGGAACATGGCCTGACACCGCATCATCGACGAAGCTTCTGCCTCGACGAACAGGTGTCGCTCGAGCTCGACCTTCTCACCACCCAGCCTCCCAACGACGATGACGCCCCCGACCGCTGACCACACCGCCGCGCCGCTGAGCGCACCGAACGCGCAGGTCTTCGCTCCCGGCCTGCTGCATGGTCAGGTCGCCCTCGTGACCGGTGGTGGCACCGGCATCGGCCTCGGCATCTCGGAGTTGCTCGCCGAGCTGGGGGCGCATGTCGTGATCGCGAGCCGCAAGCCGCAGCATCTCGAACAGGCGCTCGCCGGGATCCTCGCCCGTGGCCACAAGGCAAGCACCGTACAGCTCGACGTGCGTGATGCCGAGCGCGTGAAGGCCGTGGTCGACGAGATCGTCGCCGAGCACGGGCGAATCGACCTGCTCGTGAACAACGCCGCCGGCAATTTCTATGCGCCGAGCGCGACGCTGTCGCCGAATGCGTGGAAGGCGGTGGTGGAGATCGATCTCTACGGCACCTTCTACTGCTCGCAGGCGGTGTATCCGGTGATGGCGCGACAGGGCGGCGGGCGCATCGTGAGTACGAGCATGACGTTGCACTACCGGGGCTGGCCGCTCATGGCGCACGCGACCGCGGCGAAGGCCGGTGTCGATGCCCTCACGCGCACGCTCGCGGTGGAGTGGGCCCCGCAGCGCATTCGCGTGAACGCCATTGCGCCGGGCCCGATCCCCACCGAGGGGGTGCGCAAGGCCTTCACACCGCCGGCCGAGAGTGGCGTCCCCGACGTGTTCGCGGCTGCCGAAGAAAAAATGGCCGAGTACGCGCGCACGGGCATTCCCCTCGGCCGGTGGGGGACCCCACGCGACATCGCAAACATGGTGGCGTTCCTCGCCTCTCCGGCTGGTGACTGGATCACGGGAGCGATCTTCGTGGTCGATGGCGGGGAGTGGCTGGCGAAAGCGCAGCCGTAATGCGGCGTCACGCCGGGGAGACACCGAATGCGTGTCCGCCGTCACGAGGCACGCGGCGTTCGTGACGGCGGTCACGGCGCCGCGCCGTGGTTGGCGGCGATGTTTGCGCGGTGGTTCGCACGCTCACCGTGCGGAACCCACCGCCCGGATGATTCGGACATCCCCATGCACGCGAGGAATGAACCAATGCGACTGACACGGTATGCCGCCATGATGGCGATCTCGGCGACGACACTGAGTGCGTGCGCCACCAAGGGCTTCGTGCGCAACGGACTCGAGGCCCAGCGCGTGGCGCTCGATACGGAGCGACAGTCCCGGGAAGCCGGGGACGCCGCCCTTCGCGTCGACGTGAACGGCCTGCGCACCGATCTGGACGCGCTGCGTCGCGACCTCGGCGCACTCCGCGACGAGTTCGGCGCGCGCATCACCGCCATGGAAGGCCAGGTGGCCTTCGCGATGCCCGTCCACTTCGGCTTCGACGACGCGACGGTGCGTCAACAGGATCAGCAGGCGCTGGAGAAGTTCGCGCAGGTGGCAAACGCGCACTACCGGGGAGCCACAATCACGATCGAAGGGTTTGCCGATCCCGCCGGGACGGAGGCCTACAACCTCCGTCTCTCGCGTGAGCGCGCCGATGCGGTGCGCGACGTACTCGTGAACAAGGGAATCGACGGGGCGCGACTACGCACCGTGGGCTACGGCAAGACGCGACTCGTGCGACCGGGCGCCAAGGCGGGTGACGACGGCGCGGTCCTCAACCGCCGGGTGACGTTCGTCGTGGAGACGCCGGCGGGAGCCGGCATGGCCACGGTCGCTGCGATGTCGCGGAACGACGACTGAGAGTGCGCCCAGAAGGACTCGAACCTTCAACCTACAGATTAAAAGTCTGCTGCTCTACCATTGAGCTATGGGCGCTGACCGGTAACGGCTGAAGAATCACCGCTTTGTCCGGACCGGTCAACCGCTCCACGCAGGCGGTGCCGGCGTGCGCGGGGGAGCGCCGGCCATTGCCCCTTCGAACGCGCCATGCCGATTATCTTGCGGCATGGCCCGCCTGCACTTCGAACGCCCCGTTGCACGTCCGGTGGAAGGCCCCGGAGCACGCCCGGCGGCACGCCGTCTGCGGCGTCCGATGGCGCGCCGTGCGGCTGCGATTGCCGCGCTGCTGTTGGCGTGCATCACGCCGTATCGGTCGTCGGCGCAGCTGGGCGTGGCCCCGCGGCCGCCGCAGGACAGCGCGCCCACGTCTGTGTCCCCGGCCTCGCCGCGTGCCGCCGTGCAGGAATTCCTCCGGTATGCCAACGCGGGCGACTGGAACGAGGCTGCGGAGTTCCTCGCGGTGCCGCCGGCACGCCGCGATCGCGCGCCGGTGCTCGCGCGGCGCCTCAAGACGGTCATCGACCAGCGGCTCGCGCTCGACGTGTCCACGATTTCGCCGCTCGTGTCGGGGGATACCCTCGACGGCGATCTCGTGGGCGACCGCATCGCCGAGCTCACGGCGAAGGATGGGCGCACCGAGGCGGTGCGTCTCGTGCGGCTCAATGGCCCACCGGTCCGATGGGTCTTCTCGCAGGCGACCGTGAACCACGTGGATGCGTGGTTCGAGGCCCTCGGCAACCCGTGGATTCGCGAGCGGGTGCCGCGCGCGCTGACCGGCGAGGGGCCCCTCAACGTGTACTGGTGGCAGTGGATCGGCCTCGGTGTGGCGATCCCCGTGCTCGTGCTGCTGTCGCTGGTGCTCGGCGCCCTGCTGCGCACCATTCTGGGGCGCATCGCGAAGCGCACCGTGACCGATTGGGACGACGTCCTGCTGGAGAACCTGCGCGGCCCCGTCCGGATGTGGGCGGCGGCATTGACGGCGACGCCCGTCTTCGCGCTGCTGGAGCTCAACCCGCGGGTGGATGCGTTTCTGGAGGCGACCACGCGTGGCCTCGCACTCATCGCCCTGTTCTGGGGGGTACTGCGCATCATCCGCATCGCGCAGAACCGTCTGCAGAACGCGGCGTGGGAAACGGGGCAGGGCGCACAGGCGCGGACGCTGGTTCCGCTGCTCGGCAACTTCCTGCGCGTCACGCTGGCCATCGTCGCCCTGCTGGTGGCCTTGGCGCAGTTCGGCTATCCGGTGGGCACGCTGCTCGCAGGTCTCGGCATCGGCGGTATCGCCGTGGCGCTCGCCGCGCAGAAGACCGTGGAACATCTGTTCGGCAGCGTGAGCCTCGCCGCCGACAACGCATTCCGGGTGGGCGATTGGGTGCGCGCCGGCACGACCGAAGGCGAGGTGCAGCGCATCGGTCTGCGCAGCACCAGCATCCGGACCATCGACCGCACCGTCATTCGGGTGCCCAACGGCCGTCTCGCGGACGACCGCATCGAGACGTTCGGGGAGCGCGATCGGATCCTGCTGCGCACCGACATCGACGTCACCTACGACACCACACCGGAGCAGATCGAGCAGATTCGCGATGCCATCGAGGCGGCGCTGCGTGCGCATCCGCGCATCTGGGAGGAGACGGTGCGCGTACACGTGGTGTCGTTCACGGACTCGGCGATCCGCCTCAACGTGGTGAGCTGGTTCCGCACGACCGAGTGGAACGAGTTTCTGCGCATCCGCCACGACATGCTGCTGCAGTTCATGCGCATCGTGCGTGACAAGGGGGCGAGCTTCGCCTTCCCGTCGCGCACGGTCTATCACGTGACGCAGCCCGGGACGCCGGCGCCACCGGTCGAGGGGTGAGCGTCATGTCGCACGTGCCGACGGCGCTGCCGGCCATGCTCGTCCGGGTGCAGGTCGATGTGCCCACACAGGCGCCGCCGGTGGTGGCGACCGAGTTGGCCGCCACGCTGCTGCAGGGCGCGATCACGGCTGGTGTGGCCGTGCTGTGTGTTCACCTCTTCGCGCGCTACCGGCGCCCGTGGTTCGGCTGGTTCGCGCTGGCGTGGAGCGTGTACGTGGCCCGCCTGCTGTGCATCCTGAGCTTCCTGCTCTCGGGGCAGCGCGTGTGGCTCTACTGGCATCAGGTGACCACCGGGTGGACGGCGCTCGCGCTGCTGTGGGCCGCGCTGGTGTTCCTCAGGCAACCACGGGCGCGCCCTGCCTACCTGCTGCTCGCGCTCTTTCCACTGCTCTGGTCGTACATCGCGATCTACGAGCTGGATCATTTCCTGTGGGCGGCGCTGCCCGCGGTGCTGTTCCTCAGCGGAGCGACGGCGTGGACGGGCTGGGTGTTCTGGCGGCATCACCGCATCACCGGGTCGCCGGGGGCGCGGGTGCTGGCCATTTCGTTCGCGCTGTGGGGACTGCATCACCTCGATTACCCCTGGTTGCGGGCGCAGGGCGCGTGGAATCCGTGGGGCTACTACCTCGACATCTGCTTCGAGCTGCTCGTGGCCGCAGGGCTCGTGCTGCTGGTGCTCGACGACCTCGGACGCGGGGTGCGAGCCCTGTCGGCACTCTCGGGTGACCTGCAGCGCCGCACCAGCGACACCCAACCGCTCGACGTGCTGCTGTCGCGCCCACTCGCCCTCCCCGGCGTGCGCGGGACGGCCATGTACGTGTTCGAGCCGGCGCGTGGCGACGCGCTTCGGGCGGCAGAGTCCGACGCCGGCGACGACGAACTGCCGGTCGATACGCTCGATCGGGTCCTCGAGGCGGCACGCGAGCCGCGGCTGGTGAGCGGGGCGACCGAGTCGGCGGTGCTGCGGGGGCGCGTGCTGCGCGGTGCCGGCGTGTGCGAGTCGTGGGTCGGCGCCGAACTGCAACCCGCGGTGCGCGATGCCCTCACACGCATGCGCACGGTGCGGCGCCCCCAGGTGGTGGCGGCGACCGGCGAACAGCCGTTCGTGGCGGTACTGCCCGTGGGTGCCGGCACGCAGCTGGTGGGGGCGCTCATCATGGCCGGTGACATCCGGAACCCGTTCACCGCACTCGACGACGACTTCCTCCTCGCGCTCGGGCAGCAGGTGGGTGCCGCGCTCGACCAGTGGTCGCTCGACCGCCAGCTCGCCGATCGCACGCGCGCGCTCGAGCAGCTGTCCGCACGCATGCTGCGCCAGCACGAGGAGGAGCGGCGCCGCCTCTCGCGCGAGCTGCACGACGAAACGGCGCAGGTGTTTTCGGCCGTGAAGATGCAGCTCGAAGCCCTTCGCGGTTCGCTGGCCGATGGGGCCGCGTCGCGCCTCGATCGTCTGCTCGCCCTCGTGGATACCGGCATCGCGAGCATCCGGCAGGTCACGAGCGACCTGCGGCCCACGCTGCTCGACGACCTCGGCCTTCGGCCGGCACTGCACTCACTGGTCACGGATTTCACCGAGCGGGGCGGCATGCGCGCGACCTTCACGGCGCCCGCCGCGCTCCCCGTACTCTCCGGCGAGGCGGACCTCGCCGTGTTTCGCGGACTGCAGGAGTCGCTCTCCAACGTGGTGCGGCACGCCGATGCCTCACAGGTCGATGTGACGGTGAGCGTGAGCGACGCCCAGCTGACGCTCACGGTCGTGGACAATGGCCGGGGCTTCCCCACGCTGCGCGGTGGTCGCCTGCGCGAGACCGATCACCGCATGGGGCTCACCGGCATGCGGGAGCGGCTCCTTGCTGCCGGTGGCAGATTGCAGATCGCCAACCGCGCGCCCGGAGCGGAGGTCCAGATCACCGTGCCCCTCGCCGCCTCCGACCGCACCGAGCCGAGCCTTCCACCCTCCGCATGACTGCTCCCACCGTGCCCCGCATCCGTGTGCTCATCGCCGACGACCACGCGCTCGTGCGGGAAGGGCTGCGCTATGTGCTCGATGCCGACCCGCAGATCGAGGTCGTGGCCGAAGCGTCCAACGGGCGCGTGGCCGTGGAACTCGCATTGCAGCATCAGCCCGATGTGGTGGTGCTCGACATTACGATGCCGGAGGAAACGGGGCTCAAGGCGGCGTCGCGGCTGCGCGAGCTGTTGCCGTCGGCGCGCGTGCTCCTGCTCAGCATGCACGATCAGGGCGAGTACGTGCGCGAGGGGATGCGCATCGGCACGCATGGCTACCTGCTCAAGGACTCGGCGGGCGAGGAGCTGCGCGCCGCCATTCGGGCCGTGTACGCGGGCGGGACGTTCTTCAGCCCTGCCGTGGTGCGCCGGCTCACGTCGGCCGACTCGGTGCCCGAAAACACCACGGCGCTCCAGCTCGAACAGCTCACGCCGCGCGAGCGTGACGTGCTGGGGGGCGTGGCGCGAGGACTCACCAACAAGGCGATCGCTGCGGAGCTTGGCATCAGCCGGCGCACGGTCGAGGCGCACCGGGAAAGTCTCATGAAGAAGCTGCAGATCCACTCGGTCGCGGGGCTGACCCGCTTCGCCCTCGAAGCGGGGCTCGCGGACGCGGAGTAAGCCCCGGCGCGGACCGACGGGGGCCGCGGGTGCTGCACGCTGGCCCTTGCATGGTGTCCCGGCATCGGCCGAGGTAGGTTGTCCCGGGTGAATCCTGCCCCTGCTCACCCGGCAGGACCGCTGTCGCGAACCCGCCGCGCCTCCGCGTACCCCGTCCTGGCGCGTCTCCTGTTGCCGGCGCTGCTCCTCTGGCTGCCAGCATGTCGCGGTACCGGTCTTGTGCCCGCGCCCATCCCCTCGCCCGCACCGGAGTCGGCCGTTGCGGTGGCGGTTGCTCCTGCGCCGGCCCCGGTGCCGGTACCCCCGGTGGATCCCGCCACGCCCGACGAGGTCGTGAAGACCGCGGTGGCGGTGTTCGGCGATTCCACCGCCGTGGCCGTGGCGGACTCCACCGGAGCGGAGCCGATCTGGGATCTCGACGTCCGCGCGTACGAGACGCATGACCGGGTCGAGCATTACGTGGCGCTCTTCAGCACCAAGGCTCGCGACCGGTTCGAGTCGCGCCTGTCCCGCGGGACCCGCTACGAGCCCATGATTCGCGCGAAGCTGCGGGCCAGCGGGATGCCCGAGGACCTCACCTACCTGGCGCTGATCGAGAGCGGCTACGATCCGCACGCCTACTCGCGTGCCGCTGCCGTGGGGATGTGGCAGTTCATGAGCAGCACGGCGCGCGGCGTGGGGATGCGCGTCGATTGGTGGATGGACGAGCGGCGTGATCCGGCGCGCGCCACCGATGGTGCCATCCGCTTTCTGGGGTTCCTGCAGAAGCAGTTCGGATCCCTGTATCTCGCGGCGGCGGCGTACAACGGTGGACCGGGGCGCGTATCGCGCGGGCTCACCCGCTTCGCCGACGAGCTGGAGGGTGCCGAGGGGGAAGATCGGTTCTTCGCGCTGGCGGAGCAGGACTACCTGCGCGCCGAGACCAAGAATTACGTGCCGCAGCTCATCGCCGCCGCGCTGGTGGCCAAGATGCTGGCGCGGTACGGGCTGCGGATCGATTCGCTCCCGCTTTACGAGTACGACTCGGTGCGGGTCGCGCCGGGGACGAGCCTGGCGGCCGTGGCGCAGGTGAGCGGGCTGGAAGGCAACACGCTCCGCGACCTCAACCCGGCGCTGCTGCGGGGGATCTCGCCCCCCGATGCGGAGGTCTGGCTGCGGGTTCCGGTGGGGAGTGCCGAGGCGATTCGCGCCGGACTCGATACCCTGCCGAGCGACGCGGTACGCGGGTTCCGGAGTGCACGCGTGGAGGCGGCCGTGACCCCGGCGGCCTTCGCGAAGCGCCATGGCGTCTCGCTCAAGCAGCTGCGCTGGTTCAACCCGTCGTGGCGGATGGCGAAGAAGGGTCGCCTGGCCTCGGGGCAGTCGCTGCGGGTCCCCCAGGAGACGGTGCTGGCCTTCGCGCGCGACCTCC
>Ga0315906_10007729_pt1 | contig 13025 bp, 28 predicted proteins | sample LakEriMetagenome_4_FD_203526 | JGI IMG/M metagenome (GOLD analysis project Ga0315906, IMG submission 203526) | Freshwater fungal communities from buoy surface, Lake Erie, Ohio, United States - Buoy 2 MA122 | ecosystem: Environmental > Aquatic > Freshwater > Lake > Lake biofilm | place: USA...
GTGCTTAAAAAGCCGAAAGCACACCAACCATAATTGGTATAAAATAACTGAAATTGGCGGAACTTTTGCTCCAAAAACAATAGCACATTCTTTCGGCTTTTTGTGGTTAGGTAGAATTATTTTTTATTGCACATAACGGTTTGCAGATTGGCGTTGTTGCCACAGAATTTAATTAGAAACACTAAATTTAATAATATGGAAAATGATAATTTGAAAACGGAAAGCAATAACGCCAATGTGCTGTTATCGGCAGTTTTAATTAAAGGTATATCTCTTGGATTATTCGGAGTTGGTATTATTGCAGGTTTTTTGCAAATAGTAAAAGGATATGACCAACATTTAAAAGATGATGATTGGAGTATAGCATACATATCAATAACTTGGTTTGCTTACATATTTGCAAAAACATACGTTGAATGGAAGTCGGTCAAAAATTGCCGATAACTTCCAAATTAGCGAAACTATTTAGGTAAAAAAAGTTATTAACAACTATTGCAATTTGAAAAATAATTACTAATTTTGACCACAAATGATATTAAAGTTTAAATACGGATTTGAATACGAGGGGTTTCTTTATGGATGGAACAACAAAGAATTATATCGCTTACCATCTACAAGTGGTAATAAGTCGTATGGTTTAAAAAAACTTGATTCAATAGTAGTAGGAAATTCAGTAGGATATAGAATAAAGCAACAAAAGTTTTCTATAAATCAGTTAAAAAACAGGACAATTTTTATAGATAAAGAGTATCAGGTAATAAAAAATGAAGTAGATATTCCGTAACAAATAAAGTAAAGTAAAAATCAAAAACCAAAACCAAAACACAACCAAATGAAAAGACAAACCACCCTCGCAGAATTGGTAACGGAGTTGAAAGACCAAAATCTGCAAAAAAAAGATTTCGTAGTTCCTGCAAATCTTTTATCAATGGAAAACGGACAATTAGTAGTGAACAATTACAGTTCAAATGAATCTCTTACTAAACTTTTAACTGAAGTTGGTATCTCATCAGTAGATTCAGGGAAACTAATTCTTAATTGTTTACCAATTTTGCACCAAAATTTATCTGATAAATGCGATATACCTCGTAAGTATTATAATCGTATTCAAAGTTTATGCGACCATACTTTGATTGACACAAATGTTACTCATTGGCTAAAAAATATGAAAGGAAATATCTTTTTGAGAACTTTTATTAACAAAAATGAAGATTCAGGATATGCACGAGCAATTCTTTCCGATAGATACAATGTGATTGACAACTTTGATGTTTTATTAGCAACACTTGAAGCAGTTAAGAATAGTGGATTAAATCTAAACATTGAAGATAATGGATGTGATTTATCTGAATCAAAAATGTATGTAAGATTTGTTGCACCTGAAATTGAAATTAATGCACCTGATTTGCTTAAAAATTATAGAAGTCCAAAAGGCAACAACGGTGTTGGCGATGGAATTATATCGGGATTCGTAATTACCAATAGCGAGTTAGGTCAGGGTTCATTCAACATCAGTCCAAGAGCAGTAGTATTAAAATGCCAAAACGGAATGGTATTCAGAAATGATGCTTTCGGTAAAGTGCATTTAGGTTCTAAAATGGAACAATATTCTCAAATTGATTGGAGTGAAGAAACAAAGAGAAAAAACTATGAGTTAATTCAAGCACAAGTAAAAGATGCTGTAAAAACTTTTACAAGTGAAGATTTCCTTGCTAAAAAAATCAGCGAGTTAAACGAATATGCTGAAATGGAATTAAAGCATCCTATTGAAACAGTTAAGAACGTGAGTAAGTTACTTAACATTACCGAAGAAAAAGAAAAGAGTATTCTTGATTTCTTTATGCGTGGTGGAGATTTCAGTCCTATGGGTGTTAGTCAGGCATTAACATTTTTCGCACACGAAACAAAAGATGCAGATGAGGCACACGATTTAGAAACAACGGCTATTGAAATTCTACCAAAAATAAAAGATTTAGATAAACCAACTGTTACAAAGTCAATCAAAACTCAAATGTCCCTTAATTAATTTATTTGATTTTTCTTAAAAGTAAAAGGGGGAAACCACTCCCCCTTTTTAAAACCAAAGACACTATGCAAATAAACTTAAAACGCCCAAAGGCGACACTAAATTATCAATTAAAAAACAAAGTGGGTAAAATTTATTTTATACACTAATTTCGTAGAAATCAAGATAAAAAATCAAACAGCCCAATGAACATAAGTCAATCACTACTAAAATCACTTTTAGATTACAGAAACGGAAAAGAATGTGGATTAATTTTTAAAGCAAAATATATTGACGGAAGATATGATTTGTTTCCTCCATCAGATGCACAGAATTTAGGTGCTTGGTTTGAATATATGGCAACAGGTAGCATACCTAAAAATGGTGTCGTTCCAAAAGCCGAGTATATGAAACGTGGAAAAGATGAAAATGGTAATCCTGAACTTACTGCCGATTATCGTCTTATGCGTGAGCATTTAGATAATTTTAAAAAGTTTATGGAGCATTATTCATTAGATATTATCAGAGTAGGAGAAGATATTAAAGTTTTATACCCTAATAGTTTAGAGGATTATGGGGAGGAAGTTTATCTAACAGGAACTCTTGATGTGAGAGCAATAGCAGGAAAAGATATTTACGCTAAATATAATGAAACGCCTGTTTTAGTAGCACTCAAAAATCAAGAAGTAATAATTGATATTAAAACTACGGGATTATTAGATGATAAATGGAATGATTACGGATGGGAGATTAACAACCTTTCTAACAAAATAAAACTCGTTACTCAACCTGTTCATTATAAATTTATTGAATATTTAAAAATTGGTCAGGATATGCCTTTTTTATTTATTCTTTTCAATTCAAAAAACTCAAAAGATGCAAGAATTATTGATTTCAAGATTGATGTTTCATCGTTTGAAGAACACAAAGCATTTATTGAATCAGGTATTGAGAATATGCTGTATTTAAAAAAATATGGTTTTAAAGCATTACCATCTCTTGAAAAATGTTCAAAGTGTCCTTTGAATAGTGATTGTAAATATAAAGCAGAAATTTCGCCAATTACAGTTTTCTATTTTGCAAACCAAGTTTAATATGAAATGGCAAAGAGAAAGCAATTCAGTAAGGAATTTAGAAAGAAGATATTTGAAAGAGATAACTACGAATGTCAATTATGCTACACCAACCTTATTGATAAAAAAGATTTAAGAGTTATAGACCATAAGATACCACTTTCAAAAGGTGGAAGCAACTCAATATCTAACTTATGGTTATTATGCGATGATTGTGATAAACGAAAGAAAAATAAGTTGTATCCTGAATTAATGAAACAATACATAAAGGGTAAGTTAAATTATCTTTCAAACTTAAAGTTTAATGGAAGAAATCGTAGTAATAAGGGAATATGATGATTTACCATACATAGTGAAAAGCGAAGATGGGCAGATTTATCAGTTAAGTTACTACGACACAAAGAAAAGATTAAAACAATATAAAGTTCTGATACCAAAAAACCACAATGGAAGTATGTATTATAGAATTGAAGGTCAAAGGTTTTCAGAATATAGATTAAAAACTATGGAGAGAAAAGTTTACAAAAGAATAAACTTAAATAAAATAAGAAAATGAAAATGAAACCATTAATAATTAAAGGAATCAAATTAAAAAAAGGGGAGGAATTACTATACTACCATCCTATTTGTTATTGTATAGCAAAATATTCAGAAACGAGTGCGTTATTTGCCATACCGCCTCAAAGAAAAGGAATTGTAACAGATAGTGGATATGTTTCAGTTCATTTTGATAAAAGCGATTTATGTAAACAAGTTAGAATTGGTGATTGGTGCGAGGTTGGTTACATAAGCACAGCTACAAGTGGAGAAAATAGAGTGTTAAAGATTTTGAAATCAAAATAAAAAAAATAATTATGAATCCATTTGATTCTAAAAATCCTGATAGGTTTAGTTTGGGTGGAGAAATTGAAGAATATAAAAAACAAGGAATCTTGGACTTGAATTTTTATCCTACAAATTCTAAACACGCAAAAGAACATGGTATTGATGCTAAAAATCCGTTGTATTTACAAAATCTTATTGTAAAAGAAAGTGATAGGCTGAAATTTATTGGTAAAAAAGTATTATTATATCTTGATGAGTATGCTAAACAAAATGGGAATGATGTTATTTTTGGTTATGTAAATCAAACGGCTACAATGACAAAAGACAATAGAACAGGATATTTTACTGAATTTACAGATGTTGATTGGATAAAACATTGGTTGTTTCGTAATGGTTATTGTGTAAAGAGAGAAACAAATAATTTTTATAAAGTATTAGATAAAGAAAAAAATGGATAAATATTATCATTATAAATACTCAAATGGATTACAATTTGTATCAAGAGCAAGTTTAACATTATTGAAAATGGCACTTACGAATAAAAATATTGAAATACCTAAACTTATAGGAGTTTGGAGGTTTAAAGAATTTATAAACAATAAAAACAAATAATATGGAAAACAAAATCCCAAAAATTAAGGATAAAATAAAAGTTAAAACCAAACTTGATGGAGAAAAACTTTGTGAAATTGATTGGTTAAATGATAAAACCATACATTTTAAAAATAAAAATTTTGGTATGACTGTAAATTCTGATAGAGTTACATATACAAGTAACTCTTGGAAAGGTGCTAATTTTATTTATACAAGTTTTAACTAAAAAATAATATGGAACAACAAACAAAAAAACAAACGGCAGGGTTCTTTAATTTTATTAAAAGTATTTACAATAAAGGGATTAAAGAAAATAACAAAACATTAACAAACACAACTGCAAGTCAAGCAAAAGACAATGTTAAGGATATTGTCTTTTGGGGTAATGGCGATACATTCAAACTAATCAGCAAAGCATCTTCAGTAAAAGAGGGTTGGATGAAATCCACAAAGGCAATGGAAATTGAAGGAGTTGGTTGTGTCGTTCAAGTTACTACTCAACAAGTAAATAATGTTGCCGAAGCATTAACATTTGTTCCTAACGTGAGAATTGAAGAATTTTATGGTAGAGATGAAAGTGTTGTGAGTAGAAGATTAATAAAGATACAAAAATGAAAAGTAACTAAATTTTCAATGTATAAAGGAGATGTAACTTGCAAAAACTGTAAAAAAAATGAAAAATAAATTAAACCATATTAAACTAAACATAAGTGATAGAGGAATATTATCATCTGCAAAAACAATTCTTCATAGAAATAGTAATATATTATTTCAAAAATTAAGATTGTGTATAGACGCAGAAAATCTATGTCAGTTTAAGTTTCAAATGGATAGTGCAACGAAAGAAGCATACCTGAATGGTGCAGCATTAATGTATCAACTTATGACTAATCCTGATTTCTTAAAAGATTGCGATAATATTTATTCAGATGATTATTATATAACTAATCCTAAAAGTGAACTTCCTAATATCGCAAAACCTAATCCTACTGATAAATCAACTGTTTTGTTTCTTTCATTGGAAGAAAACAAAGGTGTTAAAACAGAAATACCTTTTCGTGGCACTTATAGTTTATTGCAAGTTTTTCATCATATAAAAATTAACTTTAACAAAATTAAAAAACATAATATTAAAATAACTTTAATAAAAAAAGATGTTTCCCCTAATATTGATGAGATTTTAATTAAGCCAAGAGCAACCAATACTTTGATTAAAATAGTTGAAGATTATTATAAATTCATTGATGATAATCTTGCACTAACAAGAGTTCCTGACAGTAATGAAATACTTGTTTTTAATACAGGCAATTCAAAGTTTTTATATTCCGATATATTTGAGGCATTGAAAAAAGGTTGCGATATATCAACTCAAATATTAATTCTAAAAAAGGACAATTTAATTGAAATAAAACCTAATATCTTTAAACAAAAATGAAAAAAATAATAAGATTGATACCCACAACAATTACTATTTGTTGTGTAGCAATAGGATTTTCTTCTTGTTGCGATGAATATAATCAGCAAAAGTATTCAATACACGATGCTAATGGAACACTATATTTAACCAATGAATACAAAATAAATGGAAGTTGTATAGAGTTCAAAGATTGTGATTGTGAAGAAGGTAGAAAAATGAAATTGTGTGGTAGTTATATAATAAAAGAATTAAAGTGAAATGAAACATATAGTAAAATCAAAAGAAAAAGTGGACTTACCGAATGGTATTTATGCAGGTAGAGTTGGTGGTTATAATTTAACCATACTATCACAAGATTATTTTGGTAAAAAAATAGTGTTAGAATTTGGAATTAAAACAACGGGATTGATTGTATTAGTTGTAGTAAAGGATTCTGTCGCTTTTTGTTATGATAAATCTATAATGTTTAAATAAACCAAAAAAACCAAAAAACAAATAAATATGAAAAATCCAAAGTCAATTTTAAAAGTAACACAAGGTGCTACTTACGATGTTCCAACCTACAAAGTAACCGATGATGGAATAATAGATGGAGATGGTGCTATTATTTCTTTCTGCAAAGGCGACAAATCAAATCCTGAAACATTTAGACAAGAGGGATTCTTTACCGAAACACTCATTCAAGTCGCAAAAGAATATCTTGAAGATGTAAACAAAGGAGAAATGGCAACGAGAGAAACTTCAATGGCAATAACAAAACTTGATGAGGCGTTAATGTGGATTCAAAAAAGAGCCGATGATAGAAAAGCAAGAGGTGTTCAACAAACTTATCAGAAATAAAATTAAAACCAAAAAAAATGAAAGAAACAATTTATGAGGGTAGAACCCAAAGTGAAAAGATTGAATTGCTACGAGCAAACTGCAATCATAGTGAATTACAACAAGTTAAAATCTTTTTTTCAGAAGATGACTTAAATGAAATGAAGTCAAGATTATCCGAGCATTGTATAACAAAAAGTGGATATGAGGATGAATTAAAAGATATTGGTAAAGAATTGAGAAATAAAATCAAAGAACAAAATGAAACTATTAGAATGTTATTACAATTTCTAAAAGATAAATATGAATATCAGACACAAGAAGTATTTGATTTTGATGACCAAGAGAACGGGCTTATGCTAACTTATAACATTCATGGGGAATTAATAAATAGTAGAAAATTAAGACCACAGGAAAGACAAGTTAAAATTTTTAATATGAACAATAAAACAGCGTAATTATGAAAAACGAAAAAGCAAAAGAAACGGTTATTAAATCATTTACTTCTGATTTAATGAATAGTAATGACGAAGGAAATGTTATTGTTATCAGAGAAGGCGCAGCACCTAAACAATTAGATGCAGTAAAACCAAATAAAGTTCATATCAAAGGGGTAATATCTGCTCCAAGTGAATTTTACAATAAAAGAAAACATTTGCACAATCCTGACAAATGCCACGTCATTTATGATAAAAATGCAGGTAGCATATCATTAATTCTTGATGAGCAATTTGAAAACGACAATTACAAAGTAACAGGAACTATAACTGATAATCCTGATTTGAATGTTTTTAAAATTAATCAGGAACATTTATTCGGAATTAAAGAGTTAATGGGCATCCTTAAATTCAATAGAGTTCATTTTGTTGATAAAGAAGCAAACGCTAAAATTGTTTTGTCTTTACAAAACTTCAAAGGTAAGATTGAAAAAGTTTTGACTGATAAATCTGATTTAAGAGGACAAGACGAAAAAACTATCTTAACTAAATTAGAACACGAATTAGAAGAAAGTTTTACACTTCAAATACCAATTCATAAAGGAGGGAAACCCTATGTGTTTAATGTGGACATTTGTGTTTCTGCAACAAGTTCAGATGTTCAGGTTTGGTTAGAAAGCAAACAACTTAAAGAACTTCAAGATTCATCAAAATCTTATATGATTGAAGAAGAATTAAAAAACTTTTCAGAAATCGTTTGTATTGAAATCTAAAAAATAATAAACCAAAAACAAAAAAACCAAAGAACTATGAAAAAACAAATCAAAACAATCGCAGTTGCTTTTATGGCATTAGCAACAATTTTATTAACGTCTTGCGGAACTCTTGTAGAACCAAATTACGGGGGAGTATTAATGCAGAACTATGGAAAAAATGGCAAATCCGATTTTACAGAAGTTAGTGGCAGAGTATCAACGTGGGGAATGGGAACTGAATTATACCAAGTTCCAATGTGGGAACAAAGAGGACAAGTTGATGATACCCTACATTTGATTTCGGCAGATAATAATGAGATTGAAGCATATCCTAAATACTCATATCAAGTTACAAAAGGAAGATTGGTAGATGTAGTATTTGATAATAGGCAATTAGGAAAAGGAAAAGATTTTCTTGTTAGTGTAGAGAGCAATTCATTAGAGCCAAGAATTTACGATATTATTAAAGAAGAAAGTCGCAAATATGTTACCGATACATTGATGTCTATTGGAGGTGCTTTAAAGTTTGAAAAAGATTGCGAGGCATTAGTTCGCAAAGCATTTGAGGAAAAAGGATTAAAACTTTTAACTTTTGTTGCTCAATTAAAATACTCTGATAAAGTTCGTGAGAAAATTGACCAAAGATTAGAGGTAAATACTAATGTGAGTGTATTAGACCAACAAATCATTGAGCAAAAGAAAAAGAACGAATTAGAAGAATTAAGAACCCAATTTATTTTAATTCAAAATAAGGCATTAACTCCTGAATATCTTGAGAAAATGAAAATTGAGAAATGGGATGGTCATTTCCCAACCTATTATTCGGGGAATGGTTTGCCAATGATTAACTTTGCACAAACTTCCAAAAAATGAATTTAATCAATAAAATATCATACGCTTTAAATGTTGTATTAAACCTATAAAAAAATGAAAATATTTATTAAAATTTTCGCAATTATCCTATTAGGAATTGCTATGCTTAATTTGTCAATTTATGTTTTTAACATCATTGATGCTTGGCTTGGTATTATATCAGGAATATTATCAATACTATTTTTTGTTTATCTTATATATAAATTATTATCATAGTGGAACTTTACGAAAAAAAAGAGTATCTTAAAATAGAGATATTGTATAAATTAGAAAATATTAAAAATAAATTTTGTTCTTATGAGTTAAACAATGAAGATGCCAATTTATTAAAAAAATTGCTAAATGAAGAAATAAAAATTATACAAGAAATTGATTTACCTGACGATTTAGAAATAAAAAATAAAGTAATAAATAAATTTGAAGAAATAATAAAAAAAATAGATGGACAAAATTGATATTTTAGGAATTATTATTTTTAGTTTAAGTGTAATATATCTTACAATTTACACTTACTTAAAAATTAATCGTTTAGAGGCATTGGGTATGGCAATAATTTCTTTAATATTTATATTAGTAATAATCAAAGGAAAAAAGAAATGATAAAGATTTATTTTAGCATAAGTGCATTAGTAACAATAATGATTTGGTTTTCAGTAAAAATTAACAATCTTAAAACAACAAATTACATATTAAAACACGCTTTGTCATTTATTGTGTTCGTATCTCTATTTGTAATATCAACAATAATGTTTGAAAAATTTAAGGTTTTCGGATTTATTATGGTATTCACGACTATATTTTACTTATGCTATATTTTACATAAACTAATAAATGATAATGAAAATTAAATCAATAACAATAACAAATAAACCAAAACCTATGTCAATTTTAAAACAAACAAGAAAAATTGGTCAAACCAAAGAAAAATCTAAATCAACTATTTCTTTTGCTATTGACGCAGAATTGAAAAAATTAATAGAAAAACGATGCAAACATAAAGGAAAAGATGTTAGCGAATACTTATCTGAATTGTTTGAAATTTGTATGTCCGAACCATTACCTAAAACTAAAAATCAAATATTATCAGATTTTAAAATTTTTGCTAATCATAATTTATTATCATTAGCATTAACTATAAATAAGGTTGATTATTCAATTAAAAATAAAATAATTGAAGATTATGAATCAATAATTAGTTTTTTTAATGATAAAGAATTTAATGATAACAATTATAGTAATTGGGATGATGCTTTTCTTTCTTCTTCTTATGGTGGTGGGGTTGGTTCAATGGCAGGTATAAAACAAAACGAAGGAAAGTTATTCAATGAAAAAGGAGAAATGCTTGTTTACAAAAAACAATCTGACACAAGTAGTATCTATGATGTAGATGTTTACGAGCCAAGAAAAACAGATGTAGAAGAATATAGTAAGTTCAAGTATTGTAAAAGAGAAAAAAATGGAAGGGAGTGCGTTTATAGATTAGATAAGAAGGCATTGATTGAAATGATTAAAAAAGAAAAATTTATTTACTCCAATGGCGGTGGGGTTGATAATGAATTTATTTTGACTTCTTATAGTAAAAATGAAGATGTAATTTATGCTAAAAGGAAAGAGGGAAATGAGGCGAAAGATTATCAAAATAAACCAAAAAGAGGCAGACCTAAAAAAGTAAAACAAAAATAATATGCAAGAAATATTTAATGAAATTAAAGAATATCTTGATGCTATTAGTGATGAAGATATAGATTTAATGTTAGAAGCAATGCAAGAAAATTTTGTTGTAATAACTGAAAGGATAGATGGTGAATTAGTGGTAATGAGCAAAGATTGGAAAGACAGTTACAAGATTCATCAGGGCATAAATATGATTATCGCTAAAAATTTATTTAGTGGTGGTTATTCTAATTGGGAAGCAAGGAATTTTTGTGAAATCTATTTGCACGATAAAATAAAACCTAACAGTAACGACATATTAAATTTTTTAGTAAAACGGTATAAAAGAAATAAAAATCACACTAAATAAAAATCAAAATGAAACATTTTACGCAAGAAGAATTAGAAGAATTTAAAAAAGGTTCATTACCATTTCCATATTTTATATATAATGAATCTCCTGATAAAATTACCGAAGTAATGGAAGTTGTAGCAATATCAGGAATGGCTGATAATAATGGAATACCTACTGAAATTTCAATTTATCATCATAAAAAAGGACAAACAACTAAAAGATTAACTTACAAATTAAAAAAGTAAGATTTTATGATAAGAAAAAAAATATGTGGTATTTATAAAATAACATCTCCAATAGGAAAAATTTATATAGGTCAATCCGTAAATATCACAAAGAGATTCTATGATTATAAATCTTTACAAAATTGTAATGAGCAGTTAATGTTGTTTAATTCATTCAATAAATATGGAGTTAATTATCATAAATTTGAAATAATACATATTTGCGAACCAAATGAATTAAATGAATTAGAGGTAAATTATATTAATTTGTATGAATCATTAAATAAAAATAAAGGATTGAACATAAGAGGTGGTGGTGATAACCCTATTATGACTGAAGAAACAAAAAATAAAATAAGTAAAGCATTAAAGGGGAAGCCCAAGTCCATAACTGCAAGGACTAATATGTCAAAATCAAAAAAAGGTAAACCTACTTGGAACAAGGGATTAAAAGGTGTTCAGATTGCTTGGAATAAGGGTATAAAAATGCCTGAACAACAAAGGTTAAATCAAACAGGTATAAATAGTTTTAATTTTGGAAAAAAACAAAGTGAAGAATCTAATGAAAAAAGAAGTAACTCTTTAAAAGGCAGAAAAAAAACGAAAGAACATCTTGAAAATATAAGTAAGGCGTTAAAGGGAAGGGTTATGTCTTACGAATGGAGAAAAAAGATTAGCGAATCTAACAAATTAAAAAAACAACTAAAAAAATAAAAAAAAATGACACTATTAAGCGAACAATTTGATGACAAACCAACAGTTAATTATGATTTAAAAGTAAACCCTGTTGAAGTTTTTGAGGCAGATACAAGAGCAAACATTGACATTCAGGTCAGCACAGCAAAAAAATACAAGAGGCATTTACCAACAGTTCTTGAAAATATATTATTTCTCGCAACCCAAGACAAAGAAACAGCAGAAAATTGTTTCTATGCTTTAAAAAGAGATGGAAAAGTAATTCGTGGTGCAAGTATTAGATTAGCAGAGATTATTTCTAATTGCTATGGAAACATAAGAGCAAGTGCAAGAATAATTGCAAATGATGGAAAGTTAGTTACTGCACAAGGACTTTGTTGGGATTTAGAAAATAACGTGGCTTATTCGGTTGAGGTTAGGAGAAAAATAACTAACAAAGATGGTAAACCTTTTAGCGAAGATATGCAAGTAGTTACGTCTAATGCAGCGTGTGCTATTGCTATTCGTAATGCCGTTTTCAAATGTATTCCTTTGGCTTTAACAAGTAGAGTTCAGGATAAGATTAAGCAAGTAATGATGGGAGAGGAAAAAGATTTTGCCACTATTAGAAAAAATGCAGTTGATTATTTTGAAAAACAAGGTGTAGGCGTAAAGAACATACTTGCTTTATTTGAAAAAAGAACAATAGAAGAATTAACAAGAGAAGATGTTTTTGATTTAAGAGGTATTGCTACTGCAATAAAAGATGGCGACACTACTATTGAACAAGCGTTTTCAGTTGCACCAAAATCAAATCCATTCGGTAAGGCATCAAAGATTTTATCTATTCCAAAAGAAGCGACTTTCTCTGCGGAAGATTTAGCTGAAAAAGGAGAAAAACATATTGAAGAAAATCAAGAAATTATCAAAGAAGAACAAATTAAGATTGAATTACCGAAAGGCACAACCCTTGAAGGCAGAAATTAAATGATAATACCAAATAATGATTTTCTTGCTGAAAATAAATCTGAATATGAAGAATATAATAAATTAACGCCTTACAAAAAAAAATGCTTGTCTGCCACAAATTATTGGCGAGTAATGAATGGAATGAAAGAGATTAAAGTTCCTGCCGAAGATGTTAATTACTATAAGTATTTCAATAAAAGTTGCTACGAAAAATATAATAAAAAAATGAAGTATGCCAAATCCATTTGATAAGTTCATAACTTTTGAAGATAGAGAACATATTAGGGTAGTTAATTATATAAAAGATAAACTACCCGATGTCGTTGCCTTTCATATCCCAAACGAATCAAA
>Ga0315906_10007730_pt1 | contig 13025 bp, 10 predicted proteins | sample LakEriMetagenome_4_FD_203526 | JGI IMG/M metagenome (GOLD analysis project Ga0315906, IMG submission 203526) | Freshwater fungal communities from buoy surface, Lake Erie, Ohio, United States - Buoy 2 MA122 | ecosystem: Environmental > Aquatic > Freshwater > Lake > Lake biofilm | place: USA...
AAGTCATCACAACAGTTCTTTTCCTTGAAGCGACTGCCTCCACAATTATACCAGCGCAGGTGTCTGCATCCATAAGGGACTTTTCATCCAAAGGAGATTCTCCTTGTGCTTCACCTCGCTGGTTCAAGGCAACATTTCTGATGTTGGAAGCGGTAAAACCCGGACTCACCCACATCACATGCACCCCTTTTTCAATCAATTCGGTCTTGAGCGCCTCTAACCAACCTTGCAACGCAAATTTAGAAGCAGAGTATCCGCTTCTTCCCGGCAAACCCCTGTAACCCGCAATTGATGAAATACCCACAGTCACCCCTTTCGATTTAATCAAATGAGGCAAGGCATATGTAGTACAATAAACTGTCCCGAAATAATTGATATCCATAACACGCTTGATCACACCAATGATCTCCTTTCCTCCCTCTTCCATTAAACCACGCATGGAAATACCAGCATTATTAATCAAGATGTCGATGCTTCCAAATTGTTGAATAGCATGGTTCACCAATCGCTCACAATCACGCTCGACTGCCACATCGATATTCAATACACAAAGCTTTCCAACTGGAGCCTCTGCTTCCAATGCATGTATCTTATGTTGCGTTCTTCCGCATGTCACTACATTAGCACCAAGTGATAAATATTGCAAGACCAGCGAACGCCCAATTCCATCCGTTCCACCAGTAATTAATACGGTTTTTCCTTGAAGAGAATTCATTAGGTGAAGGTAGAATTTTTTTTATTCAGTTATCGTTGTTGTCATTGTTATTGGTGTTGTCGTGGTTGTCGTTGTTTTCAAAGTTGTCAAGTAATTTATCTTTATATAACGCAATCTTAAAAATGAGCTATTGGAATTAAATTCAAATTCATTTTGGTTGAATAATAAAAGACCTTATTTTTGCACTCCCGTTAAAACGGAGTGGATTGAACTCGTAGCTCAGTTGGTAGAGCAATACACTTTTAATGTATGGGCCCTGGGTTCGAGTCCCAGCGGGTTCACTTCCAAAAGCCATCGTAAGATGGCTTTTTTATTTCCCAGAGTTTATCGAACATCTGATCTTCCAAGAGCCACCCTTGACAACCCTGACAACTACGATAACGAAGACAACCCTATTCCCTTCTCCCTCTTCCCTATTTCCCCCACTTTTCATTACATTTGTCAACTAAATTCATAAAAAATGTCTTTCAACAAGATCAACAACATTACTGGATGGATAGTTACCTTGATTGCTTGCTCAGTCTACATCATGACGGCTGAAGCTGGAGGTAGTTTGTGGGATTGCGGAGAGTTTGTTAGCTCTTGTTTTAAACTTCAAATTCCTCACCCACCAGGAGCACCTTTGTTCGTGATCATGGGTCGTGTGTTTATTGTATTATTTGGTAACGATCCCGCGACTGCCGCCAAAGCAGTCAACGTGATGAGTGCGCTAGCAAGTGGGTTCACCATTTTGTTTTTGTTCTGGACCATCACCCACTTCGCGAGAAAAATTGTTCAAAAAGGAAATGAAGTGCTTGAGTCATCTCAAATCTTCACCATCATGGCCGCTGGTGTTGTTGGCGCCCTGGCTTATACTTTCTCTGATTCATTCTGGTTCAGTGCTGTTGAAGGTGAAGTATATGCACTTTCTTCTTTCTTTACTGCACTTGTATTTTGGATGATGCTGAAATGGGAACACAGTGCTGATCATCCTGGAGCCGACAGATGGATCATCCTGATTTTCTTCATGATGGGATTATCAATTGGTGTTCACTTGCTTAACTTATTGACCATCCCTGCAATTGTAATGATCTACTATTACAAGCGTTACAAAGCAACTAAAATGGGGACTTTCATTGCTTTCCTCATCGGTTGTTTGATTACTGGAGTTGTGCAGAAGGTCGTTATTCAATACACAATATCAGCAGCAGGCAAGTTTGATATCTTGTTTGTGAACTCATTCGGTCTTCCTTTCTTCTCTGGATTCATCACCTTCTTTGTATTGTTGGCATTGGTTGTTTTCTTGGCCATTCGATATGCAGAATCTGGCAAACTCAAAACAAATGCTCAATTCCTGAAACTTGGATTGTGGTCGTTTGTATTCATGTTGTTGGGTTACTCAACTTATGTAACCACCATGGTGAGATCTGCAGCAAACCCTGCAATCGACATGTACAATGTCGATAATCCAATGAGCTTGGAAGGTTATTTAGGTCGTGAGCAATATGGTGATTTCCCATTGTTATACGGACAAGTATTTACTGCTCGTCCAATCGAATACAAGGAAGGCAGCATGAAATACGTAAAAGGCAAAGACAATTATATCGCTGTTGGTCGTGATCAAAAACCAGTTTACGAATCTTCAGACATGATGTTCCTTCCTCGTGTTTGGGATGCAAGCAACGATCAAGGTCATGCTACTTTCTACCAACGCTGGCTGAACTTAGAAGATGGTGAAAAGCCAACCATGGCACACAACATTTCATGGGCATTGAGCTACCAAATTGGATGGATGTACCTCCGTTATTTCGGTTGGAACTTCATCGGTAAACAAAACGATATTCAAGGCTTTGGTAACAAGCGTGATGGTAACAGCATTACAGGTGTGAAGGCAGTCGACAATGCCATGCTGGGCAATCAAGATAAAATTCCTTCAAGCATCAGAGAGAACAAAGCAAACAATAAATTATACGCATTGCCATTTATCCTCGGTATCCTTGGTATTCTATATCAATACAAGCGTGACAAAAACGGTTCATTTGTTTCTTTCCTCTTGTTCTTCTTTACCGGACTTGCCATTGTATTTTATTTGAACCAGGCTGGTAACCAGCCACGTGAACGTGATTACGCTTATGTAGGATCGTTTTATGCATTTGCAATCTGGATTGGCTTGGGTGTTATGCAAATAAAAGATTGGTTGTCGAAGTTTACCAGTCAGACAGTCGCCAACGCATCTGCTGCATTGGTTTGCTTATTGGCAGTCCCAGTATTGATGGCTGCTGAAGAGTGGGATGACCACGACAGAAGCAAAAAACAAATTGCACGCGACCTTGCTAAAAACTATTTAGAAAGCTGTGCTCCCAATGCAATCCTCTTCACCTTCGGTGATAACGATACTTATCCATTGTGGTATGCACAAGAAGTGGAAGGCATTAGAAAAGATATTCGTGTTATCAACTACTCTTTATTGGGTATCGATTGGTACATCAATCAGATGCGTTATAAAGTAAATGAAAGTGCCCCTATCGATGTGATTTGGAGTGCAGATAAAATTGAAGGTGGCAAGCGTGATTACATCCGATTCTTTGAACGCGAAGGATTGACTGATCAAAACAGATACGTTGATTTGTATAGCTTGATGAATGATTTTGTTGGAAGTGATGACCAAGCGGCACAAGTTCAAATGCAAGATGGTACCTGGATGAACTATTTGCCAGTAAAGAAGGTCAGTGTTCCTGTAGATGTAGCAAAAGTGAAAAAGAATGGAACTGTAGAAGCAACAGATAGCGTTGCGACAGATATCCGTTTTGAAATTCCAAAAGAATTGTTGTTGAAAAACGATATGGCAGTATTGAATATCATTGCTGCAAACAAATGGGATAGACCAATCTACTTCACTTCTCCATTTGGTGAATTAGGATTTGGTCAGTATTTGAGAAACGAGGGGCAATCATACCGTCTGGTACCAGTAGCAGGACAAAACATGGTGAATGCAAGAGCTTCTTATGAAGTGCTTAAAAATAAATTCGCATACGGAAGTGCAAACATCCCAGGTGTTTATTACGATGAAGAAAACAGAAGACATTTGATTGGCATCAGACAATCATTTGCTGAAGCAGCAAACCAATTGGCTATCCAAGGTGATTCAGCTAAAGCAAGAGAGTTGTTGAATCTTGCCGACAAGAACTTGTTGGAAGAAAATATTCCTTATGCAATGGTGAGCAGACAGAACCAGCACAATACCATCAGTGTTCAGTTCGTGGAGGCAGCATACAGATCAGGAGATAAAAAACTGGCAATGAAAGTTTCTGCAGCAATCATGAAGGATGTAAACGAGCAATTGGCATATTACGCTTACCTCGGTGAAATGTCTGTTCCAGAGTTGCAGCAAGCTGTTCAAGATATACTATCCAATAAAGCAGATAATTTATCAAACGAGCAACGTCAGATTTTCATTGAGATCAGGCAGGCGATTATTATTCAGGAATACTTGAGGAATTTGGAGGCGATGTATAAATAAGTATACAGCCGTTGTCATGGTTATCAGAGTTGTCATGGTTAAATTGACATTTCGATAACTATGACAACAGCGACAACAATGATAACCACGACAACAGACGGGTACTATTAACTACTCACCCTCCGACTGAAACATCGAACTCATCAAATCCTTAAACTCAACTTTCTCCGCCAGCATCTTCTTGCTGATGAGAGAGTAAGCACTGAGTCCGTATAATACAAATTCCATCAACAAAGCCTTGTGTTTACCTGTCGCTTTGGGATAATATTTCAATACAATATCAGAGAGTCCATCAACGGTATTTAAAAGCTTTACCCTATCATTGTCCTTCAAATGAAAGAGCATGTTCACATGATTGCCTTCATCAAACCAATTGGTAATTTTTTTATAGGGACTCTCTTCTCCGCCTTCTTTGTTTCTTTTCTTCTTGAAGTTTTCTGGATCTGGAAAATATTGCACAAAGATGCTTCTGATAGAACGTTCTAATAAGTTTACACTCACCTGATAAGGACCCTCTTGTTCTCCTTCGTAAACCAATTCAATCTTTCCAGTGATTGCCGGAATAATTCCCTGCAAATCACTCATCCAAATCATGGTTTGCTTTTCTTTATTGATCAAGGCCCTTCTTTCAGCAGCACTAAATGCATTTTCCAACGCAGCAATCGTCAAACGAGCAGACACCCCACTCTTTTGATCTACAAACTCACTTTGACGAGCTTCAAATGCAATTTGTTCAATGATGCGAGCAACCAAATCACTTTGCTCAATCATTTTCTCTTGAACTGTGTGAACAGCTGCTTCCTGTGCAGTAATACTCAATGCAGCTTCCATAGATTTAGGATAGTGTGTGAGTATCTGACTTTCAATACGATCCTTAAGCGGAGTTACAATTGAACCGCGATTGGTATAATCTTCTGGATTAGCAGTAAATACAAAAACGATATCTAGAGGCAACCTGAGTTTGAAGCCACGAATTTGAATATCACCTTCCTGTAGAATATTGAACAACGCGACTTGAATTCTAGCTTGTAAATCAGGTAATTCATTGATCACAAAAATACAACGGTTACTTCTTGGGATGATTCCATAATGGATCACACGTTCATCAGAAAAATTCAAACGAAGATTGGCCGCTTTTACAGGATCAATGTCACCAATCAGGTCCGCAACAGACACGTCAGGCGTCGCGAGTTTTTCTCCATAACGTTCACTGCGGTGCAACCATTCAATCGGAGTAGTATCACCCAATTCTACAATTGTTTGTTTACCAAATGTCGATATAGGATGAAAAGGATCATCATGTATATCACTGCCAGCAATGTAAGGAATATACTCATCAAGCAGATCAGTCATCAACCTCGCCATACGCGTCTTTGCTTGTCCACGTAAACCCAGGAACAGCATATTATGTCTGGAAAGTATTGCTCTCTCCGTATCAGGTATAACCGTATCCTCGTATCCTACAATACCAGGAAAACGCTCTTCACCATTTTGCATTTTCGCAATCAGGTTCTCACGCATTTCTTCTTTGATGCTGCGGGATTGGTAGCCAGACTTCTTTAGTTCGCCGAGGGTTTTAATATTGTTCATTCGTTAATTTTCTTATTATGAGTTATGAGTTGTGGGTTGTGGGTTGTGGGTTAACTCATAACCCATAACTCATAACTTCTTTTACACAACCCTCTTCTTCCCCTTCTCAAAATCATCAAACACAAAACTACCAAGTTGATCAAGGGATGCATAGAAAGCCTTTCCGTTGTTGCTTTCTGTGAATGCCCTGACAAAACTTTGCAGATAAGGATCGCTGGTAATCATGAAAGTGGTGATCTTGATTTTATTTTTCTTGCATTGTGCTGCAAGGTTCAAACACTTGGTGGTGATCTTTCGATCAAGTCCAAATGCATTCTTATAATATTTTTTACCTTCTTTCAAACAGGTGGGTTTACCATCTGTAATCATGAAGATTTGCTTGTTGGCATTTTTTCTTCTGCGGAGAATATCCATGGCCAGTTCTAATCCCGCTACCGTATTGGTATGATAAGGACCAACCTGTAAATACGGAAGATCTTTGATATCGATTGTCCATGCATCATTACCGAACACCACAATATCCAAGGTATCCTTGGGATACTTAGTTTTGATAAGTTCGCTCAATGCCATGGCTACCTTCTTTGCAGGCGTGATTCGGTCTTCACCATAAAGAATCATAGAGTGTGAAATATCAATCATGAGGACAGTCGACGTCTGTGTCTTGAAATCCGTCTCTCTGATTTCCAGATCATCTTCACGCAATGAAAACTGATCTATTCCACTGTTGATTTGTGAATTGCGAATAGAGCTAACGAAATCAATCTGATCAAGTACATCACCAAATTGGAATGGTCTTGTCTCTGAATTGATTTCATCGCCGTTGCCCGTCTTGAAAGTGCTGTGATTCCCTTTTTTTGCTTTGGCTAATTTTCCAAAGATTTCATCCAATGAACGTTTGCGTATTCCCTGTTCGGTTTTTGGTGTAATCTTGATTTCACCCTTTTGGTTATCCTCATCTACATAACCTTTTTGCTTCAGGTCTTCGATGAAATCACCCATTCCATATTGTGGTGTAGAAAATTTATACTCTTTATCCAATTCCGTCATCCAGCTCAGGGCTTCTTCCGCATCACCATTGGTATAGCTGAGCAATTGCATGAAAATATCCAGCATTTTCTCAAACTCACTCTTGTTCCCTTCAGACGGATTGTATTTAGAAAAATTAAATCCTTTCATGCATCTACAAATTACACTATAACAACAAAATTGCGGGGAGAATGTTTGAAAACAGTTATGAGTTGTGGGTTATGAGTTATGCGTTTTGAGTTAGTAAAAAGTGTAGTTTTCATTTTAATAATTTTGCCACAACCCACAACCTAATCCCTATTCCCTGTTCCCTTCTCCCTATTCCCTAAATCACATTCACCTCCATCTCCAACTCCACATCAAACTTTCCCTTAACAGATGCTTGTATTCTCTGGGCGAGGTGTAAAATTTCTTTTCCAGTCGCGCCACCAAAATTGACGAGTACCAAGGCCTGCTTTTCATAACAGCCCACACTCCCCTCGTGAAAACCCTTCCACCCTGCTTGTTCAATTAACCATCCTGCAGCAAGTTTAACATCTGCCCCGGAAGGATAGGCTACTAGATCAGGATAACATTTTTGCAGGTTTTCAAAAAAATGTTGCGTCACGACTGGATTTTTAAAGAAAGATCCAGCATTACCAATCAGTTTTGGATCAGGCAATTTAGAGGAACGGATAGCAATCACTGCATTGGAAACATCTCTGATGGTCGGTTCATTTATACCCTGCTTGGCGAGTTGATCTTGAATAGCACCATATCCCACTTTCACCTTGTGCTGCTTTGTCAACTTGAAAGTCACATCACATATAACAGCCTGGCCTTTCAAATCTTGCTTAAAAATAGAATTACGATAACCAAATGCACATGCAGCATTATCAAACGAAATCAATTGATGTTTTCTGATATCCCAAAAGCGAAGAGAATGAAGCACATCTTTCAGTTCAACGCCATAAGCTCCAATATTTTGTACAGGTGCTGCGCCGACTGTCCCGGGTATCAATGAAAGATTTTCAACTCCTCCCCAATCCTGATTGATGCAATGTAAAACAAACTCATGCCAATTCACCCCAGCGCCTGCTTTCACATAAACATATTCCTCATCTTCATTAACGACATCAATCCCCTCAATTTCATTTTTGACGATTACGCCATTGTAATCCTGGGTAAACAATAGATTACTTCCACCTCCTAAAATCAAATAAGGTTGATCAGAATTGATTAAATCATTGAAGACATGCTCAAGCTGTGCTACAGATGAAACAGTAATAAAAGAATGAGCGACAGCATCTACACCAAAAGTATTGAAGGCTTTTAAGGATATGTTATGCTGCATCTTCATTTTTACCAACCCATTTGCTCACGCAAATTCGTAACATGTGCCGCATGATGCTTACCATGCCACGCATAAATCAGTAAAAGTTCCCAAATTGTAATTTTTCTTTCCTGCTCTGGATGGTAGATGGTTCTTTCCCATTGCTCATCAGTGATGGTTTTGAGCAATTCATACCAGCGGTGATGTAATGAATGTAATAATGTAATGGAAAGATTAACAGGGACTGCTGTAACATCAGCAGTATCACCCCAAGCACTTTGGATATAAGGCTTGATGGTTGGATTATCTTCTGTGAGTCCCAATTTAAAACGTATAAAGGCATTCATGTGTGAATCTGCCACATGATGAATCACTTGGTTGACCGTCCATCCACCATCACGATAAGGCGTCTGAATCTGATCATCATTTAAATTCAATACAGCATATTCCAGCATGCGTGGCAGAAAAAGTATATCAGCTAATCTTGCTTCTTTCTCCTCTTGAGAAAAAGGAACCATCTGGTGTTTACCGATGGGATATTTTACATCAACACTCATCTTAATTGGCTTTTAGAATTTCAATCAACTCTACATCAAAAATCAACAATGAACCACCAGGGATGGCCTCACCTGAACCTTGCTCACCATAACCCAATTGATAAGGAATATAAAATTTATAACGAGAACCTGGAGTCATCAACTGAACACCTTCAGTCCAACCCCTGATCACTCCATTCAAAGGAAACTCAGCCGGAGCACCTCTATCACGTGAGCTATCAAATGGTCTTGTCGCATTTAAAAGAAACCCTTCATAGTGAACTTTCACAACAGATGTATCAACTGGACGCTCACCAGATCCTTCCTTAATCACTTCATATTGGAGTCCACTTGCTGTTTTCTTAACACCTTCACGCTTTGCATTCTGGGTAAGAAAATCATTACACGCATCAATATTAGGTTGAATCTTCTTGCGCATCATTTTCTGCATTTCACCACGCAAAACTTGATCTGCCTGCTCTGGAGTAAAGATTGCTTTCCCATTCATAGCATCTCTAAATCCCAATGAAAGTGAAGTCGGATTAACCGATGTAACTCCTTGTGTCTTGAAAAAGTTTCCATCGAGAATTCCGATAGCATAGCTAAGGGAGTCTTCGGGGGTTTTAAGCGTTACCGGGTTGGCAGTTGCCGGTTTGGCCGCCGTGGCAGGTTTGGCTGCCGCAACTGGTTTTGCAACTGGCTTAGCCGCCGTGGCGGGCTTGGCTGCAGTAGTAGGCTTGCCCGCCGTGGTGGGTTTTGTTTGTGCTTGTAGACCTGCTAACATCATTAAACTAAAAATTCCCAACAAAATCTTTTTCATGTATTGTGTTTTAAGCTTTTTGAATATTTTATTTATCGAATGCGTTATCGTATCCTTTGCCTTTTATTGTTTTTACTTTCTTTTCGACTTCTTTGCGCATCTTCACTTTGAATGCAGCGATTTTCTTTTCCAATACTTTACTGTTGGTTGAAAGAATCGATGCAGCAAGTATACCTGCATTTTTTGCACCATTCAATGCAACGGTTGCTACAGGTATGCCATTGGGCATTTGTAAGATCGAAAGAACAGAATCCCATCCATCAATTGAATTGGATGATTTAATGGGAACACCAATCACAGGTAACGTTGTAACAGATGCAACCATTCCTGGCAAATGTGCTGCACCGCCTGCTCCCGCGATAATTACCTTGATACCACGCTTAGCGGCAGTCGATGCAAATTTCATCAACCTGTCCGGTGTCCTGTGAGCAGAAACTACCGTCAGCTCAAACGCAATACCAAACTCTTTCAGTTGTTCAGCTGCAGCATTCATCACTGGTAAGTCGCTATCACTTCCCATGATGATACTCACGACTGGTTTCTTTTTGATTGTTGTTTTTTTCGCGACAGCCATTATATTTTAATTTTCACTTTTTACAATGAGTGTTTCTCTTACTTTTTTTGCACCCTGCAGCAACACATCAACATCCATACCCATCAAAGTAGCATGTCCCATTTTTCTGCCTGGCTTCGTATCTGCTTTACCATATAAATGAACAAAAGTATTTGACATTGCAAGTACATCCTTCAATCCTTCATAACTAGTTTTACCAGAGTAACCATCAGCACCAATGATGTTCAACATTACAGAAGGCATCACCATATCGGTATTTCCCAAAGGATAATCCAAAAGAATTCTCCAAAGCATATCGAACTGAGAACTGTAATGCGCTTCTATCGTATGGTGACCGGAATTATGAACACGAGGAGCAGTTTCGTTTACCCAGACTTCCCCTTGCTTATCGACAAACATTTCAACTGCGAAGAGTCCAGGTGAACCAAATCCCTTTGCCACCTCTTTTGCAAGAACTGAAGCTTTTGATAAAGTCGTTTCGTCAATTCCAGCGGGACAAACCTGAAAATCAAGTAGGTTTAGAACTGGATCAAAGACCATTTCGACTGCCGGATATCCCGTCATTTCAAGGTTTTGGGCAACTGCCACAGTTATTGCAATTTCTTTTTCGATATCCACCATTTTTTCTAAAACTGATGGGGCATCAAATCCTTTATCAATATCTTGAACCGACCTGATCAATTGAACACCCTTCCCATCATATCCGCCAGTCGCTAATTTCTGAGCCGCAGGCAAATAATCTTCAAACTGCTTAATCTCCTCCTTGTTCTGAACCACTACAAAGGCTGAAGAATGAATCAGGTTGCGCTGGTAAAATTCCTTTTGCAGGATCTTGTTTTTGATGGTTTTGAGCGCAGATGGTCGAGGTATCACCTTCACCCCTTCTTTTTCGAGAAATTCCAGGGCTTCGATGTTTACATTTTCGATCTCAATGGTGAGTACATCGACTGATTTTCCAAATTTAACTACATCTTCATAAGTAGTTATGTCGCCTTTTATGAATTTATGACTTAAATTAGCAGCGGGACAGTTCTCGTCTTTTTCCATGACATGAACTTGCACAGGATAGTTAGCAGCCTCTTGCAGCAGCATTCTACCCAGTTGACCCCCACCTAAAATCCCAACCCTAAGCATAATAAATTGAAAATCATTTCGTTTTTAAACCTAATGATGCAAATTTCGTTAACTTATTTCTAATAACAGCAATTATACTAGACATAATGGCTTTTATTTATAAACCATTGAGATCCAACATCCTAACCATCATCTTCCTGCTCTTGGGCAGCTTATCTTCTTTTGCCCAAAACTCGTTTACCGATTACCAGAAAAGCTTTAGCAGGGTCTCCAAAGCATTTATCAACAGGGAAGAAACCTTAAAAAAGGAATTTGAGGACAAAGGTTTCAACTGGCCAGTCAAGCACATGTATATCCGTTCTTTCAAATATGATAGTGAACTGCAGGTTTGGGTGAAAAACAAGCCAACCGACACTTTCATGTTATTCAAATCGTATAAAGTTTGTGCGCTTGCAGGTACAATGGGACCAAAACGCATGGAAGGAGATTATCAGGTGCCTGAAGGATTTTACTACATCAACGAATTCAATGCAAATAGTCAATATCATTTATCATTGGGATTAAACTATCCCAATCCATCAGATAAATTATTGGCTGACCCCATGAAACCAGGTGGAGAAATTTATATTCACGGCAGTTGCGTTACAACAGGCTGTATCCCTATTCTTGACAACAAGATTGAAGAACTCTATGTGCTTTCTTCACATGCAAAAGGATCAGGTCAGGATTTTATTCCAGTCCATATTTTCCCAGCTAAATACGACGAGAAAAAAAGCGCAGAATATCTTGAAAGATTACACGAAACAGACGCAACCCTAAAAGCATTTGAAAACAACCTAAAAAGGGTTTATGATTTTTTTGAAGAGAACCGTAGACTTCCTGTAATTGCAATCTCTCCAGAAGGCAAATATGTTTTCTATTAATCTGTTTTGAAAACAAACAAGATGATGGGTTATTGAGTAGCTTTACAGCGCAAAACCTATTCGATCCATGATCAAAGTAAACGATCTCAAAAAATCATACGGCAATTTCGAGGCTGTCAAAGGCATTTCTTTTGATGTGAAAGAAGGAGAGATCTTCGGCTTGCTAGGTCCCAATGGCGCTGGAAAATCTACCACTCTGGAGATCATGGAAACCTTGCGTTTCAAGACTTCAGGAACCATCAATATCTCTGGATTTGACTTGGATAAACAACCTGATGAAATCAAAAAAATTATTGGTGTACAATTACAGACTTCTGGTTTTTATCCAGGACTTCGTTTGATTGAATTGGTTGAGCTCTTCAATGGATTATACAATAAGAAAGTCGATCCGATGGAACTACTTGCTAAAGTAAACCTTGAAGACAAAGCCAAGTCGATTTACAAATCATTGAGTGGCGGACAAAAACAACGATTCTCCATTGCAACCACTTTGATTAATGATCCCAAAATAATTTTTCTGGATGAACCCACAACGGGACTAGATCCTCAGGCGAGAAGAAATTTATGGGACCTTATCAAGAACATCAGAGCACAAGGCACAACTGTCATTATCACTACTCACTACATGGACGAGGCGGAATTCTTGTGTGATAGAGTTGCGATTATGGATGCAGGAAGAATCATTGCTTTAGATCATCCAGATAAATTAATTGATCAATTGTTAGCGGATGGTTTTGAAAAATCAAAAGAAACAAAAGGTGCAAACTTGGAGGATGTTTTCATCCAATTGACTGGACATACATTGAGAGAAGATTAAACAGGAATCAATGACGGCACAAGAACTCGCGAAATACATTGACCATTCTTTGTTACATCCAACCATGACTGACAAAGATTTGGATGAAGGACTAGCAATTGCAAAAAAATACGGCACAGCCACTGTCTGCATCAAACCC
>Ga0315906_10007733_pt1 | contig 13021 bp, 7 predicted proteins | sample LakEriMetagenome_4_FD_203526 | JGI IMG/M metagenome (GOLD analysis project Ga0315906, IMG submission 203526) | Freshwater fungal communities from buoy surface, Lake Erie, Ohio, United States - Buoy 2 MA122 | ecosystem: Environmental > Aquatic > Freshwater > Lake > Lake biofilm | place: USA: Lake...
CAGTGACACCACGCAGCGGCTGTGGGTCGTGAAGCAGACGATTCCCGTGAGCAGTTCTGCACCGCTGACGCTGCTGTTCCCGGAGTGGCTGCCGGGCAACCACGCCCCGCGTGGCCAGCTGGAAAGGATGACGGGGCTGAAGATTACCGCCCTCGGGCAGCCGGTTGCCTGGCAGCGGCACCCGCTGGACGTCTTTGCCATCGTGGTTGCGGTGCCCCCAGGGGCAACGGAGATCGAACTGGACTTTCAGGCCGCCAATCCGACAGCGGAGAACCAGGGTCGTGTGGTGGTTACCGACAAACTGCTGAATCTGCAATTCGAGCGCGTATCCTTCTATCCGGCCGGCTACTACGTGCGGCGCATCCCGGTGCAGGCGAGCGTGACCTACCCTGCTGGCTGGCAGGCGTTTTCGGCCCTGCGTGGTAGCCAGGAGGGTGCCGTGGTGAACTACGAAACCACCGACTACGAAACCCTGATCGATTCGCCGGTCTTCGCTGGCCAGTACAGTGCAACCGCCGATCTGGGCGAAGGCGTGACCCTGGCCATGGTGGCGGACGACCCCAAGGAACTGGTGCACAGCGACGAGCAACTCGCCATCCACCGCAAGCTGGTAAGCGAGGCTGTCGCCCTGTTCGATTCCCGCCACTACGACCACTACGATTTTCTGCTGGCCATCACCAGTGAACTCGGCGGCATAGGACTCGAGCACCATCGCTCGTCGGAAAACAGCGTAGAACCCGGCTATTTCACCCGCTGGGAGGACGGGCCCGGTGACCGGAATCTGCTGCCGCACGAATTTACGCACAGCTGGAACGGCAAGTTCCGCCGCCCCGCCGGACTGTGGACACCAGACTATCGCACGCCCATGCAGGACGAACTGCTGTGGGTCTACGAAGGCCAGACCCAGTTCTGGGGCTATGTCCTCGGTGCGCGTGCCGGCCTCTTCAGCAAAGAGCAGACGCTGGATGCCATCGCTTCCATTGCGGCCCGCCTCGATCTCGCCAAAGGACGGCAATGGCGTCCGCTGGTCGATACCACCTTCGACCCCATCATTGCTGCTCGCAGACCCAAGGCCTGGAACAGCTGGCAACGCTCCGAGGACTACTACCACGAAGGGCTGCTGCTCTGGCTGGAGGCGGACGGCATACTGCGACGCGAGAGCAACGGCGCACGCGGGCTCGACGATTTTGCCGCCGCTTTCTTCGGTATGCGTGACGGGGATTACGGCCAACTGCTATACACGCGAGAAGACGTCATTGCTGCCCTGCAGAACGTACAGCCCTACGACTGGAGCGGCTTCTTCGCCGCCCGAGTCGACCAGACCAGTACTGAGGCTCCCAAGAGCGGGCTGGAGCTCGGGGGTTACCGGCTGGTTTACCGGGACACGCCAAGCAGCATCAGCAAGAGTATCGAGAGTGATCTCAAGGGTGTGGATCAGAGTTACGGCATCGGACTCGTCGTGACCAACGAAGGCAACGTGCAGACCGTGGTATGGGACAGCCCGGCCTTTGCTGCCGACCTGGCAGTTGGCATGCAGATCGTGGCGATCAATGGCGTGCAGTTCTCGGCGGATGCATTCAGGACGGCCCTCGAACAGTCTGGTTCGTCCGGCGCGTCGCTGGAACTGATCGTCAGGCAGGGCAAGAACTACCGCACCGTAAACATCGACTACCGGGACGGAGTGCGCTATCCGCACCTCGAAAAAATCACGGATGGCGAAGGCAGTCTCGACCTGCTGCTGGCCCCTCGCACCTAGCCGCCGCAGGCTCAGGCGAGCGACAGGAAGAATCCGGCGATCGCCGCGCTCAGGAGATTGGCCAGAAACCCTCCCAGTACGGCACGCATGCCCAGCGCCGCAATCTCGTTGCGACGCTCGGGCACCATGGTGCCTACGCCGCCGAGCAGCACAGCGACCGACGCGATGTTGGCAAAGCCGCACAGGGCGAAGGTGACCACCGAGCGCGTGTAGTCGCTCAAACTCGCCTGGCGCAGCGAATATTCCGCGTAGGCAACGAACTCGTTGAACACCAATTTCTGCCCGATGAGGCTACCGGCCTGCAGGCTCTCGCCCCAGGGAATACCGAGCAGCAGCGCCAGTGGCCGGAACAGCCAGCCCAGCAGCACCTGCAGAGTCAGCCCTTCCACACCGACGAGGGAGCCGAGCCAGGTGAGAATGCCGTTCAGCATGGCGATCAGCGCCACGAAGGCCAGCAGCATGGCACCGATATTCAGCGCCAGCTTGAGACCATCCGTGGCACCGGCTGCGGCTGCATCGACGATATTGACATGCAGGTCGCTGGACAACGGCGGATCGGCCTCACGCGAGCGCACATCGCTGGTTTCTGGCTCCAGCAGCTTGGCCATCAGCAGCCCGCCGGGGGCTGCCATGAAGCTGGCTGCCAGCAGGTAACGCAGCTCCACGCCGAGCGCGACGTAGCCCGCCAGCACCGACCCTGCCACGGTCGACAACCCCACTACCATCACGGAAAAAAGTTCGGAGCGGCTCATGTGCGGCAAATGCGGTTTGATGACGAGTGGCGCCTCGGTGTGACCAACGAAAATATTGGCAGCAGCCGACATCGATTCAGCCTTGCTGGTACCGAGCAGAGCCTGCAGCGCACCTCCGATCAAGCGGATGATCCAGCCCATCACACCGAGGTAGTAAAGCACCGACACCAGCGAGGCAAAGAACACCACTACTGGCAGCACATGCACAGCGAATACCGTGCCGAGGCTGTAGCTGCCAATCTCGCCGAAGATGAATTCGATGCCGGCCTGGGCAAAGGCCAGCACGCCGGCCACGCCCTGCGAGATGTTTTCCAGCAGCACCCGACCCGCTGGCACGTAGAGAGCCACGGCACCCAGCAGGAACTGCAAGGCGAAAGCGATGCCGGTCGTTCGCAGGTTCACTCGTCTACGCTGGGAGGAGCAGAGCCAGGCAAGCGCAGGAAAGACGGCAATGCCGAGCAAGCAGAGCAGGGTTTGCATCAGGAATCCCGAGAGTCGGTGGGCAAGCGCGGATGGTGCAGCCTGCGGACGATGATGTCGATGGCCGCGACAAGATCGAGCTCAGCGGTCAAGACCAGATCGGCCTGCTGCTGCCAGCAGGCACGGTACTGCCGGGCCATCGGAGCAGCGTTGGCAGCGAACTGGGCTTCCACCGAGGCCCGCGAGCGGCCGCGCTCGCGCAGGTCCCGGTCGATACGCCGCTCCAGACACGTGGCCAGCGGGGTGTCCAGCCAGACTTTCAGGTCGAAGTGACGCAGCAACTCGGGAGAACTGAACAGCAATATGCCTTCGACGATCACGAAGGGACGCGGGATCAGCCACACACAGCCGTCGGCGCGCGTGTGCTGCGCGTAGTCATAGCGGGGCACCGCGATCGGCGCAGCGCGGCGGAGCTGCTGAAGATGGGACGCCAGCAACTCGTGCTCGAGGGCGGCCGGCTGGTCATAGTCGGTCTGCAAACGCTCGGCGAAGGAGAGATGCGACTGATCGCGGTAGTAACAGTCCTCGGCAAGCACGACCGCCCGCGACCCGCCTGAGAACGCCGCAGGCTCCTGTGTCCCGGGTCGGTTGAGCGGCGCACCCGGATCGGCAGCATCGAGCGCCTCGGCGAGCCTGCGCGCCAGCGTGGACTTGCCGGCACCCGATGCACCGGTGATGGCAATGAAGATAGGTGTCACGGAATTCACTGAGGGTCGAGGGGGTGCAGTCACTGCCGGAAGTCAGCCATGTTAGCCCATGGCAAGGTCTGCGCTGCAGCGCCGCCGACGTATACGCGGCGGGCGCGCCGATGGTCAGCGCGTCCTATAATCCGTGCTACCTATACGCCGGAGCAGACCATGCTGGAGCAACGCCCCCCCTTTCCCCCATTCGATGCAGAGAGCGCGCGGCAGAAAGTGAGGGCAGCCGAAGACGGCTGGAACAAACGCGATCCGGAAAAAGTGGCCCTCGCCTATACCGAGGACAGCGACTGGCGCAACCGCGCCGAGTTTTTCCGCGGGCGCGCCGCCATTGTGGACTTTCTGCAACGCAAATGGGCGAGGGAACTCGACTATCGCCTGATCAAGGAACTCTGGGCCTTCACCGACAACCGCATCGCCGTTCGCTTCGCCTACGAGTGGCATGACGATAGCGGGCAGTGGTTCCGCTCCTACGGCAACGAAAACTGGGAATTCGACGACAACGGACTGATGCGTATCCGGCGCGCCAGCATCAACGACCTCGCCATCACGGCGCGGGCGCGCCTGTTTCTCTGGCCGGCAGGACCCCGCCCGACCGACCACCCCGGGCTTAGTGAACTTGGTTTGTAGCGACTACGCTTTCCCGCCCGGGCCACGGGGGAATTGCACGACCTTCCAGGAACGCAAGCAACACAGAACAGGCAGCATCGGCGAAGCGCGCATAACCGGCATCGGTCGGCCAGCCAATGTGCGGCGTCAGGATGACATTCGGCAGCTTTGTCAGAGGATGCCCTGCAGGCAGCGGTTCTTGTTCGAACACGTCGAGTCCGGCACTGGCAAGGCGGCCCGTTTCCAACGCTGAGACCAGCGCAGCTTCGTCGACGAGGGGTCCGCGGGCTGTATTGATGAGGCAGGCGGACCGGCGCAGCAGACCCAGTCTGCGGGCATCGATCAACCCGCGCGCGGCAGGCGTGAGCGCGGCATGGATCGAGACCACGTCGGCCTCAGCAAGCAGCGCATCGAGTTCACGCAGCTCGGCACCAGCAGCTGCCGCCCGTGCCGCGTCCAGCGTTGGACTCCAGGCGATGACGCGCATTCCAAAGGCGCCCGCGAGGCGCGCAGCATGGCTGCCGACGCGACCCAGGCCGACGACGCCAAACGTTTTGCCCTGCATCACCGGTGTCGACGGTACCTGCCAGCTCCCCTCGCGCAGCTGGCGATCGAGCTGAGGAATCCGTCGCATGCAGGCGATGGCCAGACCAATGGCAAGCTCTGCAGCACCAACGGAGTATCCCCCGGACGCTTGAGCAACAACGATCCCATAGTCGCGCGCCGCGCCGAAATCGACGTGGTTGGCGTGATTACCCGTCTGTACGATCAGCTTGACGGTGGTGAGTGCTGTCAGGAATTCCCGATTGAAGCGCGTGCGCTCCCGATTGGCGATGACGGCATCGAAACCGTCGAGAGCCGTCGCAGCGGTCGGCTCCGTGAAAATTTCCACCTCGGCCCGTTCACGCAATTTCGCCACGCCGGCTGTCGTGCCCCAGGCGTGATGAACATCGTCAAGAATCGCTATGCGCATGATCAAACCTAGGAAAAAACGATCCAGCCGAACATTATCCAGCTGAACAACGCGCCGATCACCGACATCGACAGACCCCAGATGAGCAAGGTATTGAACAGCTTCCTCAGGTCCGTTCCGTCCGCGGCTCCTGCCATGTACAGCGCACCGACCGTCGACAGGGACGACAGATCCACCAGGCTCGCACTGACGGCCATCGCCCACGCAATAGGTAGTGGTTCGATGCCACCCAATTGTTGCGCGAGCGATGGCACCATCGGCAGAAAAGCCGGCAGCACGACGCCGGACGTGCTGCTGTAGACGGATGTGAACCCTGCGCCGAACGCCACGATGGGTTCTATCGTTGCCGGCGTCGAGATCGCAGCGATGCCGGAGGTAATGAGTTCGAGGCCGCGCGTTTCCTGCAGCATCGCGACAAGCACCGTGACACCGGTCACCATCAGGATGACACCCCAAGGCATGCGCTTGATTGCCTGTTCCTCATCGACGGTACGCAGCAGTATCAGTGCCGCCGCGACGATGATCGCCGCCATGCCGACGTCGAGGGAAAAGGCCACCACGGCAAGGATCAGCGCTGCGATGCCGCCAGCGGTCAACCAGTGCTGTCTCTGCAGCGCCTGGCCCTCCTGGCCCGCGGCGGGATCCGCTGAAGCATCAGACATGGTGGATGACGAGCCCGTGCGGAAAAGCCTCAGCCCGCCGAACAATACAAAGCCCGCGATGGCGACAAGCGTATGGGCCAGCGCATTGAAGCCGAAGGTATACCACTGGTAACCGTCGAGTCCGATGCGGGCCATGATGTCGTGTGCGACGATGCCGGTTGGTGCAAACGGTGACATGGTGCCCGCCAGCACACCATTGCCAGCCACGACGACCATCACGAGAGGTGGAATACTGGCGCGGGCAGCAGCGGCCATTGCAGGCAATGCTAGCAAGGCAGCAGCTGGTGTCGCACCCGCGCCGATCGTCGCGATGATGAAACCGACCAGAAAAAACATCGCTGGCAAGACGGCGGCGTTGCCCCTGCACAACCTGACGGCGTACCCCGTAAGCCGCGACAAGGTACCGTTGCAGTTGGCGATGGAGAACAGCAGTGTCACGCTGACGAGTGTGAACAACAGCTCCGTGGGAAAGCCTGCCAGCACGTCATCCGCCGACAGGTCACCGAAAAACACACCAACGATCAGCGCCAGGGCGAGTGCCAGCACACCGATGTTGACAGTCGTCGTACAGCTCAGCACGACGGCGAGGAGCAGCGCAGCGACGGATATCCAAGCCAGGCTCATGTATTGCCCGAGGCCTTGGCTGAATGACCAAGACAACGCACAAGGTCGGTGATGCGCGGCAACTGTTCGACTGACTCCGCCATCGAGAAGGCAGCACTGATTTCGGCCTCATCGAGCAGCAGAGCAGCGCAGTCACTGAACTTTTCGTAGAGCTCGCCACGGGTAAACGGCAGGTCGGGACCACCTCGGTAGCGTTCATCGGCAGGTTGTATGAGCGTGCGCCCATCGGTGAGGTCGACCTCAACCGTGCTACGAATCTTCTCCCAACCCATGGCTTCGATGGCGGGGTCGAGGATGCGCTGCACTTTTCGCATCATTGCTTGCACAGCGGGACTGCGAACGAATTCATCGGTGAATTCCCCAATGCCGGCTTTGCGTCGCAGCGCGATGGCACTGACCATGAAGGCCGGGCAGAACTTGGCTTCCAGTTCATTGGTAGCGATGTCGTAACGCAGTGGGTTCAGAATGTTGGAGCCGGCGCGAACCCTGATTGCTGCGATGGTATCGGGCGCGACATCGTGATCCAGGACGAGACGCCGCATCGCATCCATCGTGGGATGACCGAGAACGCCACAGGGATAGGGTTTGATCGACACGCCCGGACTGACGATCGTGTAGGGATTACCGAGACGTCTGAAGATCCGGTCTGCATCAAAACCCTGACCGTGGCTGAAGGTGCTGAAAAAACCCCAAGGCGGATCCAGCGCTTCATGGCCGCCGGTGAATCCGCGCGCCGCGAGCTCTGCTGCGACCACCCCATTCTGGGCGGCGCGTCCTACGTGCAACGGTTTGGTCATGCTGCCGAAGTTCACACGAATCCCTGACGCGGAACTGGCCGCAATCGCCAGCATGTGCGGTATCTCCTGCTTGCCGAGGCCCAAGAGTTTTGCCGCAGCGACGGCTGCGCCGAACGTGCCGATCGTGCCCGATGTATGAAAGCCCCGCATGTAATGGGCAGGATCGATCGCTTCGGCAATCTTGCACTCGACCTCGAATCCGGTCAGAAACGCTTCGAGAAACGCAGGGCCCGAGCAATTTTGGCGTTCACCAACGGCCAGCGCTGCTACCAGCGGAGGGATGGTCGGATGCGTGAGCAGACCGAAGATGCGGTCGGCACTCGTCGCCAGCTGTGTATCGTCCCAGTCCAGTGCATGCCCAGCAGTCCCATTGATCAGCGCAGTGAGAGCAGCGCCTGCGCGGAACGGCTGCCGGCCGAACGCCGTGGCTTCGGGTTTTGAGTCAGCAGCCGCCGAGAGCTCCGCAACGATGCGTGCAGCAGGCTGGACGGATCCCGCCAGCATCACGCCAAGGCCATCGATGATGCAGCGCTTGCCGATGTCGAGCGACTCAGGCGGGAAGTCTGCCAGCTGTACTGACGCGATAAAGTCCGCAACAGCCCGGGTGATGCGGGGTGGTGTTGTGCTTTTTGTCGTGTTCATTTTTTGTACCTGAAGCTTCGGCAAGGACTATAAACAGCCGGGTCAGCATCGTCGAGCCTGAAATCCGTGCCCGATGCGCAACCTGTCCCCCCCCCGGCTGTATAGGGTTCCGGCGACCACGGCAAGCCGCAAGAGAGCACAAGAGAGGTAGAGAGAGTGCTAAACCTTTCCGAGGTAGGCTCGCAGCCGCGGCGGAAAGGTTCTGCGCACCATCAGCTTCTGTACATCCCACGCGGCGAGCTCGGCGTGGGGCCGCAGCAGTTTGGCCTCGTCTCTTTCCAGCACTGCGATCGGCAGGCCGTCTTCAAAAAGGATACGGTTGCCAACGAGGTGAGGTACGCGCTTCTCCGGCAGCAGGGTGCCCAGCAGGTTTAGGGGATCGGTGGCGTTGAGCAGGTGGCGCAGCGGGGCATGATTCGCCGGGCTGCTGCCGGGGATCCCGGTGGCAGCGTTTTCGCAGCGGGCTTGCCAACTACGGTGCTGAGCTCGCAGTGCACTGACCGTATCGGCGAATGCGAACTGCTCGCCGCCTACCCCAGCGATGAAGCGACCGCCACGAATCTCGCCGCGCAATTCCATGCGGCGCAGTTGCAGCAACAGCTGCCGCCAGGGTGGCGCATGGGTTTCTCGCTCCAGCACCTTGCGGCACAGAACGCCCCAGCGGGCGGCATAAATGCCGATCAGTCGCTGCAGCTGCGTGACATCGAGGGCCTTGTCGTGTTCGACGGGCCTTGGCAGCAGCGACCAGCGGCCGGCATCCTCCATGCCGTAGATGGCGCGACGCCGCTCGTGACTGCCCAACCGTGGCTTGTGGCTGTCTGGCGTAAGCAGCGCGCGTAGTCCGGTGAAATTGTCGCTGGTCACCAGACCGAGACTGAACAGTTCCGCCAGCGCCTGCTCGACCTGCACTGGTAGCAGACCGGAATGGCGCGTGAGATCCGTGAAGAAACTGGCGCCATGGCGCGTCAGAAGTTCCTGCACCAATGAGGCCTGTGACGACAGCAGTTCCGCGGCGATCGGCTGCTGCGGAGACAGCGTCTGCCACAGGTCGAGATTGCTGCGCTGGACCAGATTGAGTGGCGTGCTCTTCACCGGACCGGCGAGCCTGCCGGCAGCCTCCGCCTCGCGCGGCTGCAGGAGCCGTCCAAAACTCACCTGACCACTGATGCAGAGCTGGTCGAGCCAGGCTGGATCGTAGTTGGCAAGCCGGGCCGGCAGCAGATCACTCTCCCAGGCGGTAGCAGGCGCCGTGCTGCCATCGAGTTGCTGAAGTACGCGGCGGAGACTGTCGGCGGTGGCAATCGCGGGCGCGGCAGCTTCGTCGCCGAGCGGCTGCAGACCGTGCAGGGAGAACAGGAACTGCATGTAGACCTGCAGCGACACCGGCTTGATGCTCTCGCGGTGTATGTCGAGCGTGTAGCGATGGATGCGGTGCAAGAGTCGCCGCTCGCACCACTCTTTTTCCTGCGCTGCAGCCACACCCTGCGCGAGCCCGGTCAGTGGCGTGTAGAACCCCTGGAAGGCAAAACCCTCCACCTCCAATGCCCGCAGCGCAAACTCCACGTCACCGCGCGCGGCCCCTAGCGATTCCGCAAGCTCAGTGGCAGTAACTGGTCCGAGTGCTTCCAGTCGACCGCGCAGCAGCTCGGTGAGAGGTGCCTCCGTTACGGCCTGCTGCTGCAGCGTGGCGGGCAGCGGCAGCGCCGGCTTGCAGTACCAGTCACCGCCCAAGGCGGCAAACAGTGGCTGTTTTTCGGCGGCTATGACCAGCCGCACGCTGCCACGCTGAACCAGTGTGGCCCGCTGCTGCCGGGCTAGTTCGTGGAAATACGGCGACAGATCGATGTCGTCTTCAGGCTGCCCTGCCAGCCGGCCATGCAACTCGGGCCAGGTCATGAACCCGGTCAGCATGAGTGCATCGTGCAGTTCGTCGGCACTCTGCACAGAGGGCCAGGCCTCTTCGCGCACGCGTGCGATGGCAGCGCTGCTCAGCTCGCTGTAGTCGGCCTGCTCGGCAGGATCCACCCAGCTGCGGTGGCGGATTGCCAGTGTGCGCCGCTCCTCGAATGGCGCATCGTCGAGGAAGGCATAGGGTCTGGCATTGATGATTTCCTGAGCGAAAGGGGAAGGTTCGCGCAGATCGCGCGCCACCAGCGCCACCTCGTTGCGCTCGATGCGGCCGACGAGTGCTTCAAGTTCATCGATGTCCATGGCTTCGTGCAGGCAGTCTCCAATGGTTTGCCGGACCAGCGGATGTTCTGGCACCTCGCGCGGACCACTGATGTTTTCCTGGCAGGCCAGTTGATCGGGAAACACCTGTGCCACGAAGTCTTCGGCCGCCATGCGCTGGAACTGCGGTGGTACGCGCTTGCCGTTGCGGTTGCGGGCCACTGCCAGGGCGCGACTGGCATTCCAGCGCCAGCGCACCTCGAACATGGGTGCATCGAGCAAGGCCTGGACCAGCACATCGCGCACGCTGGAACTTTGCAGGAAGTGGAATACCTCGGCCAACTCGAAACTGTGCACCGACCCCAGCGAGATGACGATGCTGTCTTCGTTGGCTGCCGCCTGCAGTTCGAAATTGAAGGTACGGCAGAAGCGCTTGCGCAGGGCCAGACCCCAAGCCCGGTTGACGCGGCTGCCGAAGGGCGCATGTACCACCAGATGCATGTCACCCACCTCGTCAAAAAATCGCTCCAACACCAGCGTTTCACGCGTGGGCATCACACCGAGAGCGTTGCTGCCGGTGTAGAGGTAGGTCGCCAGCTGGTCTGCTGCCGATTCGTCGAGGCCCACTTCCTGCTCCAACCAACGCACTGCCGTTTCGGTGGCGACCGCAAAACGCTGATAAAGCTCGTCGCGCAGCCGAGAAACTGCCTCCGACAGTTCCCGGGTCCGGCCCGGTCCCTCGCCCAGCCAGAAAGGAATGGATGGCGGCTGGCCCTGGGCATCCGCCACGCGTACCTTCAGACCATCCACCCGCAGTAGTCGCCAGCTATGATTGCCCAGCGTGAAAATGTCGCCCGGGACCGATTCGAGTGCGAAATCCTCGTTGAGCGAACCGACCACCACATCTTCCGGGTCGAGGACCACCTGGTAGTCGAACATGTCGGGAATGGCACCACCGTTGGTAAGCGCGGTCAGCCGCGCGCCCTTGCGCGGCCGCGCCCGACCATTGATCTGGTCGAGATGGACCCAGGCACCGCTGCGGCCACGTCGCGAGCTGTAGCCGGCCGACAGCATCTGCAGGATGTCGTCGAACTCGCGGCGGGTCAGATCGCGATATACCCAGGCGCGCGTCACCCAGCGCCAGAGCTCCTCGAGACTGCAGCCGTCACCGTCCTCTTCCTGGCAGGAGAGTTCCGCCACGATCTGCTGGGCGAGGATGTCGAGTGGCTTGGCCGGGATCACCAGACGGTCGAGCTCACCGCGACGAATGGCGTCTAGCAGCGCCGTACACTCCACGAGGTCGTCACGTGTGAGGGGAAACAGCACTCCCTTGGGCACACCGCCCACCTGGTGACGACTGCGGCCAACCCGCTGCAGGAAGGCAGCGATACCCTTGGGCGATGCGATCTGCACCACGAGCTCCACCGCGCCGATGTCGATGCCAAGCTCCATGGACGCCGTGGCCACCAGCACCCGCAACTCGCCACGCTTGAGGCGTTGCTCGGCATCGAAGCGATGATCCTTGCTCATGCTGCCGTGGTGCGAGCCGACCAGTTCGGCACCGATGCGCTCGCCGAGCGTATGGGCCAGTCGTTCGGCCAGCCGACGCGTGTTGACGAAAATGAGCGTGGTGCGGTGCTCGGCAGTGAGCTGTTCGAGCCGCTGGTAGATTTCGCCCCATACCTCGTTGCTCATCAGCGCTGTGAGGGGAGAGCGCGGCACCTCCAGCTTCAGGTCCAGCCGGCGGCGGTGGCCGCTGTCGACGATCACGCAGTCCGGACTGCCATCCGGCAAGCAATCGCTGCCCACGAGATAGTGCGCAACCTGTTCGATGGGTTTTTGGGTGGCCGACAGTCCGATGCGCTGGATGCGCTGACCCACGAGGTTCTGCAACCGTTCCAGCGACAGTGCCAGATGCGATCCGCGTTTGTCGCCCAGCAGGGCATGAATCTCGTCGACGATCACGGTGTCGATCGATCCCAGCAGCCGACGCCCGCCCTTGCTGGTGAGCAGCAGGTACAGCGACTCCGGCGTGGTGACGAGGATATGTGGGGGCTGCTTGAGCATGGACTGCCGCTCCTGCTGCGGCGTATCGCCGGTACGCACCGCCACGCGCAGGTCCACCTGACCTCCCCCGAAGTCGGGCAGCAGGGCGGCAATACCGGCGAGGGGAAACTCCAGGTTGCGGCGGATGTCGTTGCCGAGCGCCTTCAGCGGCGACACATAGAGCACGCTGCACTGCCGTCGGTAATGGCCAGCTTGCAGGCCCTGCTGCAACAGGCGATCAATGGCCACATAGAACGCTGCGAGCGTCTTGCCACTGCCCGTAGGTGCGGCGATGAGCGTATGCCGCCCGGCGCGGATGGCAGGCCAGGCCTCTTGCTGGGGCGGCGTTGGCGAACCGAGCTCACGCGCGAACCAGGCGCGCGCGGCAGGATGGAAGCTGGCCAGACTGTCGTTGGAATCGGTCATGACTGCGGGCACTGACAGCAGGTAATGTGCAAAAGCCAAGGATTGCCGGGGGCTGGACGGCAAGCCCTGGGAATTGGGTTATAGTAGCCGCACCCCACGAATTTCCGGCCCATCATACCGCCAGCGCCCATGCGGCTGAACATCAAATACAAGCTGTTTTTCCTGCTGCTTTCCGCCCACTTGCTGGTGTACCTCGCGATGTACAGCGTGGGCTACTACAACTTCAGCCAGGGCTTCCTGGACTACGTCAGCCGCATCGAGGAAAGACAGATTCCGGCCCTGCTGAAAGGGCTGGAGCAGTTCTACCAGAACAACCGCACCTGGGAGCCGATCCGCGCCAGTCAGCAGGAATGGTCGGATCTCATCGCCTACAGTATCGAAAGCGCG
>Ga0315906_10007734_pt1 | contig 13020 bp, 10 predicted proteins | sample LakEriMetagenome_4_FD_203526 | JGI IMG/M metagenome (GOLD analysis project Ga0315906, IMG submission 203526) | Freshwater fungal communities from buoy surface, Lake Erie, Ohio, United States - Buoy 2 MA122 | ecosystem: Environmental > Aquatic > Freshwater > Lake > Lake biofilm | place: USA...
GTCTGAGAGACCGTGACGTCGGTCGTCACGGCAGTCCCGTTTACAGCAACCGCCCCCTGCGTGGTTGTCGAAGCAGTCGTGCTGCTTGCCGATGGACCGCTACGGCTGGCGGTTTCGGTCACGGTTACGGAAGAGCCACCGTTGACCGTGATAGCACCCATTGTGCCGCTTGTAGCAGACACACCAACAACCACTGCACCCGACGGACCGGAAGGGGCCGCCGTAGATGTCTGCGCGGTGCCAACAGACGTAGTGCCGCCGCCATTGCCTGTGGCAGTGATCGTAACAGCGGTGCCGCCGGTGACAGCAATCGCATTAGCGCCCTGAGCGATGTTCGTGAGCGTTACAGCACCAGCGGACCCGCTGAGGGTAACCGCGCCAGTGTCAGTCGTAACAGCTTGGCTGAGACCGCCTGCGACAGTTGTCGTCCCGCCACCCGTGTTAGTCAGCGTGACAGCTTGCGTCGACGCGGCGCCAACGTTTGCACCACCAATGGTGTTTGCAGTCACCGACGTTACGTCAGTGTAGGATGCGAAGCTGTAACGAGCAGCATCGGCGGCTGCGACAGCAGCAGCATTTGCTGTTACCGTAGAAGCGGTCGGCTTATCGGTTGATGCAGTGGAGTCAGTGAACGCGAGAGCCGGCAAAGCAGTGCCTGCAGTGGTCGCAAAAACTGAGACAGCTTCAACACCGCCACCGAAAGTAACTGGAGTTGTGACTGCTGCGGTGGTGGCCTTTGAAAGAACCACTGTTGTGCCGCTGACGGACACAACCGTCGTGCCAGTTGCAATGCCAGCACTTGCAGTGACGGACATACCTACCTTCACTGCCGCATTCGACGCCGAAAGGGTCAGAATGGTGGAACCGGAAGCGGCTGCAGAGTTGCCGGCGTCGACCGTACCAACAAAGGCAGTTGCACCTGCGGTGCCGAGCGCAGCAGCGAGCGCTGTGGCAGCGGTAGCCTTCGTAGCGCCAGTAACCAGAGACCCGCCTGTTGTGCCGTATGTGAAGGCCACCACGTTGTTTGCACCAGTCGGAGTCGTCGCGAACGTGTACTGGTTCACCTGCTTAGCCGCATCAGATGCAGCCACAGCATTCTTACCGAGCGTACCAACCGTATCCACGGTGACTGCGTCGATGCCCGTCAAAGTGACGTTGGCCGGGTTCGCGGTATTCAGGCCACCAGCAGCATCAGTGATCGCGAGGGTGTCTGTGCCAGCGCCACCGTTAAGGTTGTCTGTAGCAGTGAGGGTCGAAGCTGTAGCTTTGAATGTATCATTGCCAGCACCGCCAGTGAACACATCCGCACCAGTAGTAAGCGAACTTTAATAAAGATCGGAGTCGTCTGCGCCGTTCTCGTCATAGCGAGAGGTGCTGTGGGGACCTGTAAGTTGGTACCGAGTGGTTTCCGAGTTGTCCGAATATTGCAGCTAGTAAAATGGGCATTTCGCTCGGCTTTTTGTGGGATTTTCGTGTCTCTTTGCCATTGATATGCCGCCGGATGCTATCCGAGTGGCGCTTTCTTTATGGGATGAGGGGGATGATGTCGTTTGACGTCCCAAATGACTCTATGGGGCGGCCTATTGGCTCATCGCGTCCGAAACGGAACCGAGTTTTACCTCAGTTTTTCCCGGTTTTCTGGGCCTTCTTCGAACTTGCGTTCAATTAGATTTATCAAATTCATTACAAAGCTCACCAACTATATTTAATTTCATTAATGAAATGAATTGATTTCCAGTTTGGACGAGCATATCACTTGTTTGGTTGAAACGATCTGCAATGAAAGGTTGTACCTGCAGAATCATTTAAATTTGAGTCAAATAAATTTGGGTCAATCAACTAATAAAAATTATCAATATGCCACATGCTGAACTAAACAATTCTTTTATTAAGAATATTTCCTGTCCTACAGGAAAACGAAAAATCGAATTTATTGACTCGAATTTGGAAGGCTTCTTTATTGAAGTCTTATCCTCAGGCGTGAAGACCTTTTATCAGCGTTATGTGGACGCACGGCGGCGGCAGCGGCAAGTGCGCATTGGCCGGGCGGATATTGTGCCCTTAGGCGAAGCGCGCAAACGCGCCCTTCAAATCAAGGCCGATGTATCGCTCGGGAAGGACCCGAAACAGGGTCAGGAAGAGTTGCGCGCCATTCCCCTGCTGAAAGACTTTATCGTGGAGCGCTATCTACCTTTTGTTCGCACGTCGAAGCGCAGCTGGAAAACAGACGAGGCAGTGCTGCGCCGGCATGTGATACCGGCGTTGGGGCATCTTTATCTAGATGAGATCAAGCCTCACCACGTTCAAAAAATGGTCATTGATATGCGCAATGCAGGCTTTGCCCCTGGCACGTGCAATCGCCCAGTTATCTTTTTGCGCTACATTCTAAATCTTGCCGCGAATTGGGGCATTCCCAATGTTGATCGTAATCCAGCAAAGAAAGTCGCACTTTTTGAAGAGGTGAAGCGGGAAAGGTACCTATCTTCTGATGAAATGCGGGCTTTGATTGGTGCTTTGCGAGAAGATGAGAACCAGCTTGCCGCCATGGCTATTGAATTGCTGCTCCTGACAGGCGGCAGGCGTAATGAAATAACGCAGGCCCGGTGGGAGCATGTGAGCCTGGACCAAAAGACGCTGCTTGTGCCGCTCTCAAAATCTGGAAAGCCGCGGCTGATTTCGCTTAATCAAGCAGCCGTCGATCTTATCAGCCGGCTTCCGAGCAAGGGCCAGAGTGATTGGCTTTTCCCAAGCCCCAGAACAGGCCGCCCATGTCCGGCGCTTTATTATCCCTGGCTCAGAGTGCGCGATCGCGCGGGGCTGAAAAATGTCCGTCTTCATGATCTGCGACACTCATTTGCAAGCAATCTGGTGAACGGGGGCGTGAGTTTATACGTGGTCCAGCAGCTTTTGGGGCATAGCAGCCCGTCGACTACGCAGCGTTATGCGCATTTGCAGCAAGAAACACTTGGCAAGGCTTCCGAGGTCGCAGCAGAAGCGCTTAAGCGGGCCGTGGGTAGGAGGTAAAGCTCATCAGATCGGTTCCAAAATTCAAATGAGCATCATCGGCTACTTCCTGCTCGCCTCAAGTCTTTTCAACGCCCTATCTCTCTGCCCTCTGAACCGTTGTGCGTAACGCACTAGGGTGGACATTCTGGTCTTGGGCAAGTGTCGAGATAGAACGACCGAATTTTCCATTTCTGCTATGAGCCTAGGAATTGTGATGCCCATACGCTTATCGCCCGTCATTTCGATGAGTGTTGCTTGTATCTCGCTGGTCATCTGGACAGCTCTGGTTCGATCTTGCGCCAGTTTTGAATGTGCGGGACCCAGCATTGCCGCCACTTCATCCTTCAGCAGCGCATGGGCCCGCAGCATGCGCAATTCTGAATTCAATGCGATCTGCATCAACTGCCCTTGATACGCATCCGCCTGATCAAAACGCTCGCTGAGCCTTGCCCATAAATTTTGTAGGTAAGCTGCCTCGTCTGGGTTGGCCTCTAATCTGCCAGTTAACCCATGGCTTCGCGCATTTTGAGCAGACCTAGCCTTTCCCGCCTCTGTCGTTGGACCCTGGCTGCGCTGGCCGTTGGCGCGACTGGCATCCCTCTGGCGATCGCTGCGCGACAATGCTTCTACTCGGCCAACTTATCGGCAGGGTTTGGTGCACTAACTTGCGCCTCCACGGTCTTTACAGACGCAATAACCAAGGGCCTGCGTTTGCGTTCAAATTGCGCGTAAATGCGGTCGCGCTCCCGCTGAAGTTTTTGGATAACGTCTGCAATGGCGGCAGCCTTGCGGATATCTGTCTCGCTTAGTGCGCCAGCGACTTTTAGTATGGCAGCATCCGGCAATTTTGATGCGCCTGGTCCACCAATAGTAAGGTTGTAAATCCCTTTGTTTGCAGCTTCGCCGCGACTTGCATGAATTGCTCCCGTTCTTACAAAATTGTCCAATCGGTTTTTCATGCTTGAGTATTGCACCGAGCGCTCCACCAGGCGGAAGACCTCAATACTTGAAGTAATTCGAGCAATGTCGTGCAGCCAGATCTCTTCGAGGATGTCTTGAGGCTCAAAATGCGCGCTGAGCGCAGTGAATAATTTTTGTACCGTGCCCTCGCTGGCCTTGGCGCTGTCTGGCGACAGGTGCGTAAACACGTCTTTCAGCTTGGCTGGCTCTTCCGTTTCGCGCGGTTCATCTGGGTTGCTCATAGGGTTCCCCTTTGACGCGAAAGCTATTTTTTGATGGAAGCCATTGTCAATTCATAAAGCTTCAGAAATGACATATTTCTGCGTGCCAGAGCTTTTTAGTCGGCTGCACTCGCAATTTATAAACGACGACTCGGGCTGCCAGTTGCCTTTCGCGGCATTCAACCCCTATTATCGATGAATGGAGCCGCCCTTTAAGCCCACATATATTCGCGCCTGGCGCAAAAAGCGGGGGATGACGATGGTCGAGCTCGCGATACAGGCTAATATGCAGCAGGGCCACCTTTCCAGGCTTGAACGAGGCCATCTTCCTTACAACCAGCAAACCTTGGAACGGCTGGCGGAAGCCCTGCGCGTTTCTCCGGGGATGTTGATTGACGTAGACCCAGAGAAAAGCTGAGTTTCCTCAAGTTTCCAATCGCTATGGTACGTGTTGCTTGGTGACACACATCAAAAAATATTCCGAATATGAATATTATGCTTGACGAAAATATTCCTCCTGTGAATATTAAGATCGTTCAAAACTCATAGAGGATGCGATCGTGCTCACTCAAAGCGAACATATTGACCAACTCGCGGCCGCTCTTGCCGACGTTCAAGCGCTGATCGACGGCGTTGTTAAGGAAAGCCCAAATGCCGTTTACGGCTCCCGCTATGCAGAGCTTTCAAAAGTCTGGGAGGCCTTTCAGCGTGTGGGTCCCGATCACGGATTATCTGTTGTGCAACTGCCCGGGCATTTTGATGGGGAGGCGCGCACCATGTCGATGTCGGTGCGCCTCTTGCACAGCTCAGGCCAGTGGCTTGGCGGCGAGATGTCGATGCCCCTGTCGCGGGCAGATGCGCACGCCTATGGATCGGCCTGCACCTATGCTAGGCGTTACTCCTTGGCCGCTCTGGTTGGCATTTGCCCGCAAGATGATGATGGCAATGCCGCAAGCGGGGTCGACCCAGCCTCCCGGCACGCAGCGATGGCGCCATGCATAACAAAGAGCCCGCCGGCCCACATGCACGGCCTGCGCTTTGTGAAAGCCTCCTCGCTCAAAAAGTTAAACAGCGCGCAAGGTTCAAATCCTCAAAGCTTCCAAGATGCAGATGGCTCCCAGACGTCTCACCTGCCAGAAGACCCCCAGCAATTCGGCGAACTGCAAAGCCTGCTTGAGGCTTCCGGTGTCCAAGCAGAGGCGCTGTGCCGACACTATCGGGTCCCCCAATTAGCCGACTTGAGCCCAAGGGATGCCGCCCGTGCACGCCGCGCCTTGCTCAAGAAAATTGAGGCCAAGGCCGGGTCCAACGCAGTTGAGAAGGCGTGCTGATCATGGAAAATAATTTTTGCAAAACGAACCCAAGCGCATTTACGGCCGCTCATTTAGGGCAACGATCCGACGCCTGGCATGCAGCACGCTTGGGCTGTGTGACCGCCTCACGTGTCGCCGATGTCGTTGCCAAAACGAAGTCGGGTTATGCGGCCTCACGCCAGACCTATATGGGTCAGCTCTTGAGCGAGCGCTTGACTGGCCTTCCAACGGAGACCTTCCAAAATGCGGCCATGCGCTGGGGCACGGATATGGAAGGCTTTGGGGTTCAGGCTTATGAAGAGGCGACAGGCCTTGAGACATTTGAGGTGGGGTTCTTATTTCACCCAAATCTTGGCTATGCGGGCGCGTCGCCAGACCGACTTGTGGCCCCTGATGGCCTCGTCGAGATTAAATGCCCCACAACCATCACGCATATTGAGACCCTCCTCAAAGGCGAGGTCCCTGAACGCTATGTGATCCAGATGCAGTGGCAGATGGCTTGTTCTGACCGGGCCTGGTGTGACTTTGTGAGCTTTGATCCACGCGTGCCTGAAGACTATCAGCTCTTCATCCAACGCGTAGAGCGCAACTCAGAGCAGATTGCTGAGCTTGAGGCAGAAGTTGGGCGTTTCTTGGCCGAGGTCGAGGCAAAGCTAGACGCACTTGAGGATCTGCACAGCCGATATGGCGGGGCCCCAGATCTTTCGGGACACAGGCCGGCAAGTTTTTCTCCGAACCAGTAATTGCAATGTGCGCGCCAACGCGGCAAACCCCGTCCCTCGGGGGGGCAGGGCACGGGAGTAGATAAGCTATGACGGGTTGGAGCGAGGGCTATGTCGCCGATATTGGCTATACCTACGGCTATTACACTGAACTAAACCCCCTGCGCACGCGGCTGGCGATGCTCAATGCCGGCGTTGCCGTCCCAGAGATCAAGACGGCCTGCGAGCTGGGTTTTGGCCAGGGCGTCAGCGTGAATGTGCACGCAGCCGCCAGCGCCACGACTTGGGCTGCGACTGACTTTAACCCCTCTCAAGCCAATTTCGCGCAAGAGCTGGCGCGTGCCAGTGGCAGCGACGTGCTGCTTGCTGACCAAGCCTTTGCCGAATTTTGCGCGCGCGATGACTTGCCCAATTTTGATTATATTGGCCTGCATGGCATTTGGAGCTGGATTTCGGATGCCAACCGCAAAGTCATTGCCGATTTTGTGGCACGCAAGCTCAATGTCGGCGGCATTCTCTATATCAGCTATAACACGCTGCCCGGCTGGTCGAATTTTGCGCCGATGCGCCACTTAATGGTACAGCATGAGCAGCGCATGAGCGCCTCGGGCAGTGGCATTGTGAGCCGGATAGAAGGTGCGATTGGCTTTGCCGATAAGTTGCTTGAAACCAACCCCGGCTACTTAAAGGCCAACCCTGCCGCCAAGCCGCGTTTTGAGCCGCTCAAGACGCAAAACCGCCACTATCTGGCGCATGAATATTTCAACCAAGATTGGCACCCCATGTACTTTGCCGACATGGCAAAGTGGCTGGCGGATGCAAAGATGACCTTTGCGTGCTCGGCCAATTACTTGGATCATATCAACCCCATCAACTTCACGCCCGAACAGGCCCAGTTGCTGGCCGATATTCCTGACCGCATGCTGGTCGAAACCACGCGGGATTTTCTGGTCAACCAGCAATTCCGCAAAGATTATTGGGTGAAGGGCCCCATCACGCTCCCACGCATGGAGCAATTGGCGCAGATCCGCGCTGAACGCGTGGTGCTCGTGAACCCGCGGGCTGATGTCAGCATGAAGGCAAATGGCCCCTTAGGCGAAGTCACGATGCGTGACGATGTCTATGGCCCCGTGCTTGATGTACTGGCAGACCACCAGGTGCGCACCATTGGCGAGATTGAGGCCGCGGTTGAGCCTAAGGGCATTAATCTGGCTCAAATCATTGAAGTGATGCTGGTGATGGGAAGCCAAGGCCAGATCACGAGCGCGCAGAGCAAAGAAGCCGCGAAAGCCTGCCGCAAGCGCGCACATGACCTCAATAAGACACTCATTAAGCGTGCCTATACAAGTGGCGATGTCGCCGCTCTTGCAAGCCCTGTGACAGGCGGTGGCATTGCCCTGCCACGCTTTGCACAGCTTTTTGTGGAAGCCGTTGAGCAAGGCAAGAAGACGGCAGCAGATCTGGCCCAACATGTCTGGGCCATTCTTGCAGCTCAAGGCCAAGCCATTGTGAAGGAGGGCAAGGCCTTAGAAGGCGAGGCGGCCAATGTCGCTGAGCTTCAGGGCCAAGCGGACACGTTCCTTAAAAAGCAGCTGCCTATTCTCAAGGCGCTGGAAATGGTCGGCTAGCTGATCAGCGCCAAGGGGGTGCCGCAGTAGGGGGATATCGGATGCAACTGACCCAAGGCCTGCATCGTGCCGCGCGGATTAATCCGGGCGGTATTGCATCTATTGATGGCAATAGCATCCGCAATTGGGGCGCTGTTGCTAGAGACGTTTCCCGCTTGGCGGCGCTTTTAAAGTCGTTTGGCGTTGCACAAGGGGACCGGGTGGCGGTCCTGGCGGCTAATGGCGAGCATTATTTCGATGCTTTTTTTGCCGTCTTTTGGGCGGGCGCTGTGATTGTGCCGCTCAACACACGTTTGACGGTGGCCGAAATCTCATTCCAATTACAAGACGTAGGGGCAAGCCTGCTCCTGGTTGGCGATGGATTTGACGCCCAGGCAGAAGGCTTAGCCAAAAATTTGCCGGGCCTACGCATTGAACGCATTGACGAGGCCCAATCAGGCCTGCGCCGTCGTGCATCGGCTCAAGACCCAATAGAGGACGCAAACCGCGCCGATGGCGACTTGGCTGGGGTTTTCTACACGGGTGGCACGACAGGCACGCCCAAGGGCGTGATGCTCACCCACCGCAACCTTGTGTCTGTTGCCAATAATCTGGTCATGATGATTGGCTTTGGCCCTGACTGCGTGAACCTGCATTGCGCGCCCATGTTCCACTTGGCGGACATTGGGATGTTTTCAGTGACGATGGTCGCGGGCACCCATGTCTTTGCCCAAAAGCTCGATCCGCTGACAATTATGCAATTGGTTGCCAAGCACCGCGTCACGCATGTCTTTACGGTGCCGGCTGTAATTGACGCGCTGACCTTGGCAGATCTTGCAGCGCACGATCTCAGCTCTATTCGGATGCTGGGCTATGGGGGCTCGCCAATGCCCGCCGCCACAATTGCGCGGGCGCAAGAGCGCTTGCCCGGGATTGAGTTCATCCAGGGGTTTGGCATGACCGAAATGCCCTCAATTACATTTTTGATGCCCGAGCATCACCGTGTTGCCTCGGGCCTATCGAAGCTGCGGACCGCAGGCGTGCCAGGCTATGGCTTTGAGGTCATGGTTGTGGGACCCGATGGCAAGGAGTTGCCACGAGGCGAGGTTGGCGAGATTGTCGGGCGCGGACCTTGCGTCATGCTCGGATATTGGAACCGCCCCGATGAAACGGCCCAGGCGCTGCGCGGGGGCTGGATGCACTCGCAGGATGCGGGCTTCATGGATGAAGATGGCTTTATCACGATTACTGACCGGATGAAGGACATGATCGTGTCGGGTGCTGAAAACATCTACTCAATCGAAGTGGAAAATGCGCTTAGTCTTCACCCCCAAGTTCGGGAATGCGCCGTGATTGGCGTGCCAGATGAACGCTGGGGCGAGCGGGTTCACGCCATCATTGTGCCAGTTGAGGGCGAGGCGCCAGAGATTGATGACATGCTTGCCCATCTCAGCGAGCGCTTGGCGCGCTATAAATGCCCCAAAAGCTGGGACGTGCGCTGTGATCCCCTCCCACGAAGCCCGGCGGGCAAAGTCTTAAAGGCAGAGCTGCGCAAAGCCTATTTCGCTTAGGCCAGTTGCTCGAACGCCTGGCGCAGGCTTGCCATTTGTTGGGCACCAATTGAGATTTCCAGCTCTGCTTCGAGGTCGCGCAAAACGCGCCGCGCGTCTTCACGAATGCCATCAGCTTGGGGCGCAAATTGGACCAGTTGCGCGCGACCATGATCGGGATCTGGGATCAGCTCAATAAGTCCCTTTTTCACCATGTCTGCAAGCAATTGGCTCATGGCCTGGCGCGTGACGCCAAGATTTTCGGCCAAGCGCGAGGCGCGGGTTACGCCATTGGCCACATTGGCCAGCACCATCGACTGGGAGCGGGTGATACTTGGCCAGCCACGCTGCTGTAACCGCTCGCGCAGTTTTTCGTCCATTTGCAAAAACGTCCGCATCATGTCGAGCAGCAGCAGCGAGTTTTCCATGTCACCGCCATCTCAGCAGCGCGCAAAAGGTGCAAGCCTTAATTCTTTGCCTTTATGTAAAGATGCTTGACAATAGGCTGGAGGTTGGCTCAACTTACACTTGGGTGGGAGAGCCTATGAGTGTGATGACCAATGATATCGGTTCACAGCAGCGCTCGGTTGAAGACTGGGCCAACTGGGCTGATGATTTTGCATCTAGGCTGGCGGAGCGTGCACAAGCTGCCGAAGCTGCCCGCACCCTGCCTGACGAAACGATCGCCGAAGCGCATGCGGCAGCTTTCTTTAACATTTTAGCGCCCAGGGGCGTTGGCGGGCACGGCATCGCCTTTTCAGCCTTTTTGGACATTGTGCGCCGACTAAGCGTCGGCTGCACATCGAGCGGCTGGACGCTGTCATTTCTTGCCCTGCATGCCTGGATGTTGTGCAAATTTGGCGCTGAAGCCCAGGCAGAATTTTACAAAAATGGTGTGATGCCCTTGGCCCCAGCGCCACTCGCCCCAACCGGCAAAGGTGTTGCTGTTGAAGGCGGCTACCGCGTTTCTGGGCGCTGGGAATGGGCAACGGGTGTCAACCACGCCAACTGGATGCTGGTGAACGCGCTCGACAGTGAAACCATGGAGCCGATCTTTTGCGCAGTCCCGCTCGACAAAGTCGACGTCGAGGATGTCTGGCACGTCTCCGGCATGGCAGCAACGGGCAGCCATGCGGTTGTTTTGCGCGATGTATTTGTGCCCCAGCATATGACTTTACCCGCACGCTGCATGGCGTCTGGCGCGTCTCCCGGCGAGGCGCTTCATCCCGGCTCAACGCTTGGCTATCCGATGCGCGCCACTTTGGCCCTTGTGGCGGCCACCCCCGCCTTGGGCGCCGCCCAAGGCGCGATTGCCTGGTTTACTGAGCGCATGAAAACCAAGCTTCAGGCCTATAGTGGTGGCGCAAAACAGGGCGACTTACAAAGCACGCATCTAAGGCTTGGCGAATCTATCGCCGATGTAAATGCCGCGCGACTGGTGTGGGAAGAGGCCGTCAGGACTGTCGAACGCATCGGGCCAATGGGAGCCAATGCGCCAATCGATGCGCAAGTTTCGGTGCGGCTTGCAGGCGCACAAGTTGTGCTGCTTGCCAATCAAGCCATTAATCGCTTGTCAGCGGCAGCGGGCGCGAGTGCGGGCATGGCAAGCTCGCCACTGCAGCGTCAGTTGCGCGATGTGCAGATGATGCGCGGTCACGTCATGTTTGACTGGGATCGGACGGCCACACTTGCTGGAAAGGTGAAACTTGGTCTGCCGACGACGCCGGCTGATCTGCTGTGAGAGGGATGTGTTTTGGCCCCCTTTTGGGCCGATAAGGAGAGCGCAATGCTGCATGAGAGAGACGCAGCTTTGTGGGATGGAGGGAGAAAATACGATGAAGAGGAGCCTAACACGCCAATTGCGCAAGGCAATTTTTACGTCGACTGGCCTCGCGTTACTGGCCACCACGCCTGCTTTTGCGCAAGGCGCAGATGACGACGCCAATAGTGGCACGATCATTGTCACTGCCCAAAAGCGCGAGCAAGACATCCAAGATGTGCCGATTTCAATGACAGTTGTGGGCGGCCAGCAGCTGTCCGACTTTGGCATCAAAGACTTCAACGAACTCGATCGCTTTGTTCCCAATTTCTACGTGCAAACAACGCCCGGCAATAATGCCTTCTACATACGCGGCATTGGCTCGACGCCGGGCAATCTTGCCTTTGAACAGACCGTCGGCTTGTTTGTCGATGGCGTCTATGGTGGCCATGCTCGCCAGTTCCAGGTGCCATTTCTCGATGTTGAGCGGATCGAGGTCCTGCGCGGGCCGCAAGGCGCCCTGGTTGGCAAGAACACGAGCGCTGGCGCCATTAGTGTTGTGAGTGCAAAGCCAACGCGCGATTTCCAGGCAAGCGTCGAGGCCAGCCGCGAATTCGAGATTGGCGGGACCCGCGGATTTGCAGTTGTTTCAGGACCATTGAGCAGTGCTGTGTCCGCGCGCGGCGCCTTTTTATATGAAAAAAATGATGGCTATATCCGAAACACCGGAACAGTCGGTGGCGACGATGGCGAACGCAAATCTTGGTTCGGCCGCGCCTCCTTCTTGATCGATGCGGGTGGGCCGCTTGACGTGTCGTTTAAAATTGAGGGCGGCAAGGTCGACTTGACCGGCAGTGCCGTTGAGCGGCTGGAGGCTCCAACCGACCCTGACCTGATCCGGACAACGAACGGCTATCCAGGATTTGTCGGGCGCGATTTCGACAATACGGATAATGTGAATGCCGTCATGACCGCCAATCTTGACCTTGGCGATCATGTGCTGACCTCGATCAGTGGCTATTCCAAATATAAGTTCCGCAAGCGGCTTGATTCTGACTTTGGCCCGGCAAATGGCATTGCCTCAGGCTTTGAGGAAGATTTCGACCAGATTTCTCAGGAAATTCGTCTCGTATCGCCGACCACCAAACCACTCGAATATATTGTCGGCGCTTATTACCATAAGAACGACTATGACTATGCCTCGCAGACGCGCACAGTTGCCTATGGTGAACGCTTCTTCGTCCAGAATAATCATGTCTGGTCGCTCTTTGGCAGTGCCACTTACAAGATGGGCGACGCAGTTCGCGTGACGGGTAGCCTTCGGTACACCAATGAGAAAAAGGATGCGACGCAGCGCACGCTGAACAACGGAGCTTTGCTGCGGACATTGGTTGGTGACCTCAAAGAGACTGAATGGGATCCATCAGTCAACGTCCAGTGGTTCGCGACCTCTGATGTTATGCTCTACGCCAGCTGGGGTGAGGGGTCGAAGGCCGGCGGCTTTATTGGCGGTCAAGCAACGACCCTCCAGTCCCAGTTCAAACTGAATTCGGAAAGCTCAACCACCTTGGAGGCGGGTGCAAAACTGACTGCGTTGGACCGTCGCTTGACCTTCAATATTGCAGCCTTTCGCACCCGGTTCCGCGACCTGCAAACATCTTCTTTCGATGCAACGCTTGCGGCATTTATAACGCTCAATGCCGGACGCGCGCAAAGCAAGGGGATAGAAGCAGACGCCCGCTTTGAGGTGACAGATGGCATTACGCTCACAGGCTCGCTTGCACGTCTCAATGCGACCTATCTCGATTTCCCAGGCGCGCCCTGCCTCTATTCAAACACGGCCTGCATCACGGGGACGGCTGCTGTCCGAGCGGCCAATAAT
>Ga0315906_10007737_pt1 | contig 13018 bp, 12 predicted proteins | sample LakEriMetagenome_4_FD_203526 | JGI IMG/M metagenome (GOLD analysis project Ga0315906, IMG submission 203526) | Freshwater fungal communities from buoy surface, Lake Erie, Ohio, United States - Buoy 2 MA122 | ecosystem: Environmental > Aquatic > Freshwater > Lake > Lake biofilm | place: USA...
GGGACAAGGCCGTGAATGTCACGCTCGGCCTGCCGCTCGTGCGCACGAGTCCCGATCACGGGACCGCGTTCGGCATCGCCGGACGGAACCAGGCGAGCGAAGGTTCGATGAAGGCCGCGATCGAGCTCGCGGTGCGTCTCACGACCCAGCGGGCCGCGGCGCGGGGCGGCTCCGCGGTCAGCGGATGAGCCGCGGCATGAACGGATACTCGAACGGCTGCGAGCGGCCGAGGGCGAGAAGCCCGAGGACGCCGGCGATGACCGAGTAGATCGCGAGCGCGAAGGCGAGCAGCACGGCGATGCACGGCCCGACGATCACGAGCACGCCGAAGAGCGACAGCCACCCCACGAAGAGCCACAGCAGCGCCAGCACGATGTGGCAGTTGAGCGCTGCCTTCGCCTCACGGACCTGGGACTGCTTGGTCGTGTCCGATGCCCACACGATGGCGGGCACGACGATCGGCAGGATCGGGAAGACGGCGGTGACGAGCACGCTCGTGCGGCAGAGCACCGCTGCAAGCTCGTTCTGCTGGCCGACGGGAGCCGGTTGGTCGGAGGCGCGCCCGCATGTCGCGCAGTGGTTCGCGTTCGCGGGCCCCGCCGCGCCGCAGAACCGGCAGAACGCGAGTTCGGGCGGAGCACCCGACGGCGAACCGCCCGGCGTCGCCTTTCGCATCGCATCGGTCAGCTCGGGGATCGTCTGCGCCTGCACCCACGCCTGCTGCTGCGGGTGGTAGATCCAGGTCGCCGCCGTCACCGACCGCAGCTCGACGAGACGCAGCAGCTCCTCGAAGGAGATCGGTCCCATGGTCATGCCGCGCTGGGACCAGTACCAGTGCGACTCGGGTGATGCATGGACGGCGGGCATGCTTGACGGACTCGTGTGATCGATGCGGATTGAACCGGGCTTGATGCTGCGGGCGACGCGCGCTGCGGCATCGCGCTTCTTCCGATTGAACCGCCGGACCTTTCACCGCGGTCGAGGTGCGGGCATCGGGGTCGCGACGATTTTTCAGAATTGCTTCTGCAAAAGTGTAGGAAAACCGAGGGTGGCGGCGGGCGCGCAGTAGAGTGAGCCCCTCTCGCTGCGCAAGCGTGCGCGCGGGTCACATCCAACAGACGGGCCGAGAGCCCGGGGAAGGAATGGGAACATGTCCCAGTTCGGTATCGCATGGGGTGAGTGGGTCTGGGCGTCCGCACATGGCGGCTTCGGGCGCGGAACAGCCGCGGCGGGCGCTGCAACGACCCCTGCAGCGGCGGTCCTCGCGGCGGTCGCTGCGCTGGGCATCGGCGCGCAGCAGGCCGACGCGGCGCTGATCGCGGCGTGGAACCTCAACAATCTCGATCCCGCCTCCGGCGCGATCGTCTCCGCCACCACCGGCAGCGGCACGCTCGACTGCACCGGTCTCGGCACCGGCCTCGGCCTGATGCAGGGCACCACGCTCGGGGCGCAGCCGGGCGAGGTCGCCGGCAACGCGCTGGCGGTCGTCGGCAACGCGTACAACCAGGCCTCGCTGCGCCTCGAGGTGGCGACCGACGGCTTCACCGATCTCGGGCTGAGCTTCGCAACGAGGCGCTCGAGCACGGGCTTCGCCATGAACCGCATCGAGTACTGGAGCGGACTCGGTTGGAGCACGCTCGCGAACTTCGGCTCGAACCCGACGGCATGGGAAGTGCAGACCTACTCGCTGGCATCGCTCGATGCGGTCGGCGGCGGCTATCTGACGCTGCGGATCGTGATCGATGGTGCGACAGGCAGCACCGGCAGCATCCGCTTCGACAACTTCGCGGTGACGGGAACAGCGGTGCCGGCGCCCGCGGGCGCGGTCGCGCTGCTCGGTCTCGCAGGGCTCGTGGCGCGCCGACGGCGCTGAAGCGATCGCATCTCCGACTCCTCCATCCACCGGGATCCCGCCTGCGCTTCGGCGCCGGCGGGATCTCGGGAGTCGTCGGTCGTCTCCGACACGCGCGCCGCGGTGGCGGCGCGGGCGCGGTTCAGCCGAAGCCGAGCCAGTCCTTGAGCAGGAACTCGAAGCGCTGCGACAGCAGCGTGATTCGCCCCATCACCGTGAGCCCGAAGGAGGCGCCGAATGTGATCATCAGGAACCAGATGCCGACGCGGGCCGTCTTTCCGACGGCGCCCTTGTGCTCGACCGAGAAGAAGAAGTAGGTGAGCACCGTCAGCACGCAGATGACGCTGAGAACGCCCTTGCCCACGCCGGCCCAGTCGATCGTCCGGGTGACGACGCCCGCCGCGTCGGTGGTCTCGTTGTAGACGATCACCGACGAGCCGGCCGAGCTGACCTGCGCGAGGACATCGGTCTCGATCGCGGCGAGAAGGCGGATGCCGGCGGTCGTGCCAATCACGAACGCGAGCGGCCACACCGAGATCCAGCCGCCCTTCGGCAGAAGCCGGAAGAGCAGCATGATGCCGAGGATGAGCGGCACGACCGCGAGCGCCAGGTCGGAGTAGTAGGCCTGGTCCGAGGCGGGCAGGGTGAGCTCGGGCAGCAGGTTCGCCTTCGTGAATGCAGGCGCGATCGGCGCGATGAGCTTCGGGACGAGCGAGGTCCAGAAGGCGTTCACCATGTAGTACGCGGCGGACGCGCCGACGAAGATGCTCTCGCACACCTTGTAGACGGGGTTGTCCTTGTAGAGGAAGGAGAAGATTCCGAGCGTCAGCAGCGCCGCCACCCAGATGCCCACGGTCGTCCAGAGATTGCTCCACTTCTCGGCGGCGACCGCCGGGTCGAGCGCCGGGTCCTGCGCGGCCGATGCCATCTGCATCACGGCCACCGAGGTGAACAGCGCGGCGATCGAGATGAACAGCAGCCGGTAGGAACCGCGGCGGGAACCCTGCTGGGGCGGCCGGGGGGCGTTTGCATCGGCGTTGCTCACTTCGCACCTCCGCGGGCGCGGCCCGCAGCCATCACGATGTTTCCGAGCACGATCAGCGCGATCATCAGCATGTGCGCGAAGACCTGCGATCCCATGCGGATCCGTCCGTCCTCAAGCCGCTCGGGGAACCGCTCGGGCATGTAGGCCTTCTGGACGAGGAGCTCGTACTCCGCGGCGCCCTTGATGCCGAGCAGCATGCCTTCCATCTGCTTGGGGAAGTACGGAAGGAGCTGCGCGGCCTGGACGGCGGTCGTGCCGCCGATCACCGCGAAGGCGTCGGGGGTCGGGCCGTTGCCGAACTGCACCCATTCCTTCGCGCCGGGGTAGCCGGCCGAGACGCTGACCACGAGCTGGAATCCGCTGAGGTCCTTGACGCCGGCGAGGAGCGGAACCTCTCCGATCGGCGTGCCCTGCTTGTCGGTGGTGAACTGCTTGGGGATGTCGGACGACATCAGCTTGACGACGCCCTCGAGGCCGGGCTTGTAGCCGAGCGTCACATAGTCGGTGCCGTACTTGAGCTGCGGGTGGTACTCGAGCAGGATCCGCTTGACCGTCTTGTCGAGAAGCGGCGTGCCGAACGGCCACAGCGTCATGAAGACGATCTTGTGCCCGCGCGAGGCGCAGTGGTGGATGAGCGCGTTCGCCATCGGCTGCAGCTCGCCCTCGCTCGACGGGTCGTAGTCGAGCGACATGAGCACCTTCGAGCCGGCGGGCAGGGCCTCGATCGTGTCGAAGGTCGCCTGCGCCATGCGCTGCGGCTCCTCCTCGAAGCGGAGCCGCATGAGGATCGGCGCGATGATCGCGAGCGCCATCGCGAGGAAGATCCAGCGCCGGTCGATGCGGCCGAGCCGCGCGAAGAGGCCGTCGTTGCTGTCCTGGCTCATGCGTCACCTCCGCCCTTCGACAGGTAGCTGCGGTCGATGCCGAGGATCAGCCGGATGCTGAGCGCGGCGATGCCGATCGCGGTTCCGATGCCGATCGCGCGCATGCCCGACGACTGGACGACCTCGGTGATGAACGCGCGCAGCCGCTCGAACTTGAGGAACGCGATCGGCGAATCCGCAGGAATCGGCTTCGTCAGCCAGACTCCGGCCGCGGTCGCCGACAGCAGGATGATGAACGCCGTGCCGAGCAGCAGGATCGACTCGAGGTTCTTGGCGCGGAACGCGCGGAAGGCGGCGCTCGCCACATAGAACGCGAGCAGCGAGAACATCGTCGCGCCCAGCGGGCCGATCACATAGAAGTAGATCCAGCCCAGCGTCGAGTCGGCCGAGTCGATGTCGCCCGCGAAGTGGACATCGGGGAACCGGTCGCTCGGCACCGCGCCGATCTTGAAGAGGCCGACCACGAGCACCGCCATGAACGAGACGATCGTGATCGCCGCGTAGGCCCAGCCCGGGCGCTGCGACGAGATCTTCTCGAGGTTCACGCGCAGCAGGTTGCCGGCGCCGAGGATGAACGCAACGCCCGCGATGATGTTGAACCAGTCGATGACGGTGTTGCCCCACGACTCGGTCCAGGGCGAGAAGTAGGCGAGGATCATGATGATCCCCGAGAGCGAGAGAATGGCGATTGGGACGGTTCGCTGAAGCATGCATCAGCCTCCGAGGATCGTGTTGAAGAACTTGGAGAGGCCGTCCGCATGGTCGGGCATGGCCACGCCCGCGACCGCCAGCAGGACGCCGAGCACGATGAGCCCTGCGACCACGAGCTTGACGAAGTCCTGCCCCTTGATCGAGCCGAGCTGGTCGCGCTCGCCCGAGAGGTACGCGCTTGCCGCGAAGAACTCCTCGCCGATCAGGGTGTAGTCGCAGGCCGCCACGAAGAACGGCAGCTGCGACGGCTCCGCGGTGCCCGCGATCTGGATCGCGCCGATCGAGTTGCCGTTCTCCGCGAAGAGCAGGCTCTCGGCGTAGAACGCACCCATGTAGAAGCACGCCGCCGGCTTGTCGCGCACCATCTTGCCGACGACCGCCGACACATACGCGAACTGCTCGTCGGTGATGTAGTAGATGTTGGCTTCGTTGTAGGTGTCGGGCCGGCCCGCGGAGAAGTGCGCGGCGCGCACCGTCTCGCGCGCGGCGACCATGACGAGCGACCGCGAGGTCGGCACCTCGAGCTTGGCGTCGTACTCGGCCGCGGTGCGCGCGACGGGCCCGAGCACCGTGACGCCCGCGACCGTCTGCACATCGTTCATGTCCTGGATGCCGGGGATGAACAGGACCGAGCGGCCCATCTCGGTGGCGCGGCCGATCGCCTCGTCGACCGCATCGAGCGCCGCGAGGCGGCGGATCTTGAACGGCGCGCCGTTCCGCGCGAGCAGGATCGCGAGGACGATGAGCACGCAGAAGACCGCGAGCCACGCGAGGAGCGCGATGCGCGTCGGATTCAGGAGCGGCTTGTCCGCGGGCGCATCCGCTGGAGCCGCGGCGGCCTGCTCGGCGGCCTGCGCAAGTGCAAGGGCGCACGGACCAAGCAGCGCTGCGATCGACACGGTGAGTTGGCCCCTCCGGACCTGACTCCCCGGGAACTGGCCGCTCCGAACTTCGCGTTCCTGCATGGACCCTCCTCAGGTCTCGATCAACTCGATGTTCGCCCTCGGCACCGTCACGCTGCGCCCGTCGCCGAGCTTCACCTCGAGGACGCGCGCCTTCGATCCCGAACCGAGCACCGCCGGCTCGCTCGGCAGCGCAGAAACCGTGCCAAGCAGCCCGAAGTACGGATCGCGGATCAGACGCACCTGCGTGCCGATCTCGAGCGCACCCTCTTCCGGCCGCGCGCCCTGCGACGGCTCCGGGTCGCCTGCGCGGCGCGTCACGACGATCTCCGGCCGCATCACGCCCGCGCGGATCTGCGTCGCGCCGTTCACGCTCGCCTCGCGGCCGCCCTTCCCGTCATCGAAGCCCGACAGCAGCGCGAAGGTCCGCTCGGCCATCGCGATGTCGCCGAAACCTTCGGTGATGACGATCGTGAGGCCGATCTTCTCGGTTCCGGTGATCGCGACGCCGAGGTCGTAGCCGAGGATCTCGCGGAGATCCGCGTCGTCGATGCCGCCGGTCACGATTCCCGCGACGCCCGCGGCCTGCGCCGCCTTCACGGCCGCCGCGGTCACGCGCGCGCCGCCCACGACGATCGCGCCCTTCATGTCGGGCTTGATGCGCTCGGCCTCGAGCCGCTCGTCATGGCGCGTGCAGGCGAGGCGGATCGGCCCGACCGTCTCGCCGCCGACGCCGAAGATTCCCTGCACGAACGCGGCGTCCGCCTCGACGACCGCGCCTTCGTTCGCGAGCACCTCGACCACACGGCCATCGATGTACGCCTTCACCTCGACGGGGATCGGCGCGCCGCGCAGGATCACCTGGCCCGTCGTCGTGCTGATCGACTCGACCGTGCCCGCCGCGGGCGAAGGGCATTCCTTCTTGCCGAGGCCGAAGATGCCCCTCGAACGCGCGAGCGTCTGGCCGGCGGCGACCGCATCGCCCTGCTTCACGAGCATGAGCGCCGCCAGGTCGCCGGCAGGCACGCCGAGGATCGACGCGACCGCGACCGGAGTCACCTCGCCCTCGATGTAGGTCCGCGCGATCGGATCGCGCGCCTTCACCGCGTCGCCGACCTTCACGAGCACTTCACCGTGCACCGGCAACTGGCGCCGCGCGCGATAGTTCGCGCGCGCGGACACCTTCAGTCCTGGCGTGTAGGCCTTTGCCATCGGTCAGCAAGTCTCCCACAAGTTCGCCCACCGCGCCACCGCAGCGCGGCGGTCGGCGGGATTCTCAGGCAAGGTCAGCGGGCGGCCGCGCGCATCGAACAGGATGCCGACGGTGCCGCCCTTCACGCGGCGCGTGACGGGCTTGCCCGCGCCCGCGCCGAGATCGAACTCCTTCGTGGGCTCGACGGTGACCTCGACCTCCTGCTCGGGCCCGACGCGTACGAGCGCGACATCGCCGCACGCGAGATCGCCCGATGCGGTGACCGCGCCCGACACGCGGTACGAGAAGCACTTCTTCCCCCACTTGCCCTCGCCCTTTGCGGCGACCGACCAGCCGAGGCGCACGAGGCAGTCGCGTTCGAACACCTCCATCGCGGCCTCGGGGTGCACGCTCGCGAGCACGCCGAGGTGCGGCATCATGAAGATCGAGTCCTTCGCAAGCTGCGTGAAGCCCTGCGGCTCGAAGCTGTCGACGAGCATCGCCGCCGTCTGCTCCATCTTCGGCGCGTGGCTGAGGACGCCGCCCGACGCGACCAGGAGGTCGAGCTTCATGTCGTCGACGATCGTCTGTCCGCTCGCCTGCTGCGCGAAGAGGTCGCCGACGGTGCGCTGCTGCTGCACGCCCTTCAGCGTCGTCGCGAACTCCTTGTGCTGCACATACGCGAGCCGCAGCGCCTCGCGCGCGACGGCCTGCTCGAACACCAGCGCCTCCGCCGACTGGGGGATCGTCGTCGGCCGGATCATCTTGTTCTTCACGCGGTTGCGCAGCTCGCGCTCGTCCATGTCGATGTGCACCCAGCGCAGCACCTTGTCGAGCCCCGCCTCCGCGCACACATTCGAGATCGAGTAGCTCATGCCGAGGTTCGCGCTCACCGTGCGGTTGAAGGTTCCGTCGAACACGCTGAAGACATCGGTGGTCGCCCCGCCGATGTCGACGCACACCGCGTTGAGGCGGTCGCGCGCGGCGATCCGCTGCAGGATGTCGCCGACGGCGCCCGGCGTCGGCATGATCGGCGCGTCGCTCCACGAGATGAGCTTGTCGTAGCCGGGCGCGTGCGCCATCACATGCTCGAGGAACACATCGTGGATCTTGTCGCGCGCGGGCCCGAGGTTCTCCTGCTCGAGCGTCGGGCGCAGGTTGTCGACGACGGCGAGGTCGAAGCCGCCGTACTTCGGGTCGCCGAAGATCGCGCGCACCTGCGGCGCGGCATCCTTGTTTCCCGCGTAGATCACGGGCAATTCGTACTCGCCGCCGAAGCGCGGCCGCGGCTTCGCGGGCGCGATCTGCTCGGCGATCTGCACGACCTGCTGCACATTGCCGCCGTCGGTGCCGCCCGAGATCAGCACCATGTCGGGCCGCAGCTCGCGGATCCGCTGGATGCGCTCGTGCGGACGGCGCTTGTCGTTCGAGGCGATCGTGTCCATCACGATCGCGCCCGCGCCGAGCGCCGCGCGCTTCGCGCTCGCGGCCGTCATCTGCGCGACCACGCCCGCGACCACCATCTGCAGTCCGCCGCCCGCGCTCGAGGTCGAGATGTAGAGGTCGCAGCCGTCGGGATCGCCCTCGCCCTTGCGGCGGATGATGGTGCCGTCGTCCGCGATGAAGCGGCGCCCCGCGAGTTCGCCGATCTCCGTCAGCGAGTTCGACACGCCGATCGTCACATCGGCGAACGGCTCCTCGACGGTCGTCGGCGCCTCGGCGCGCTGCGTCTGGCGCCAGCCGCCGCCCACGCGCTCGACGAGGATCGCCTTCGTCGTGGTCGACCCGCAGTCGGTCGCGAGGATGTAGCGGAGCTTCGACGGATCGATTTGCAGGCCGCCGTGGGCGGAGGAGTGACTTGGCGCGGACATGCGGATAAGGTAGCGGCGTGAAGGAATTTCTCCGCAACGCCTTCGCCGTCGACGACGGAAAGCCGTGCGAACCGACCGAGGCGCAGCGCGCCATCCTCGAGAAGCTCACACGGGAGGTCGCCAGGCGCCGGCTGACCGGTCCCGCGATCGCGTTCCTCGAGATGTCGCGCCCGCTGAACGGCCTCGGGGCGGCCGTCATCCAGTTCTTCACGCCCGTCGCCGCCACCCTCGCAAACCCGGAGTCGCTGCGGGAGTTCGCGGAGTTCCTCGAGAAGCGGGGCTCGGTCGACTACCTCTGCCGCATGCTCGAGTCGGCCGAGGCCGCGCGATCGGGCGGCTGCTGCGAGGGCGCTCCGGTGGACGATGAAGTCCCGGCGCCGCCGGCGGAAGAGCGGCGCGACCAGGGCCCCTGAGCCCACGCCAACGCGATGGAGTCCTCATGAGCAGACAGATCGTCCTTCGCCTGATGCTCGTCATCCTCGGCATTGCGGCTGCGCTTGCGATCTACTCGATCTTTCAGAGTTCCGAGACCGCGTGGCGCATCGTCGGCACGGCGTTCACGCTGGCGGTCACCATCGGGCTCATCGTCCCGTTCGTGCCGGCCGACGCGGGGCAGCGCGTGGACCTCCTGCAGCGCACCGTCATCGGACACTGGACGCTTGGCGGCGGCCTCGTCATCGGCATGATCTGGACCGACATGCTGATCGGCCGGTCCTCGACGGAGGAACTGCTCGGCATCTGGGTCTTCGCCGGAAATCCAGCGCTGCTCGTCGCGGCCATCGCCATGCGCAGCCGCCGCAAGCAGGACCGCTCGCTCGCGCGCGCGGAGAACATCGCGATCATCGGCGCGTTCGCCTCGTTCGGGGCCGCGGTGCTCGTCGAGCAGCTGGTCAACACGAGAGGCCTCGAGGAAGGGCTCCAGCTCGGCTTCATCCTCCTCGGCGGCACCGTCATGATGGCGATGTCCGCGTTCGGCCTGCGCACGCCGTCCACCGACCGCTTCGCGCAGATCCCGGACCCGTCCAAGATCGACACCGTCATCGCCGCAATCGGCGTCTGCGCCGCCGGCGCGTGGAGCGTGTTCGGCGCGCTCGAGGTCATCTCGGACGCGCTGAACGCGCCGGGCGGCTTCAGGACGACGATGGACGCCGCAAGCGATCTCTGGCTCGCCGGCATCGCCGCCGCGGCCGTGTCGCTTCCCTGCGGCATCGCCTCGATCCTCGGGATCTCGCGCGTCCAAGGTCCGATGCGCTGGGTCGGCCGGTTCGCGATCGCGTCGGCAGGCTGCCTCGGCGCGCTCAACGCGTACCAGTCGATCATGGCGATCGTGTCGTTCGAACAGTGGCGCAACCCGGTGATCGGCCAGGTCAACGGCGCGCTCGTCATCTCCTCGGCCGTCGCGCTCGTCGCGTCGCTCGTCGTGATGCGGCTCAACCGGGGTCGAGCGATCGTCGACGGCGCGATCGACCGGCTCGACTGGATCTGTCCGCGCTGCGCGGTGAAGGCGCAGATCGAACCGGGCGAGCACACCTGCACGGGCTGCGGCCTTTCGGTCGCGATCGCCCTGCGCGACGACCGCTGCCCGAAGTGCGGCTACGACCTGCACGCGCAGCCGCTCGATGCGCGGAACTGCCCCGAATGCGGGCGCGAACGCCAGGTCACGGCGCTCACTTCAGCGTGAACGCGCCCACGCTCTCGCGAAGCGTCTGGCTCGCGCGCTGCAGTTCCTCGGCGGTCCGGCCGAACTCCTCCGCGCTCGCGATCGTTCGCCTCGCGGCGTCCGCAAGCGCGGCCATCGACGCCGAGATCGTCGCAGCGCCCTGCGACTGGCTCGACATGCCGGTCGACACGCTGCCGAAGCGGTCGGTGTTGGCCTCGACCTCCTCGATGATCGACGCCATCTGGCGGCTCGACGCCACCACCTCGTCGACGCCGCGGCGCACCTTCTCGGAGAAGCGGTCCATCTCCATCACGCCCGCGCCGACGGCAGACTGCATCTCGCGCACCATCGACTCGATGTCGAGCGTGGCGCCCGCCGTCTGGTCGGCGAGGCGACGGATCTCGCGCGCGACCACGAGGAACCCGCGGCCTTGCTCGCCCGCCTTCTCGGCCTCGATCGCCGCGTTCACCGACAGCAGGTTCGTCTGGTCGGCGACCTTCGCGATCGTCGTCACCACGCCGTTGATGCCCGCGGCTCGCTCGCTGATCGCCGCAAGCTTCGCCGAGATCGACTGCGTCGCGTCGGCGAGCTCGCGCATGGTGCGGTCGACCGCCACGAGGTTCGTGCGCGTGCCGTCGGCGAGGCCCGAGGTGCGCTCGGCGGCCTGCTCGACCGCTTGGATCGTCTCCGTCAGCTCGCGTCCCGTCGCGTCGATCTGGCGCGTGGCCGAGGCGATCTGCGCGGTCGACTCGCCGAACCGGTGCGCCATCTGCGACTGCTCGCGGCTGGTGGCGCCGAGCTCGAGCGCGCTCGAATCGAGCGTGACGCCCGCCGTCTTGATGCCCATGAGGAGCGTGTTGAGGCTCGCCTGCATGCGGCGCAGGCTGCGCGTCAGCACGCCCGTCTCGTCGAGGGCGTTGCACTCCGGAATCTCCCGGCTGAGGTCGCCCGCCGCGATGCGGTCGGCCACCACGGCGGCGACGCGCAGCCTGCGCCCCATGCGGAGCGCCGCGAAGGTCACGATCCCGGCCGCGACCAGCACCGCGCCGAAAAGAAGCGATCCCGTGCGCCAGAGATCGGCGCGGATCGGCGCGATCACGGCTTCGCGCGGCTTGGTGAACACGAGCGTCCAGCCGCCGCTCCCGATGCGCACGCCCGCCGCAAGCAGCTGCTCCTCCGACTCCGGATCGACCGAATCGAGCACATGCCCGTCCGCGTCCGCGTCTCGGGTGAAGGGCTTGATGAGCGGCGCGAGCCGCGATTCCTCGACCGGCTGCGTGCGGAGCTGCCCGACCGCGCCCACTGCGGCCGTCGAGACCGCGGCGTCCGTCGTCGCCACGATGTAGCGGCCGCGCGTCGACACGAGGAACGCCTCCGCACCGCACGCGGCGGCGCGCTCGCGCACGATCGACTCGATGGACGCGAGCGCGCGGTCGGTCGCTCCGATCCCGCGGAACCTGCCGTCGATCACGATCGGATGCGACTGCTCGACGATCAGCTGGCCGTCGTAGACATACGGCTCGGTGACGACGGTGACCGGCTTGCCGGCTTCTGCAAACGCGCGGCGGACGCCGTCGTAGTAGAGGCTCGACTCGTATTCGACGAGCGGCTTCACCGCGATCGCGTCGTTCTTCGTCCAGTCGCGGAACGGATACGGGATGAAGCGGCCGCTCGGCTCCATCCACGCCTTCGGATCGGTGCCGAGGGACGCGGCGTCCTTGCCATCGGCGTCGGGCTCGTAGGCCACATACACCGCCGTGACATTCGGGTTCGCCTCGAGCGTGCGCGTGAGGACATCGACCGTGAGCGCGCGCTTCCCGAAGAGGCCGCCCTCCTGCTGCGCGGCGACGGTGCGCGCGAGATCCATCGCGCGCGCGTTCGACTCCTCGATCTTCGCGGCGGCAAAGAGAGCCTCGCGCAGGAGCTCGTCCTCCGCCATCACCTCGAGGTTGTGGAACTTGTCCCACGCGCCCCACGCGAGCACGCCGGCCATCAACGCCGAAGCGGGAAGAATCCCGAAGAGGATCAGCCGGCCCGCGAGCGAGCGCGGGAAGGGAATGCGATCGGGCTTGATTTCGGCGCCGGCCATCTCGAAACGATGGTAATCGATCGGGCGCCCGCAGTAGGATTCAACGCATGACCCCGAGCACCCCCGCCTCGTCCGTGCCGCAGAAGCCAGGAATCGTCTCGCGCTTCCAGTCGATCGCCGACACGCCGGGAGAGCCGAACGGCTTCATGGCCGACGGTTCGGTGATGGCGCCGTTCAACCTGCTCGACTGGGTCGCCGCGAACAGCGAGCACTTCAAGCCGCCGGTCGGCAACAAGTACCTCTACTCCGGCCGCGACTTCTTCGTGATGATCATCAAGGGCCCGAACGCCCGCAACGACTTCCACCAGGTCGACAGCGAGGAGTTCTTCATCCAGCTGAAGGGCGATGTGCATGTGAAGACGATCGAGGAAGGCGTGGTGAAGGTCCACAAGATCCGCGAGGGCGAGGTCTTCTTCATTCCGCCGAATGTGCCGCACTCGCCGCAGCGCGGGCCCGACACGATCGGTCTCGTCGTCGAGCGCCGCCGCCCGCAGGGCGAGCCCGAGCACCTGATCTTCTTCTGCGAGAAGTGCAACACCCTCGTCTACGACAAGGTGTTCGACTGCAAGGACATCGTGCACCACTTCGCCCGCGCGATGGAGGAGTTCTGGGCGGACCCGGTGCTCTCGACCTGCAAGAAGTGCGGACATCGAATCGCGAAGCCGTGATTTGAGCGGTCGCGGCTGCGGCCGCTCCCTCTGGCGGTCAGGCTGCGGAGTGAATCCGCAGCCTTGTGGTCTCAACCGGTCATTGCAACGCCTTTCGGGTCTGATGACCCGCACGAAAGGTGGATTGCATGCACTCGGGCAAGC
>Ga0315906_10007739_pt1 | contig 13016 bp, 12 predicted proteins | sample LakEriMetagenome_4_FD_203526 | JGI IMG/M metagenome (GOLD analysis project Ga0315906, IMG submission 203526) | Freshwater fungal communities from buoy surface, Lake Erie, Ohio, United States - Buoy 2 MA122 | ecosystem: Environmental > Aquatic > Freshwater > Lake > Lake biofilm | place: USA...
CACCCGCGGTCTCGATCCGCACGGGCGGCGGCGCCGCCGACAGTGCGGCCGACAGGGAGACGAGCAGGGGAAGCGCGGCGGCGCACGCCGCACGCCGCGACGTCGTGGCGGGTCGCATGGGGTCCTCGAACTGCATGAGGCCGTTCATGGGCGGGTGGCTCCGCTGTCCGGAGGTTCGCATGCCGTCGCAGCCGGGGTGAGGCACCGCGGCCGTGCACGCCGGCTTGATCGTACTGGACTGGCAGTTGCAGCGAGGACATACTCGAATTTGCGTCCATTTCGGGGCTCGATCAGGAGGGCTCCCTCCCGAACAGCGGGGCAGGCATGTCGGTCGAAGCACGCGTCATCGAGACGGTCCGCAGCCTCCTGGCCCGCTACGGCCGCACCGTGCCGGTGACCGCCGAGAGCCGGCTGTACGCCGATGGGCTGGGACTCGACTCGCTGGGCGCGGCCGAGCTGTCGACGATGCTCGAGATGGCCTTCGGCCGCGATCCCTACTCGGAGGGCGTGGTGCCGCGGAGCGTGGAAGAGATCGTCCGGTTCTACGACACTCCCGCAGGCCCGAGATGATCGCCGCATTGCTGGCCCAGGCACAGCGGTCGCCATCCGTGCCGTTTCTCCTGGCCGACGACCGGGCGATCACGTACGAACGGGCGGCGGTCGAGGCCCGACGCCTCGGGACGGCGCTCGTCGGGCGGAACATCGGCCGGCTTGCGATCCATTGCCACGACTCGCCGAAGCTCGTGCTGCTGCTCGCCGGCTGCGCCGCGGCCGCATGCGAGGCGTGCGTGCTCAATCGTGAGTCATCCCCAGCCGAGGTCGGCGAGCTTCTGCGGCGGCTCCGGATCCGGACGCTCGTGACGGACGCGGCGGACACCGTGATCCCCGCCGACGCGTCGGGGAAGGAACTCTCGGACGTCGCTGTCGTGCGGATCGACGAATTTTTTCCCGCGGGCGACTGCCCGTCCGCCGCCGACACCGCCGCGTTGCCGGCGCCGGCCGCCGACCCCGGGCTGATGGTGCTGACCACCGGCACGACCGGCCCGGCGAAGGCCGCCGTCTACGCCTGGGCGAGCCTCGTGGCCCAGGCCGGGCGCCGTCCGCACCTCGCGGGCACCCGCTGGCTGCTCGCCTACCATCTCAATCACTTCGCCGGCCTGCAGGTGCTGGTGCACGTGGTCGTCAACGGGGCAACGCTCGTGATTCCGCGGTCGCCGCGGGTCGCCGACGCGATCGCCGCGATCATGGACCACGACGTGGAGCATGTGAGCGCGACGCCGACGTTCTGGCGGTTTCTCCTCGCCGAGGCGGGGCCCGAGGCGGTGGCACGGCTGCCCATCAGGCAGATCACGCTCGGTGGCGAGGCGGTGCCCCAGGACCTGATCGAGATCCTGCACCGCACCTTTCCGGAGGCGCGGATCTCGCAGGTGTTCGCCACCACCGAGGTCGGGTCGTGCTTCTCGGTCCGGGATCTCGCCAGCGGCCTGCCGGCGTCGCTGTTCGAGCGGCCCGACGAGGCCGGCGTGCAGATGCGGGTCGTGGATGGGGAACTCGAGGTGCGATCCCCTCACGGGATGCGCGGGTATGACGGCGAGCCGCCGGGCGACGCCCCGCAGTGGCGCGCGACCGGCGATCTCGTGGAGCGGCGCGGCGACCGCTATTACTTCCTGGGCCGGAAGGCCGAGACGATCAACGTCGGGGGCGTGAAGGTGCATCCGCCGACGGTCGAGGAGGTGGTGCAGCACGTGCCGGGAGTGACCGCCGTGCGGTGCTACGGCCGCCGAAACCCCGTCACGGGCCAGATCGTGGCGATCGACGTGCTGCCGGCGGCGGCCGCGGAGACGGCGGCGCTCGAGGATCGCATCAGGGCGGCGTGCGCCGGCCTGCCGCGGCCGGCCCAGCCGCTGCTGATCCGCTTCGTCGAGTCGCTCGACACGGTCAATCACAAGCTGATGCGGAGGACGTCATGAGCGGTCGGGCGACGCAAAGCCGCGTGGTGCTGGTGAGCGGCGGCAGCCGCGGCCTCGGAGCGGCGCTCGTGCAGGCCTTCCTCGACGAGGGCCATCGCGTGGCGACGTTCAGCCGCTCCGCGACCGACCGCACCCGCGACTGGTCCGCCGACCCCGCGGTGCGGGATCGGTTCCATTTCGTGGAGGTCGACGCGACGGATCGCGCCGGCACGCGGGCGCTGCTCGGCGCCGTGACCGAGCGGTTCGGCGCCGTCGAGATCCTCGTCAACAACGCGGGCGTCGCCATCGACGGCCTGCTGCCCCTCATGAGGGACGAGGACATCGACACGCTGGTGGACGTCGATCTGACGGCGACGATCCTGCTCACGAAGCGGGTGCTCCGACCGATGCTGCTGTGCGACTGGGGCCGCATCATCACCATCTCGTCCGTCGTGGGGCTGTCGGGCTACCGCGGCCTGTCGGTGTACGGGGCCACGAAGGCGGCGCTCGACGGCTTCACCCGCGGCCTGGCCCGCGAGGTCGGCGTCCGCGGCATCACGGTGAACTCGGTCGCCCCCGGATACCTGCGGACCGAGATGACCCACGGCCTCGACGAGGAGCAGATGGGGCAGATCGTCCGCCGCACGCCGGTCGGCCGCCTCGGCGAGGTGGAGGACGTGGCCGCCATGGTGTTGTTTCTCGCCTCCGAGCGGGCGGGGTTCATCACGGGGCAGACGCTGGTCGTGGACGGCGGCATCACGGCGTGAGCGGGCCGCATGGCAGACATGGTCATCACGGAATTGCGCGAAGCGGATCTCGACGCGGCCGCGCGGTTTCTCGCCCGGGAGTCGTCGGGAGTCGAGCCTGCGACCGCGGCGGCGGCGCACGCGGCAGCCCGGCTCCACTGGCTGTTGCTGGACAATCCGGCCCGTCGCGACGACGTGCCGCTGGGCTGGCTGCTGCGTGACGACGCCGGGGAGGTCGTCGGGGCGATGACGTGCGTCCCGCAGCGGTTCGCCGTCGACGGCCGCCGGCTCACGGCGCTGATGTCGGCCGACTACTACGTCAGCCCGCCGCACCGCGGGCAGGGGCTGGGGATCTTCCTGCGCTACCTGCGGCTGGGGGACCGCTTTCCGCTCTACTGCACCACTGCCGGGGCCGCGACCGGGCCGCTCTGGGCGCGGTTCGGGGGCGCCGCGATCGCGGGGCAGGATCACGAGCTGCTCGGCGTCGCGGCTCCGGCCGCCGTGATCGAGGAGGCCGTCTGGCGCCGCAGCGGCAGCCGGTGGCTGGCCCGGGTCGCGGGCGGCGTCGCGGCGGCCGCTCCCGGCGGCGGTTGGCGGCGACGGCCGGCGGACGACGCGGACCTCGAGCCGCTGACGTCGGCCGACGCGGCGGCGGCGGTCGTCCTGCAGGAGCCGGCCGGCGTCCTCGCCGCCGTCCGCGACCGGTCGTTCCTCCACTGGCGGCATTTTTCCCGCGACGCCGCGGCCCGCGGCGTGTACGCCTATCGCCGGGCGGGAGCCGCGGGGCCGAGTCTCGTCGTCGTGGATCGCTGCATGCGCGGCCATCGCGGGCAGGTCCGCGGACTCACCGTCTCCGACCTGTGGGGGCCGCTTGATCCGCAGGACCTGCCGACCCTGGCGGCACTCCTGGATTCGCGGTACTCCGGGAGCTATGACACGCTGACGTTTCGCGGGCAGTCGCCCGCGCGGCAGGCGGCGCTGCGGCGGGCGGGCTTCGTCCGGCACGGATTTGCGGCACCGCTGGCATGGTGCATCGATCGCGCCGGCCTGCTGCCGACCCGTGATTGGTATCTCGTGCCCGCCGACGCCTGGTAGTGAAGGGACGAAGGCAGTGCCGTTGCGAAACCTCGCCCGGAAGATGCTGATCGACGGCGCCGTCTCGCTCGGCTGCGATGCGCGCAGCCGGCGCCGGCAGCTCGATCGCATGCGGACGCGGGGCAAGCGGGAAGCGATCGTGCTCATGCTGCACGGCACCCCGCCGAGTCTCGCCACCGCCCTGCGCCGACACCTCGCCTGGCTCGCCGAGCACTTCGAACTCGTCGACTTCACGGCGTTCAAGCGGTTGTGGCAGGAGCCGGCCTCGTCGGCGTCCGGCCGCCCCGCGGCGCTGCTGACGTTCGACGACGGCCTGGCGAGCCAGTACGACGTCGCCGCTCCGCTCCTGGAGGAAGTCGGCACCCGTGGAGTCTTCTTCGTGGTGCCGGAGTTCTGCGGGCTCCGGGGTGACGAGGCGGGCCGCTTCTACGCGGACGTCCTGCGGAGTCCCGCCGGCCACCCGCGGCAGCCGATGACGCCCCGGCAGGTCCGCGAGCTCGCCGACCGGGGGCATGCCATCGGCAGTCACACCCTCTCCCACGCCCGGCTCTCGGAGACGTCGCCCGCGGAGACGGAGCGGCAGATCGTCGCGGCCTCAGATTCGATCCAGGCGTGGACCGGCAGGCCCGTCGAGGCGTTCGCCTGGACGTATTCGAACGACGCGATCACGCCCGCCGCGCACGCGCTGGCGAGCCGGCGGCATGCATGGTGCTTCACGCCCTGTCCCGGGTGGATCGATCCGCAGGTCGATTCGCCCCGGCTGATCTGGCGGACGAACGTCGAAGCCTGGTTCGGTTCGGCGGAGTGGCGATTTCTCTGCAGCGACCTGGGCGATCGCCTCTGGCGCCGGCGGCGCGAGTCGCTCCGCCGGCGGCTCAGTTCGCGGGCCCGCGAAGCTCGGTGATCATGCGGACCCAGCGGTCGGCCCACAGCTCCGCGGAATAGGCGGCGGCGAGCTGCTGCCCTGCACGGCCGATCTGCGGGCAGCGGGCCTGGTTGTCGTGCACCCAGCGGAGCGCGTCGGCCAGCGCCCGCGGATCTCCCGTGGCGCACGTGAGCCCGCTGTGCAAGCCGCGCACGAGCTCGACGGAGGAGCCGCAGGCCTCGGTGCAGACCACCGGCAGCCCGGCCGCGGCCGCCTCGGCGACCACGAGAGGCCATGGGTCGAAGCGGCTGGCGAGCACGAACGCGCCGTGGCCGTCCCACACGTCGGCCTGCCGATCGGGCTGGATGAAGCCGAGGTCGGTGATGCCGGCGGCCGCCCGCAACAGCGGCGCCTGCGGGCCGGTGCCGCAGCAGTCGAGCGGCCACGGATCGGAGACGCCGGCCCGATAGCGGCGGTAGCCGTCGACGAGCACGTCGATGCCCTTGACCTCGACGTAGCGGCCGACGAACAGGAACCGCCGCGGCCAGCCGTCGGGGTTCCGCAGCCGCCGATCGTAGGCGGGGGCGATGCCCTCGTAGTCGATGCCGTAGGCGCCGCGACGGATGCGATCCTCGGGAGCGCCGAGGAACCGGGCGTACTGCCAGGCTCGTTCGCCGGGCACGATCACGCGGTCCATGCGGCGGATGAGCCCCGCGAGCCGCAGCTTGTTGAGCGTCTGCGACAGCGTGTATCGACGCGGGGTATCCATGCCGAGGATGAATTTCGTGTCGGCGAGCGCGGGGTGTCGCGGCAGCCGCCGAAAGGCCGGAAGCAGCCAGCCCGGAATGTGGACGACGTCCGGCTGCTGCGCGACGACCAGCGCCGCCACGCGGGCAGCATCCCGGCGTTCCGCCTCGTCGAGAAGCCGGCAGGGCAGCCCGCGGACGAGGGCGTCGTCGAAGGGGCTCGTCGCATTCGCCCCGGGCCCCAGCGCGATGATCGACAGGTCGATCTCCGGCCGCCGGGCGAGGGCCCGCCAGCACGCGCTGAGATAGCCGGCGATGCCGGCCCAACAGAGCACGACCTTCATGACTGCGGGGCTCTCCGGCATGTTCGACGCGAGAAGAGCCAAGGGTAGTCGCCGGGGATGCGGCCTGCCAGTGCGTGACGCCCCCCTCCGGGCCGGCGTCCGGACCTCGGCGACGGCGCCCGGCGTGGCGGGCCGCCCTCTTGTCAGCGGGCGGACGAGACTCGATTCTGCTGCTGATCGGCCCGGGCAGGCGGGCCGCCGACCATACTCGAGGAGGTTTCGCATGTCGCGCCCGCTCGGCCGCGTCGCTTGCGCGGCGCATCTGTCGGTGATCATCTTCGTGCTGGCCGTCGCCGGCGACGCCGCCGGCCAGGCGCCCCCGTACGACGTGTTTCCCCCCGCGGAGCCGCCCTACTACCGCGTGCGGTACGAGGCTGCGACCGAGCCCGAAGGGCTGATCTATCCGGTCAATTACACGCTCTGGATTCCGCCCGGCGTGAAGCAGGTGCGCGGCGTGATCGTGCACCAGCACGGCTGCGGCGAGGGCTCGTGCAGGTCCGGCCTCACCGGCGCCTACGACCTGCACTGGCAGGCGCTGGCGCGAAAGCACGACTGCGGCCTGCTCTCTCCGGCCTACGAGCAGCCGGAGAAGGAAGACTGCCAGAAGTGGTGCGATCCGCGGCACGGTTCCGGGGCGGCGTTCCAGCGGTGTCTCGCCGACCTCGGCGCGGCATCCGGCCATCCGGAGCTGGCGCGGGCGCCGTGGGCGATCTGGGGTCACAGCGGCGGCGGGCACTGGGCCGGCGGCATGGTGCTCCTGCATCCGGAACGGGTGGCCGCGGCCTGGCTGCGGTCGGGTGCGCCGCTGCTGGCGGCCGATCCGAAGCGTGCTGGCATCAAGCCCCACGTGGTTCCCGAGGCGGCGCTCGGCGTGCCCGTGATGTGCAATCCTGGCACGCAGGAGGGGGTGACGGTGAAGGACGGCCGGTTCGCCGGCGTCTGGCCGGACAACGAGGCATTCTTCGCGGCGGTGCGGGCCAGGGACGGGTTGATCGCAGTCGCGGTCGATCCCCTGTCATCGCACGAGTGCGGCAACCAGCGGTACCTGGCCATCCCGTGGCTCGACGCGTGCCTCGCCCTGCGGCTGCCGAAGTCCGTGGGGCAGCCGCTGCGGCCCATGCCCAGGGAGCAGGCCTGGCTCGCCGGCATCACCGGCACGGAGGCCCTCCCGGCCGAGGCGCATCCGGGCAATCCGCTGGAAGCCGGCTGGCTGCCAAGCGAAGCTGTGGCCCGGTCCTGGATGCAGTACGTGCAGGACACGCTGGTCGCCGACGCGAGCCCGCCGCCGCCGCCGGCCAACCTGCGGGCGCGGGGCACGGCGCTGTCGTGGGATGCCGAGGCCGATCCGGAGAGCGGCCTGGCCGGCTTCGTCGTCGAGCGCGACGGCGAGGTCATCGCGACCCTGCCGGAGCAGCCGAACAACCCGTTCGGCAGGCCCGTGTTCCAGGGGCTGCAGTACAGCGACACGCCCGCGCTGCCGCTGGTGCCGCTGGAGTTCACCGACGCGAAGGCCGAGCCGGGGCGTTCGCATCGCTATCGCGTGATCGCCGTGAACACGGTCGGCCTGAAGTCGCCGCCGACCGCGGAGGTGGTGGCGGGGCTCGAGCCGGCGGCAGTGGACCGCTGACGCGGCGCTCGCGGACGGCCGCGATCCGCGGCGCACGCCGTCAGTCGGCCCGGCGGGCGTGGAATTCGGCGAGGAATCCGGGCAGCGCGTCGCTCAGCGGCGAGCCGCCGAGATACCGGGCGGCCAGCTCGCGGCGGCCGCGGGCCAGCAGCATCGCGTAGACGTGCAGTTCGAAGTGGAGCCGCAGCCGCTCCGCCGCCGCCGTCTCGCCGAGGCCGCGGAAGACGCCCATGACCGCCTCGGCCGTCGACACGTGCGTCGGCTCGGCCTGGTGTCGCAGCCAAAAGCGGCTCGGCTCGGCCGTCGACTCCGGCAGCCGGACGCAGCGGCCCAGTCCCTCGACCGAGCGGAGCATCTCGCCCGCCTGTCGCCAGGTGGCGTCCAGGAGAAGGATCTGCGGGCGACCGCGCGCCGCAGTCGTGGTTTCAGTCGCGGCGGCAGGCAGCGGTGCGCCGGTCGGATGCAGGATCCACAGCTCGCGGTCCGCGGCCAGCGACTCCGTCGGGAAGGCCGCGGCGGGGAAGAAGCGGCTCTGCCGCTGGTAGATGCTCGCGCTGGCGCCGTTCACCACGCGGGCCACGAGCCTGCCGGTGCTCGAGGGCTTGCCGTGCTCGTGACGGTGGATGAAGACATGGACGCGGACCGCGGTGTCGACCGGCGGGATCGCATCGCAGATGCACCAGCGCGGCTGCAGCTGGCAGCAAGGGCAGCGGGCCGCACCGGCGAGGACGACACTGCGACCCATGCGCGACACCAGGCGTGATTCAGGCGGATGCCGCGGCACCACGGCGGGCCGAGGCTGGCTACACTGGAGGGAGAGTGTGACACGGGCCTCGTGACGGAGACCAGCCGATGCCGCTGTACGAGTATTCCTGCGAGGGTTGTGGCCGGAAGATCGAGGTGCTCGTGCGCGGCGATGAACGGCCGGAATGCCCGCACTGCCGGAGCACGAAGCTCACCAAGCTCTTGAGCGTCGTCGCCGGGCATGTGGCGTCGGGCGGCGGGGCCGCCGAGCCGGCGGGCGGCTGCGGGCGGCCGCAGTGCGGCTTGGGAGGCTGCGCGGGCCTCGGCTGACGGCGCGGGTGGTGGTGGTAGCCCGCTCGACTGCACGGCCGCGCTGTCGATGCCGGCAGACCGGCGAGCCCGCCGGCGGGCTGGTTTTTCGGCCATGCCGTGGTGCGTGCGGTTCGCCCGGGCTACGCTTGAGCAGTTCATGTCGCGTCCACCAGTGGTACGACACGTCCAGCGATGTCCACTCCTTCCACCGACCGGGATTCGGCCATCGACCGCCGGTATCGGCTCGCCTGCGAGCAGTACGCCGAATGGGGCGTCGACGCCGCCCGGGCGATCGAGCGGCTCGGCGCGGTGTCGATCTCGCTCCACTGCTGGCAGGGGGACGACGTGCGCGGCTTCGAGGGCCTCGGCCAGGAGATCGGGGGCGGGCTGGCGGTCACCGGCGGGTATCCGGGCCGGGCCCGCACGGCGGACGAACTGCGGGCCGACCTCGAACTCGCGCTGTCGCTGATCCCGGGTCGGCACCGGCTGAACCTCCACGCCAGCTATGCGGAATACACCGGCCGTCACGTCGACCGCGATGCCATCACCGTGGAGGGGTTCGGCCGCTGGCTCGACTGGGCCCGGTCGCGTGGCCTGGGCCTCGACTTCAATCCGACGTTCTTCGCGCACCCCCGCGCCGCCGACGGTCTCACGCTCTCGCATCCCGATCCCGGCATCCGCGGCTTCTGGATCGAGCACGGGCGGGCCTGCCGCAGGATCGGCGCGGCGTTCGGGGAGAGGCTCGGCACGCCCTGCGTGACCAACGTCTGGATCCCCGACGGCATGAAGGACGCGCCGGTGGACCGGAAGGGGCCGCGGCTGCGGCTGTGCGAGTCGCTCGACGCCGTCTTCGCCGAGCGGCTTGACCGCCGGTACACCCTCGACGCGGTGGAGGGAAAGCTCTTTGGCCTGGGCTCCGAGAGCTACGTCGTGGGCTCGCAGGAGTTCTATCTGGGCTATGCCCTCTCGCGGGGCGTCATGCCCTGCCTCGACACGGGCCACTATCACCCGACCGAGGTCGTGTCGGACAAGATCTCGGCGGTGCTCGGGTTCCTCGATCGGATCCTCCTGCACGTGAGCCGGGGGATCCGCTGGGACAGCGACCACGTGGTGACGCTCTCGGACGAACTGCAGGCGATCGCCCAGGAGCTGGTGCGGGGCGACTTCCTCGGCCGCGTCCACCTCGGCCTCGATTTCTTCGACGCCAGCATCAATCGCGTGGCGGCATGGGTCGTCGGCGGCCGCGCGTTTCTCAAGGCGCTCCTGCTCGCGTTCCTGGAGCCGACCGCCATGCTGCGGGAGGCGGAGGCCCGCGGCGACTTCACCGCCCGCCTGGCGTGGCTCGAAGAGGCGAAGTCGCTCCCGCACGGCGCGATCTGGGACCACTGGTGCGCGCGGCATGGAGTCCCCACCGGCACGAGCTGGCTCGAGCCGGTCCGCCGCCACGAGCGCGACGTGCTCGCGGGCCGATCGTGACGCCGGGATGGCACTCGTGACCGCGCTGCTGAAGCTCACCGACGTCTCCAAGTCCTACCAGGGGCTGCATGCCCTGCGCGGGGTGTCGTTCGACCTCGCGCGGGGGGAGGTGCACGCGCTGGTCGGCGAGAACGGTGCCGGCAAGTCGACGCTCATCAAGACGATCACCGGGGCCGTCGTGCCCGATCGGGGCACGATCGAGGTGGACGGGGTGCCGCTGGAGCTCAACGATCCCGCGCGGTCGCGGGAGCTGGGCATCCGCGCGATCTACCAGCAGCCCGCCCTGTTCCCCGACCTGACGGTCATGGAAAACATCGCGCTGGGGCTGGAGCCGGAGGGGGGCTGGCGGCGGGTCCGGTGGGGCAGGCGGCGCAGCCAGGCTCGCGAGCTGCTCGCGCGGATCGGCGCGCGGATCGACCCCGAGACCGAGGTCCGCCGGCTGACCATGCCCGAGCAGCAGCTCGTCGAGATCGCTCGGGCGATCGGCGCCGACGCCCGGATCCTGATCATGGACGAGCCCACGGCGTCGCTGAGCGAGCAGGAGGTGGAGAACCTCTTCCGCGTGATCCGCGAGCTGCGTGCCGACGGGGTGGGGATCATCTACATCTCGCATCGGCTCGAGGAGCTGCCGCAGGTGGCCGACCGCGTGACGGCGCTGCGGGACGGCGCGCTCGTGGGCACGCATCCGATGGCGCGGGTGGATCGCGCGGAGCTGATCCGCATGATGGTCGGCCGCGAGATCTCCGCGGTGTTTCCGAAGCGATTCGTCGAGCGGGGCGGCGTCCGGCTGGAGGTCCGGGGCCTCTGCAGCCGGGCGGAGGGGATCCGCGACGTGGGCTTCGACGTGCGGGCGGGGGAGATCCTCGGCCTGGCCGGCCTGATCGGCGCGGGCCGCACGGAGGCGGCGCGGCTCCTCTTCGGGCTTGCGCCGAAAGACTCGGGCGAGGTGCGGCTCGACGGCCGGCCGATCGACGTGAAGAGCCCCGCCGACGCCGTGGCACACGGAATCGCCTACGTCCCAGAGGACCGCCGGCGGCATGGCGTGATCCTGGAGATGTCGGTGGCCGACAACGCGACGCTGGCCGTCCTGCGGAAGATCAGCGACCGGGGATGGCTCGACTTCGGCAGGGAGGCGGCGCTGGCGGCCGAGTACGTCGACCGGCTGGGTGTGAAGACGCCGTCGGTGGCGGCGCCGGTCGGCAGCCTGTCGGGCGGAAACCAGCAGAAGGTGGCGCTGGCGCGGTGGCTGGCGACCGATCCCAAGGTGCTGATCCTCGACGAGCCGACGCAGGGGATCGACGTCGGCGCGAAGGCCGAGATCCACCGCCTCATGGGAGACCTCGCGGCCCGGGGGCTGGCGATCGTGATGATCTCCTCCGAGCTGCCGGAGATCCTCGGCATGAGCGACCGGATCGCCGTGATGCACGCCGGTCGGGTCGTCGGCGTCGTCGACCGGGCCGAGGCCACGCAGGAGTCGATTCTGGCCATGGCGCTGGGCCACGCTCCTCATGCCGAGGGGCACCGGGAGGCAGGGCCGGCCGCGCGGGAGGCCGCATCATGAGGGATCTGGGCTTCAGAGGCCTGGGCTTCGGCGGCCGGCACCTGCGCGAGTGGTCGGTGGCGCTGGCATACGCCGTGCTGCTGGGCGTGCTCGCGGTGCTGGCGCCGCAGTTCTTCAAGCCCGACTACCTGCGCGGCCTCCTCGTGGCGAAGTCCACGGTCGTGATCGTCGCCGTGGGAATGACGCTCGTGATCGTCGCGCGGCAGATCGACATCTCCGTCGGTTCCCAGTTCTCGGTCTGCGGCGTGATCGCGGGCTTGCTCGCGAAGGCGGGCTGGCCCATGCCCTTGGTCGCGGCCGGCACGGTGGCGGCCGGTGCGGCCATGGGCGCCTGCAACGGCGGGCTCGTCTCGGCGGTCGGCCTGCCGTCGATCGTGGTCACGCTGGCGACGATGGCGATCTTCCGCGAGACGCTCCGCTGGCTGCGCGAGGGGGAGTTCGTGCTGGGGCTGCCAGATGATTTTCAGTGGTTCGGGCTCGGCCAGCAGGCGGGACAGTGGACGGTCATCCTCGTCGCCGCCGCGTTCTTCCTCGCCGCCGTCTGGTGCCTGCGGTTCCTGGCGGGCGGCCGGGCGGTCTACGCCGTCGGGTCGGATGCCGAGGCCGCGCGGCTGGCCGGGATGCGGCCCCGGCTGATCGTGTTTCTCGTCTTTGTGGGCATGGGCGCGATCACCGGCCTGGCGTCGCTCTTGAACGCGATCCAGTTCGGCGAGGTCGATCCCAACTCGGGCGTCGGACTCGAGCTGCAGGTGATCGCGGCGGCGGTGGTCGGCGGCACCGCGATCTCGGGTGGCCGCGGCACGCTGGTGGGCACGCTCATCGGCGTCGCCCTGCTGGGGACGATCGGGCCGGCGCTGGTGTTCCTGAACGCCGAGCCGCAATGGGAGAAGGCCGTGCAGGGGCTGATCATCCTCACGGCCGTGGCCACCGACGCCTTCGAGGGGAGGAAGCGGTGATGGACGACCGGCACCCCGCCGCCGCCCCCCCGGCCGCCGCGCGCGGTCGACCGCGGTCGACCCGGCTGCTCGGCGCGTCGCAGCTGGGGCTCGTGGCCCTGCTGCTCGCGGAGATCGCGGTCTTCGCCTGCACGGGCACGAACTTCGCGACCCGCGACAACGCCTTCGAGATCGCTCGGTTGAGCGTCGAGATCGGGCTGCTCGCCCTGGCGATGACGCCCGTGATCATCACCGGCGGCATCGACCTCTCAGTCGGGTCGCTGATGGGGCTTTCGGCCGTGCTCTTCGGCAAGCTCTGGCGGGACGCGGGCTGCCCGATCGGCCTCGCGATTCCGGCCGTGCTCCTGGTGGGCGCGGCTGCCGGGGCCCTCAACGGGGCTCTGATCACTCGGCTCCGCATTCCGCCGTTGATCGTCACGCTCGGATCGTTCTCGCTGTTCCGCGGCCTCGCCGAGGGCATCACCGGCGGCGTCGACAACTTCACACGGTTTCCGGAGAAGTTCCTCTTCCTCGGGCAGGGTTACCTGGGGGGCGTGCTGCCGCCGCAGCTGCCCATTTTCCTGGCGGTGGCGGTCTTCTTCGGGCTGCTCGTGCA
>Ga0315906_10007740_pt1 | contig 13013 bp, 9 predicted proteins | sample LakEriMetagenome_4_FD_203526 | JGI IMG/M metagenome (GOLD analysis project Ga0315906, IMG submission 203526) | Freshwater fungal communities from buoy surface, Lake Erie, Ohio, United States - Buoy 2 MA122 | ecosystem: Environmental > Aquatic > Freshwater > Lake > Lake biofilm | place: USA: Lake...
GATTGCTTTGAACGCAGTCTGAATGGAACTGCTCCCGATTCGGGATCAAAGGAGATGGAAGCCATAGTGGCATACATCAACTGGTTGGGCAAGGATGTCAAGCAGGGTGAAAAAGCGGCAGGATCCGGATTAAAGGAGCTGGCTTTCCTCGATCGGGCTGCTGACCCCGTTAAAGGCAAGGTTGGATATGAAAAGCATTGTGTTTCGTGTCATACCACATCCGGACTGGGCATGTTGAATTCGGACTCATCGGGATATCTGTATCCACCCCTGTGGGGCCCCAACAGCTACAACTCGGGTGCCGGATTATTCCGTATGAGTAGCCTTGCCAGATACATCAAGTACAACATGCCACAAGGAGTGACTCACGACCGAACCACCTTAACTGACGAGGAGGCCTGGGACATTGCCGCATATGTTAACTCGCAAACCAGACCTAACAAAGATATTCGCAAAGACTGGCCGAAAATAAACGAGAAACCCATTGATCATCCATTCGGTCCTTTTCACGATGGATTTTCGGAAGAGCAGCACAAGTACGGACCATTTAAACCAATTGTGAAAAAAAGGAAGGAATTGGATGGCGGGAAGAAGTAATGGCTTAGGGTTCTTTGTGGCAAGAGATAAAGGGTGACTTCAAGATTGTGTCACCGATGCGGTTGAGATTAACAGTAAGGGGACTTGCCGGCTCAAGGGTGATTGCATTGGTCATGGAGCTGTACTTCCGAATGGCACATAGGTCATTAAAACATGAATCTGAAATGAGAAGTGCACTGATTGCCATTTTCATCCTGACAATGATTCCCTTCAAGGCATTATCACAGGAGCAGCCAGCCACACAAATTGTTTTGGAAAACGATTCTTCATCGCTACGTTCACACATCGTCAATGCCAAATGGCAGGTGCATAGCCGTAGTTTTTTCATGTCAACCATCAACGAAGGTGCGCTGAAAGATGACTACACCTTGGCTACAGGGGCGGGAATCGGAATGCTGACCGAGTCCTACAAGGGATTGCAGTTGGGGATGAGCGGCTTTTTCATCTTTGAGCTGGTCTCATCCGACATCGAGCAACCCGATCCGTTAACGAACCTGAACAACCGTTACGAGTTGGGTATGTACGATGTCACCCAACCGGGAAACACCAAAAACCTGTCGCGGTTGGAGGAGCTGTATCTTAAATATTCGAAAAAGACATTTTCGTTCACCATCGGACGAATCAATATCAACACCCCCTTTATGAATATCCAAGATGGCCGTATGCGGCCCACGCTGGAAGAAGGAGCATGGGGTACCTACGCTGCCTCATCGAAGTTATACATGGAGGGTGGTTGGATCCGCAAAGTATTGCCGAGAAGTACAAACAGTTGGTATAGTATGGCCTCCTCTCTGGGAACCTATTCGGTAGGCGTTAACGAAAATGGTCAGAGATCCGGCTACGAGGGTAATGTCAACAGTAATGGTTTTGGAATGCTGCATATGAAATACAAGCCAAACAACCATTTGACCATCCATTTTTGGGATGGGATTTTTGAAAATGTGATGAACACGGCAATCCTGGAATTGAAAACCGAGCAAACAACAAATTCAAAAAAACACACTTTATACCAAGGATTGATGTTCGTTCACCAGGATGCCATAAATGCCGGTGGAAACAATGACCCTAACCTGACTTATATGATTCGAGGAGGCCAATCGAATACAATCAGCGCCCAAGCTGGCTATAAAAACAAAAAGCTGGACGCATCATTGAGTTACACCCGCATCACCGCTGACGGCCGTTACCTGATGCCGCGTGAATGGGGGCGGGAGTTTTTCTACACATTCATGCCCCGCGAACGAAACGAGGGCGCCGGAGATGTGCATGCTTACATGGCTAAGTTCATCATGTCTTCAGAAAATGGACGATTGAAGCACGGATTAAGTTATGGCTACTTCGAGCTGCCCGATGTGAAGAACTACAGGTTGAACAAATACGGAATGCCATCCTACCACCACATAAACCTGGAGAACGCATATAAGCTTGACAAATTCCTGAAAGGATTTGAAATTCGTACCTTGTTGGCATGGAAAATCAATGCAGGCGAAACCTATGGAAACCTGCGATATCATTACAACAAGACCGATATGCTCAACATAAACGTCATACTTGATTTTCGACTTTAAACACACCTCTATGAGTCAAGACAACAAAGACCTTAAAGCGAACCGCCGCGACTTTTTAAAAAAATCCGTTTTGGCAGGTGCCACTGCCGCTCTGCTGCCTGTAACCAATTTAGCGGAGACGCATAATAAACATTCGGAAACCGAAGGTGCCGTTTCATCAAACAACTCTAACAAATCCAATCAAGTGACCATACTGGTCACTTCCGATATCCATGCACAATTACACACGCATGATGAGTTTTTCTGGGAGAATGGGAAAGCCGTGTACAAGAAACGTGGCGGACTTGCTCACTTGAAAACCATGATTGAACACTACCGCAAGCAGGACCCACAAAACACCATACTGTATGATGGAGGGGATTTCTTCCATGGTCATGGCGTGGCATCATTGACTGAAGGGGAGGCCCTTATACCCATCTTCAACAAGATGGGATACGACTTGATCCTTCCAGGCAACTGGGAGGTGGTTTACAAAAAGAAACGGATGCTGTACGACATGGGGCGCTCCAATGCCGCAAAGATCTGCGCCAACATGTTCCATCAATCCGAGACCACACCGGGATGTGAACTGGTATATCCTCCATACTGGGTGAAATACATCAACGGAGTGAAAATCGGCTTCATCGGTTATACCGACCACCTGATTCCCAAAAGGCAATCTCCCGCCTACAGCGCAGGACTCACCTTTGAACACGCCGAAAAAAGTGTCAAAAAACATGTTGCCATGTTGCGCGAAAACGAAGGATGTGCAGTTGTCATCCTGGCCACCCATATGGGACTGGCGCAACAAATAGGTTTGGCCAACAACCCAGTTTGTGAGGGCGTGGATCTTATCATAGGCGCCGACACCCATGAACGCGTACGAGAGCCCATCCAAGCCAAATACTGCAAGGTGGTGGAATGCGGCGCATTCGGTTCCTTCCTTGGAAAAATAGATTTAAAATTTGAAAAAGGGCTGTTGAAGGATATAGGATACCAATTGCTGGATGTGGATCCATCATTGTATCCTGCGGATGCCGAGCTTCAAAAGCTGGTGAACGATGCAGCAGAGCCCTTTCGTGAATTGAAAAAGGTGATTGGTATCAGCACCACTCCACTGGTTCGGTATTTTGTGATGGAAACACCGATGGACAACCTCATCACCGATGCCATCATGTGGAAATTCAAACCGGACATCGCCTTGTCCAATGGCTTTCGTTTCTGTCAGCCGCTCAATTTGGATCCCAAAACAGGTCAAGCTGAAATCACCAAAGAGTTCCTTTGGAACATGCTGCCAGTGGATAGTGAAACCAAGATGGGCATTGTAACGGGCAAACAGGTTTGGAATTGGCTTGAAACAGAATTGCAAAATGCATTTGCAAAAGATCCTTCCAAACGTTTCGGTGGCTGGTTTGTAAGGTACAGGGGCATGGAGGTGAATTTCACCATCGGCAACGAGTTCGGCAGCAGGGTGAACAGCGTGAAAATCGGCGGGGAGGATCTGGATATGCAACGAGACTACAGCATTGTGGCATGCGAACGCGAAGGTGATCCGGACGATACCATTTGCAGGATGGAAAAGGTTCGCCAGCCCACCCGAACAGGATTATTCATGCACGATGTGATCACGCAATATCTGAAGGAAAATTCGCCGGTTGCCCCTAAATTGGAGGGGCGTGCGATCGCTACCGATCAGCCGTCAACCCTTTTGACGCAACTACAAGGGACCACGTACGAGTTCAGATAGTCATTTTATTTGTAAGTCAGCGCGTTACAGCCCTCGGATAGGAAATTGCTAAACTATAGAAAATGTGATGATTGTCACTATTCGGTTACAGCGACCTCTGCTAACTTTGCACTAATTTAGTTGTAATAAGGTTTGTCATAAACATAATAGCAAAACGATATGAAAGTAGAACAGATTTACACCGGATGCCTGGCTCAAGGCGCTTACTATATCACCTCTGAAGGAGAGGCCGCCATTATCGACCCGCTTCGTGAGGTGCAACCTTATATCGACCGAGCGGACAAGGATGGTGTGAAAATCAAATATGTATTTGAAACGCATTTCCACGCGGATTTCGTTTCAGGCCACTTGGACTTGAGCAAGAAATCAGGTGCTCCGATTGTATATGGTCCGAATGCTAATCCGGAATTCGATGCCATCATAGCAACCGACGGACAAGAGTTCACAATTGGTAAGGTCACCATCAAGGTGTTGCATACACCCGGTCACACGATGGAAAGCACCACCTACTTGTTGCGGGATGAGAATGGCAAAGACACAGCGATCTTCAGTGGCGACACCTTGTTCCTAGGCGATGTGGGAAGACCGGATCTTGCACAAAAGGCCGCCCATATGACTCAAGAGGAACTTGCCGGGTTGCTATACGATAGCTTGATGAACAAGATCATGCCGTTATCTGACGATATCACGGTATATCCTGCTCATGGTGCAGGCAGTGCTTGCGGCAAGAACATGATGAAGGAAACGGTTGACACGCTCGGCAATCAGAAAAAAATGAACTATGCCTTGAACCAGCCGAACAAAGAGGCCTTCATCAAGGCAGTCACCGATGGGTTGCTTCCTCCCCCCGCCTACTTCCCATTGAATGTTGCCATGAACAAGAAAGGATACGAAAGCATCGACGAGGTGATGCGTAAAGGAATGACTGCCATGAACCCTGAAAAGTTCGAACAGGCCGCCGACTTGTCCGGCGCTTTGATTTTGGATACACGAACTGCCGAAGATTTCGCCAAAGGTTTCGTGCCGCAGAGTATCAACATTGGCATCAAAGGCGATTTTGCCCCATGGGTAGGTGCCCTGGTTGGCGATGTGAAGCAGGAACTGTTACTGGTTACCGAGCCCGGAATGGAGGAAGAGACCGTAACCCGTTTGGCCCGTGTCGGATTCGACCATGTGATTGGCTTTTTGGAGGGTGGTATTGACGCTTGGAAAAGTGCAGGAAAGGAAATCGATACAGTGAACCGCATCACACCTGATCAATTCAATGACACATTCAAAGCCAAGGAAAGCATGGTTGTGGATGTTCGTCGTGAAAGCGAGTATGCCGCACAACATGTGGACGAGGCCTATAACAAGCCATTGGCATACATCAACGACTGGATCAACTCCATTGACCCGAAGCAGCATTTCTTCTTGCATTGCGCAGGCGGATACCGTAGCATGATAGCGGCGTCGCTACTTCAAGCACGCGGGTACCGCAATTTCAGCGAGGTGGCAGGTGGTTTCAACGCGATTGCCAAAACTGAAGTGCCTACCACGGATTTCGTTTGCCAAAGCAAAATGATGACGGCATAATCAAATTCATCAATATAATGCGAGAACGGAGGGCATCAGCTTTCCGTTTTTTCTTTAATTTGATTTTTGTTGGAGGAGGACACAAACAATAAGTCAAGATCTTGTGTTTAGAGAATCATGCACCGCAAACCACACCTTCCTGCCAAAACCTGTTTGGTTTGCCAACGTCCTTTTACTTGGAGGAAAAAGTGGGAAAAGGTGTGGGATGAAGTGAAGTATTGCAGCGATAAGTGCCGAAAAAACAGAGGTCATGCCGAAAAAGAATAAAACGCTTCGGCTCATCCTGGGCGACCAGCTGAACATAGGACATCCCTGGTTTTCTGAAAAGAACCCAAGCACAATTTACCTGATGGCCGAAATGCTTCAGGAATCGGAATATGTAACGCATCACATCCAGAAAATCATCGGATTCTTCGCGTCCATGCGCGCTTTCGCGGATACGCTTACGCGGATGGGACACAAAGTGGAATATATCCGTATTACGGATAAGGATGCCAAACTTTCACTCGAAGAAATCATTGAAAAGCAGCTTAAATCGACCGGAGCCACCAAATTTGAATATCAACTGCCTGATGAATGGCGGCTGGACCAGCAGCTTATTGCCTACTGCAAAAAATCATCAGTAGATTGCTCCCATATCGACACCCATCACTTCCTTAGTGAGCGCATGGATTTGAGGAATCTTTTTCCGAAAGGGAAAGCCCCCCTCATGGAGACCTTCTACCGCATGATGCGCAAGCGATACGGCTTGTTGATGGAGGCCCCGACCAAACCGGAAGGGGGCAAATGGAATTATGATTCGGAAAACCGGAAGAGCTTCGCCGGTAAGGATCCACTGCCAGACATCCCGGTGTTGAATAATGATTGTTCTGTCATCCTCGAGGATATTAAAAAAGCAAAGTTGCGTTTTATCGGCAACGTGGAAGCCCTTTCATTCGAGTGGCCGATAAACAGAGAGCAAAGCATTTTGCTTTTAAAGCACTTTTGCAAACACGCATTGCCCCTCTTCGGAAAATACCAGGATGCCATGCATACCGACACCTGGCTGCTTTTCCACAGCCGGCTATCGTTTTCGATGAACACAAAAATGATATCCCCGCTGGAAGTCATCGAGGCATCCATAGCCGCGTACAGGAAGAGCAACGGCAAAATAACCTTGCCGCAAATCGAAGGTTTCGTCCGGCAAATCCTGGGGTGGCGCGAATACATGCGAGGCATATATTGGGGCTGGATGCCTGAATTCGGTGAAATGAATTTCCTCAACCATCAGCGTAAGCTTCCATCCTGGTTCTGGTCAGGCGACACCAAAATGAATTGCATGAAGCATGCCATCCAACAATCGCTGGACAAGGCCTATGCGCACCACATACAACGGCTGATGGTTACAGGAAATTTTGCACTGCTGGCAGGCATCCATCCTGATGAACTTGACAAATGGTATCTGGGCATCTACATTGATGCGATAGAATGGGTGGAAATCACCAACACACGAGGCATGAGTCAATTTGCTGACGGGGGAATCGTTGGGACCAAGCCCTATGTTTCCACCTCCAACTACATCGGCAAGATGAGCAACTATTGCAAAGGTTGCCATTACGATGCTGATGCGAAAACAGGTGAAAAGTCTTGTCCATTCAACAGCTTGTACTGGGCATTTTATGAGACCCATCGCAAGCACTTTGCCAACAACCCCAGGATCGGTATGATGTACCGCATACTCGACAAGATGGATCGTGCACAGCGCAACAGTTTGATGGAGCAGGCTGCAAAACACCTTGAAGACATAGAAAACCTTTGATTTTTCCCTGTTTTATGGAAAACTGACGGTGTTGGCATCATTAGCGGGTAAACTTCAAATACTACCCCAATGAAAAAACAATTGATCATTATCGCAGGAGCGATAACAGCTACGGCACTAGCGTCAGTCTTGAACGCTAAAATCCAGGAAAAGCATCCACTCACCACCACAGGCCTTCGGAACAACACAGCAACCGAGGGCCGTTCCATTTCTGATAGGACAAAGCATGTCGATGAGCCGGCAGCTCCAAAATGTGTGTTCATGACCGCATTTGAGGGCAAAGGGATTGAAAACGTAGAGTCGTACCCACTACCCGAGCAAGTGGTTCGTTCAATGGATCGGGGCATGGATTGGTTGGTGTATGCCCAAAACAATGATGGTGGTTGGGGTGCCGGTGCACACAGCCGACAGGAAATACGCGACCCACATGCTGTCAAATCGGATCCCGCCACCACCGCAATGGTAGCCATGGCCATTCACCGCGAGGGTAACACTTTGTCGAGCGGACCTCATGCCTCCAAATTAAAAGATGCCACCTTGTATCTGCTGCATGCTGTGGAATCGGCCCAACAAAATGATTTGAACATCACAAATCTGACCGGTACACAGCCACAAAACAAACTTGGGAAAAACATCGATGTTGTATTGACATCCCAGTTCCTAGGCAACCTAATGAGGGATGTCAAAAACGATCAAGCGATGCACCAACGAGTAAAAGCCGCCATATCAAAATGTGTCTATATGATCAGCAGAGGTCAATCGGCTGATGGTAGTCAGCATGGCAGCGGATGGGCAGGTGTTTTGCAATCATCATTTGCCACAAGTGCGTTGGAAACAGCCAAGGATGCAGGGATAGCGGTTGAAGAGGACGTGTTGGACCGATCGAGGGAGTTTCAGAAGAAAAATGTGAATGTGAAAACCAATGAAGTGGTAACAGATGCAGCCGCCGGAGTCGTTTTGTATTCTGCATCTGGCACGGCTCGGGCTTCTGCAAAAGAAACGGCGGAGGCCAAAAAAATCATCGATAAAGCCAAAAAGGAAGGGAAAATCAGCAACAGCGAAGTGAACCTGGATAACCTGCGCAAGGCGGGTGTTGCTGAGGAAAAAGCACTCAAATACAATACCGCCTACCAAGTGAACTCGGCTGCCAATCGGATTGCGCAAAACGATGAGGTGATCACTGGATTTGGAAACAATGGCGGGGAAGAATTCCTAAGCTATCTGCAAACGGGCGAAGGGCTGATTGTAGGCAATGACCAAGACTGGAAAAGCTGGTACGACAAAACAAGCTCCCGCTTGATTGGTATTCAAAACAATGATGGAAGCTGGAGCGGCCACCACTGCATCACCAGTCCCGTTTTTTGTACTGCCACCTGCTTACTCATCCTTTCGGTGAGCAATGATATCGAGCATCTGAAGGCCGATAATCGATAGATAACCCATTTTGTTTTTGAATTGGGCGTGGGGATTACATTAATAAATTCCCACGCCCTTGATTACATTTTTTGTGTGCATATGGTATATTAGCCCTTTCCAACTAAAGCTATGCGCAAAGTTCTGCTCCTTGCCGTTTCCCTTTTTTTGCAAACGCATGTATCGGCCGATTACTGGGTTCAAAAAGCGGATGTTGGAGGTGTAACGCGGGGAGACGCAACCGGATTTGCCATTGGTGGCAAATGCTACATGGGTACCGGCTATAATTCTTCCACCTACTTGTCGGATTGGTGGGAATACGACCCCGCAACCGATGTATGGACTCAAAAGGCATCCCACCCAGGAAGTGGAATCGTTGAGGCGGCCTCATTCACGATTGGCTCCTTTGGCTATGTGGTTTCCGCGCCGGTTAGCAACGACGTTTACAAGTACGACCCTGTAGCGAACACCTGGACTCCGGTGGCCTCCTTTCCAGGAGGATCACGCCAAGCGGCTGTGGGTTTTTCCATCAATAACAAAGGATATATCTGCACAGGTATGGGACTCGGACTTTCATACAACGATTTGTGGGAATACGATCCGGTATTGGACTTGTGGTCACAGAAGTCGAGTATGCCAACAGGTGGACGACATTATGCATGCGGATTCGCGTTGGGCAACAAAGCATATATTGGAACGGGCTTGATTCCAGGGGCTGGTTTGACGAATGATTTCTGGGAGTGGGATCAGACCACCGATACCTGGACCCCAAAAGGCACGGTGCCTGGATTTGCTAGGGTTGAAGCAACGGCATTTTCCATGAATGGTTTTGGATACCTGGGAATGGGATCCAGCTTTGGTCTGTACTATTCGGATTTCCATCAATACAACCCAAACACAAATACCTGGTCCATCAAAGCGTCCTATGGCGGCGGACCCACGGAGGAGGCCACTCAGTTTTCGCTAGGTTCTGTAGGATATGTGGGAACCGGTTACGATGGTCAAAGTCCTGGGGTTTTGAAGTACGATTTCTGGGCTTACCTTTCGGAGGATTCCACCACAAACGTGGAAGACATTAGGCCAGATCAAGTGGCGAAGCTTTTTCCGAATCCTTGTGTGCATGAATTGCAACTTGAGTTGGGAGAGCATTCATTCAGGCAAGTTGACTTCGTGTTGATTGATTACCGTGGGCGAATCATGAAACATGGGTGGATAGCAGGTCGATCCCATACACTCAATTTATCAGACATTGCAACAGGCAACTACATCTTGCGATTCACCTTACCTGATGGAAAGCAACTAAACCATCCCGTTTCAAAAATTTGATTTACCGATCAAGCACTCATCCATGAAAACCATGATCAATAACCGCATTTGGATATTTGCGCTATTGCTGCTGCAACTAACCTTTGTAAGCAGTTGTGGCCGCGACTCAGAAGCCAATTTGCCGTTGCCTGAGCCAACCACTCGCAATGTGATCGTATTGGTGATTGATGGAGCTCGATACAGTGAGATGTTCGGGGATAGTAATTACAAATACATTCCGCGGCTGAGGCCATTGATGCGCCAGGGTACCGTATGCAGCAATTTGTATATCGATGGCGTTACGAATACGGTGAATGGCCATGCTGCTATGTGCACCGGACATTACGAGCCGCTCAATAATGGTGGCTCTGAATATCCAACCCATGCTTCATTCCTTCAATATTGGCGTAAGGCGGCAAATGCGGGAGAACAGCGCAGTTGGATCATCACCTCCAAGGACAAACTGGAAGTATTGTCGGATTGCACCGATCCCGAATGGCGAGGCAAATTCAGGCCTTCCACCGATTGTGGTGTGAGCGGTTTAGGAAGCGGATACCGGGAGGATTCCGTTACATTCAACCGCGCAATGGCTCAGCTGCAAACAGGGAAGCCACGCGTGATGGTCATCAACCTCAAAGAGCCAGATGTGGCAGGACACATGGGTGATTGGCCGCAATATCTCGATGGCATCCGCAAAGGTGATGAATACGCTTACCGGTTGTGGAACTTCATCCAACATGATGAAAACTATAAGAACAACACTTTGCTCATCATCACCAACGACCATGGTCGACATTCCGATGGATGGTCAAGTGGTTTCATTTCGCATGGCGACAACTGCGATGGTTGTCGACACATCAACTTCATGGCATTAGGTCCCAATATCCGCAAGGGATATGTTGATAGCACCGCCTACAGCCAGATCGACATCACGGCCACCATTGCAAAAGTCCTTGGCATTGAGATGCCGCACTGCGATGGAAAGGTGATGGAAGGGATTTTTGATTGACGATTTACGATGGAATCAATCTGTGTGCGTAGCACTACTTTAGTCAACAACAAAAGAATAAACAGATGAAAAATTATTATGAAATTCTTGGTGTATCCTCTCAGATTTCTAATAAAAAACTGCGAGCAAAAATTATTGCCATTGCAGAAAAATGCCATCCCAATGCTCCTTCGTACAATGTAGAAGAACCCGATGAGTTTATAAAAGCTTTTATAGCTTTTGATGTCTTACTAAGCTCCACAAATCGATTGGCTATTAGACGCATTCAAATGGCAAAAGATTCCGGTACGCCAGAAAGTGAAATGGTATCAGAATTACAAATTCTAAAAGCTGCTGAGGACAACGCGCGATTAAAAAGCCAATCCATAGCCAAAATGAGCATTGAAGATTTTAAAGAATTATACAATCCAAATTTTCTAGAAAATCTATTCGGGTTTTTGTTTCGTTTGGGCAGGTAATCCAAGTACATAATTAAGCTACCAGAAGCATATGTTCTCCATTGCCTAATACAATAACGATAGATTAGACAACTATGGCAATGCCAGGGAAGAATAGCCGTACTGGGGTAAAATTAATTACATGAAACATTCATGGCAAAATCGATCGGAACGCATATTTTCCAGATTGGGAACTTGAGTAAGATCTTATCCGCGTTGATTCCCTGGATTCACACTATCTGCGTTCTCTTTTTTTCAGTCGATTTTTGAACTTAAAAACCTATCGAAAGCAAGATTTACCTGCGCCTGAAATTCCTCCTCGGTGGGCGGCTTTGGTTGGATGGTGCGGCCTTAGGAGCAGGAGCAGCGTTAACATCCATTGGAAAGGGATGGTCTGCTACAATCTCGATGTCTTTGCCGATCAGTTTCCGTATGGCCTTCCATTCGTCGAGTTGTTCCTGGTCGCAGAATGAAATGGAGCGACCTGATAATCCTGCACGACCGGTACGACCTATACGATGCACATAGGTCTCAGGAACTTCGGGTAAGTCGCAGTTGAACACATAAGGCAGCTCGTCGATGTCGATGCCACGTGCGGCAATGTCAGTTGCCACCAGGATCCTGATTTTGCCATCCTTGAAATTATTCAACGCGTTTTGGCGTTGGTTCTGGCTCTTGTTTCCATGTATGGCAGCAGAGCTGATGTCGGATTTCTGCAACATGCGCACGACTTTATCGGCCCCATGCTTGGTGCGTGTAAACACCAATGCGTTTTTAATAGGGTGCTCTTTCAACAAATGAATGAGGAGTTTGACCTTATCAGCACGGTTGGTGTAATAGAGCGATTGTTCAATCTTATCCACTGTAGATGAGGGTGGAGTTACTTCCACCTTAACGGGATTGTGAAGCAGCGAGTCGGCAAGCTTCTGAATCTCGGGAGGCATGGTAGCGGAGAAAAAAAGTGTTTGCTTGCGCGATGGCAATTTAGCAATCACCCTTTTCACATCATTGATAAAGCCCATATCGAGCATGCGATCGGCCTCATCGAGGATGAAAATCTCCAAATGTGATAAATCGATAAATCCTTGCTGCATCAAATCGAGTAGTCGACCAGGCGTAGCCACTAAAATGCCTGGATTTTTACGCAATGCATCTGTTTGCGGATTTTGTGAAACACCACCGAATATTACGGTATGTCCAACATGAAGATGTCGGCCATAAGCGGTCAAGCTATCGTTGATTTGGATGGCGAGCTCGCGTGTGGGGGTAAGCACAAGAGTGCGGATGTGGCGGTGTGGCACTTTGCGTTCATGTAGCAATTGTAAAACAGGGAGCGAGAATGCTGCTGTTTTACCGGTACCGGTTTGTGCGCAACCGAGCAGGTCGCGGCGTTCCAGTACTTGAGGTATGGCTTGCGCCTGAATGGGTGTGGGGTTTGAATAGCCCTCGGTTTCGAGTGCTTTCAAGATGGGCTCAATCAAGCCCAGGTTTTGAAATGACATAAAATTAATTTGAGCGATGTTGCAAAAGCGTTGTAAGTCTGAAGCAACGGGGTTTTAGAGGAAAACGGCCTACAACCAGCCGG
>Ga0315906_10007743_pt1 | contig 13012 bp, 10 predicted proteins | sample LakEriMetagenome_4_FD_203526 | JGI IMG/M metagenome (GOLD analysis project Ga0315906, IMG submission 203526) | Freshwater fungal communities from buoy surface, Lake Erie, Ohio, United States - Buoy 2 MA122 | ecosystem: Environmental > Aquatic > Freshwater > Lake > Lake biofilm | place: USA...
TGTGATGACAAGAACGACTGATATTTATCATCATGTTAGGGAGAAAGCAGATATTGCTAACAATGAAAAAGGTGATTTATTCGTATGTATTCACGTAAATGCTGCGCCACCCAAAAAAACAGTTACAGGGTATAAGTCGGTTCCTTATTACAAAGGAAAAGGAAGCAAACGTAAAAAATTATACAAGAAAGTCCCAATTTACAGCACCTCCCCCAACCCAGCACACGGAACTTCAACTTATATATGGGCGGCCGACAGATCAGATGAGAAAGCACAAGGAATTATTGCAGATGAAAGATATGAGTCATCTGCAGAGATCATGGATGTTCCAGATGTAAATAGTCCAGAAGCCATGATCAAAGCCCGATTATGGTCGCAAAAATTCTTCAAAAATTCAGTCCAGTTAGGCACCTTGATTGAAAACGAGTTTGTGAACATCGGAAGAAAGAGCCTTGGGGTTCTGCAAAGAAACCACATGGGTATTTGGGTATTACAAGCAACCAACATGCCTGCAGTACTCATTGAAACTGGTTTTATTACTAATAAAGATGAAGAGGATTACCTGAACAGTGAAGCTGGACAAATTGAAATGACACGTGCAATGGCGAATGCCATTATCAAATATAAACAAGCTATCGACGGAAAATAACCCAAGAACAACTCCCAAAAAATGAAAGTATCAAACGAAACGAAAATAGGTGCTTTAACAGCCATCGCCATTACTTTACTTATTCTTGGTTTTAATTTTTTAAAGGGCAAAAATCTAATCGAGAAAAAAGCTACCATGTTCATTTCCTTCACAAAAGTCAATGGACTAAACATGGCGGATATGATTAAAATAAATGGTCTTAAAGTTGGTGGAATAGAAGATATGCAAGAGACAGATCCAAATCTTAGTGGAATCGTTGTTGCATTTCATCTAACACGTGCTATCAATATTCCTGATGACACCTATGCGCAGGTAGTAACCAATCCTTTGGGGGCTTCCTATATTGAATTGGTAATGGGAAAATCTAAGAACTTCATAAAGGACGGTGACACATTGAAGAGTGTAGAAACAAAAGGACTTATTCAGGATGTTCAAGACCAATTGGCGCCTACAATTGATAATCTGAATAAAACACTTGCCGCATTAGAGGAGACTGTAAAAAGAGTTGGTAATGTTTTTGATGAAGATGCCAAGCAAAATATTGGAAAAACGCTCAAAGAATTGGCTATTGCAACAGATCAAATCAACAATATGTTAGCACCTGGTAAAGGGAGTATTGCAAAATCAGTTGACAATGTAGCAGATATTTCAGGTAACATCAAAAAGAACAATGATTCGATATCCATGATGATTGGTAATCTTACAAAACTATCGAGGGACTTATCGACTGCTGAAATCGGAGCAACGGTTAAGTCGCTTGAAAAAGCAGCAGCTAACCTTACCCTCATATTTAATGGCATCAATGAAGGAAAAGGAAGTCTTGGAAAACTAACAAAAGATGATGCACTTTATAAAAACCTTACAAGCACTTCCAACAGTCTTAATATTTTATTGCAGGATCTTAGACTGAACCCTAAGCGTTATGTACAGGTTTCTGTTTTTGGAAAAAAAGACAAGACTGGTCCACTTATGCAACCCTTGCCGGATTCTACCGGAAAATAATCTGGCATGTTAAGAAAAATCACTCTTCTTTTCATTGCTTTGGTTCTTTGCTTACAATATCAGTTGTATGCACAAATTCCTGTTGATGCAGGAGGAGGAAAATTTGTGCAAGTTATAAAGGCCAACAAATTCATCAGAGTGAAACAAGAAGTTGGAGGAGATTTAAATTTACTTGTAGGAAATGTTCTGATGAAACAAAACAATACCTTGTTTTATTGCGATAGTGCAATTCAAAATGTATTTATCAATCAAGTTGAAGCATTTGGGAATATACACATCAACGATAACGATAGCGTTCACACTTATTCCCAATACATGAAATATGACGGGAATGCGAAGATTGCTCAACTGAAAAACAAAGTCAGGCTCACTGATGGCAAAGGAGTATTAACCACTGAGGCATTGGAGTATCAGGTAGACCCACAAATTGGCACTTACCTTGATGGCGGAAAAGTAGTCAACGGAGAATCTGTATTAACCAGTAAGATTGGTATTTATTATGCAAATACAAGAGAAGTCTATTTCCAAAAGAATGTAAAACTTGTAGACCCTGAATACAGAATGACTACAGATACGCTTTTGTACAATGTAAATACAGAAGTAGCCAATTTTGTTTCTCCTACTATCATCAATGATGGTAAGACAAAAATCCTGACTAAATCAGGATACTACGATTTGAAAAAAGGCAATGCAAGTTTTACAAAAAGACCTGTGATTATCGACAGTGTTCAAACAGTTGTGGCGGACAGTATTTTCTACAATAAAATAACAGGTGAAGGTTTGGCAAATGGAGATGTAACCTATAAAGATTCAGCACAAGGCATCTCAATGCGAGCTGGAGCAGCACAATTTAACAATCAATCAAAAAGCATCAATGCCTATAAGCGACCACTTATGGCATTGAAACAAAATACAGATTCAATCTATATTGCAGCAGATACCTTGTTTTCAGCTTATCTTAAAAAAGACAGCACCAAGAAAATCATAGTAGATACCATCAGATTTTTTCGCGCTTTTTATGATGTGAAAATATTTTCCGACTCCCTACAAGGTAAGAGCGATTCCTTGTTCTACTCTGGTTTTGATTCTACATTCAGCTTTTATAAAGAACCAGTTATTTGGGCCCAGGGAAGTCAGATTTCTGGTGATACTATTTACTTGGTCACAAGAAATAAAAAACCAGACCAGGTCTTTGTCAATGAAAACGCCTATTCAATCAATCGTACCAATGAAGGTTTGTTCAATCAGCTCAAGGGCACAAACATGAATGGACAATTTATCAATGGTGAGATCGATTTTCTTCGTGCAAAAGGGAATAGTGAAAGTCTGTATTATTTACAAGACGACGATAGTTCTTATATTGGGATGAACTATGCAATGGCAGATGCCATCACCATGAAATTCATCAATAAAGAGCTAAAAAGAGTATCATGGGTAAATGGTGTTTCTGGAACAACCTACCCCATGAATAAAATTCCTGATGAAAAGAAACAATTAAGGAATTTCAAGTGGCTGGATGCATTAAGACCTAAAACACTGGCAGACCTTTATAAAAAATAATTACTATGCTTTTAGCAATCTTTATCGTTGGCTATTTTGCCATTGCATTTGAGCATCAAATAAAATTAAATAAAGCTGCAAGCGCACTGATAACTGGTGTTTTGTGCTGGACAATTTATATTCTGAATGGTGCAGATCACGATGCTGCACATCATGCCTTACTAGAACACATGGGAGAGATTTCGGGTATTTTATTTTTCCTATTAGGGGCCATGACCATTGTGGAATTGATTGATGCGCATGATGGTTTTGAACCCATATCTGCGTCAATTCGAAGCACAAACAAATTTACTTTACTGACTGTCATTGCAGTTCTGGCTTTCTTTCTTTCTGCAGTATTGGATAATCTTACCACTACGATAGTAATGATATCTTTAACCAGTAAACTTGTCAAAGAAGAAAAAGACAAACTCATTTTTGCGTCTTTGATTGTAATTGCTGCCAACGCTGGTGGCGCTTGGTCTCCTATCGGAGATGTTACCACAACGATGCTTTGGATTGGTGGTCAAGTTACTTCCTTGGCTATTGTCAAATCAATTTTTATACCTAGTATTATTGCTGTTGTTATTCCACTTTTAGCGTTAGGATTTTCCTTAAAAGGCAGAGTTGAGCCAATCAAAAGAGATAAAGAAATTGAAACCAGATCTACAAAAAAAGAAAGAAATCTTGTTTTGATAGTCGGCTTATTATCACTATTGTTTGTCCCGGTTTTCAAAACCTGGACAGGCCTCCCGCCATTTATGGGCATGTTGTTTTCCCTTGGCGTAATGTGGCTAATTACTGAAATCATCCACAGTGGTAAAGACACAATGGACAAGGATAATTTATCTGTCAATTTTGCCATTCGTAAAATTGACACTCCTAGTATTCTTTTCTTTTTAGGCATTTTAATCAGTGTTGCAGCTTTACAGTCTGCAGGCACATTGAAAGAAATGGCAGATTACTTGAACCAGCAAATTGGTGACCAAAAGTTGATTGTTGTTGTTCTTGGCGGATTATCTGCAATTATAGATAACGTTCCTCTTGTTGCGGCAACGCAAGGCATGTACAGTCTTTCGGAATTTCCTACTGATCACCCCTTTTGGCTATTTCTTGCTTACTGCAGTGGAACGGGTGGAAGTATGCTGATCATTGGATCAGCAGCAGGTGTTGCTGCAATGGGGTTAACCAAAATTGAGTTTTTCTGGTATTTGAAGAAAGTCAGCCTTTGGGCCTTGCTTGGCTATTTGGCTGGTGCTGCAGTATATGTTCTGATGAGCTGGCATTAATGCCCTTGCGCTGCAAGAAAACGTTCAGCATCAATAGCAGCCATACAACCACTTCCTGCAGCAGTAACAGCTTGTCTGTAATTTTTATCCTGAACATCACCACAGGCAAAAACACCTTCAACATTTGTTTTTGAAGTTCCAGGAATGGTTTGAATGTATCCAGTCTCATCTGTCTGTAGATAGTCCTTAAATATTCCCGAATTAGGCTCATGCCCTATTGCAACAAAAAATCCAGAAATAGGAATCTCTTGTTTTTCGCCCGTCTTATTGTTTTTAATACGAACAGCATTAACTGTTTTTTCACCAAGAATTTCCTCGGTTTCTGTATTGAAATACATTTTGATATTCGGTGTATTCATCACCCTGTCTTGCATCACTTTAGAAGCCCTCATCTGATCTTTTCTGATGAACATGTGTACGGTAGTACAAAGCTTACTTAAATAATGTGCTTCTTCAGCCGCAGTATCCCCTGCTCCTACAATAGCAACTTCTTTGCCACGGAAGAAAAATCCGTCGCAAACAGCGCAGGCACTAACACCAAATCCATTTAATCTTTCCTCACTTTCTAATCCTAACCATTTTGCAGAAGCACCTGTTGCAATGATAACGGAATCTGCATGAATTTCTTTTTCTTCATCTATCCAAACTTTATGTGGACGAGAAGAGAAGTCAACTTTTGTAGCCAAGCCATAGCGAATATCAGCACCCATTCTTTTGGCTTGTTTTTCGAAATCAACCATCATTTCTGGTCCCTGAACTCCATCAGGATAGCCCGGATAGTTCTCCACTTCAGTTGTAATGGTAAGCTGACCACCTGGTTGAATACCTTGGTAAAGCAATGGGGATAGATTTGCGCGAGAAGTATATATCGCTGCAGTATAACCTGCAGGTCCGGATCCTATAATCAAACAACTTACTTTTTCAATTGCAGTACTCATAAATTTTAGTTTCGATCTGCGAAATTACACTATTTAGGAATTATGATTGTGTGATATTGGGCACCATATCCTCCAAAATAACCTAAAGCATCATTTGAAATATTTCCCAAAATACGAGTGGGACTAGAAAAAGGGTTCCCAATGCTTTGAAAAGAAAACTCATATGTTCGCCAAAAATTATACGTCACCTTATCTATGTTACAAAGCTTGAGTGTAACAGTATCGCCTTTTTTAAAAAAACTTAAACTATCTGAGAATTCAGCATTCTTGTCAAAACCTTTATCAATTTGAACCGTATATGTTGTTCCATCTATAATCTGATCGTCAAAAACACTATTAAACCCTGGCAAAAAAGGTTCCTGCCCTCTTTTTGTATAATACCTGATAAAATCACCTAATCCAGGTTTATCTGTGCCAGTTAACATTACTCTGACATCATTGGAATCTTCGGCAAATGGAACTTTCTCCCACCACATTGAATCTACTCTTCTCGTTATTTCAGGGATGGTAGTAGAAGAAGTATACATCTCTCCAAGTGCTTCAATCGTTAAATTGTATCGAGCACCAACTCTTCCTCTGAAAAATCGATTCGTGCCAGATGTGGTATAAAAATAAACCTTGGTGTTTCCACGAACAACAGAATCTTCAGTAAGCATCACTTCACTTGTACCATCAGAAATTTTAATTTTCGCATTTCTAACCAAGGAAGAACTAAGCACCTCGGGGTTGATTTTACCAAAGAAATCAAGACTTTTTGAAAGAAAAACAAAAGGAGGTTGATTGTTTTCTATTGAAGCATCTACAACCAGTCGACTCTGTGAAGGATCTAGCTTTATATTGATGTCCTTTTCACAGGAAATAAAAACAAGGATAAGGATGAAAATCAGGTTGCGCATAACATACTTAACAATCAGCATCAAAAACAGTTTAAAAAAAACCCCGCTAAAGAGCGGGGTTGTAGGTGACTTATTAACCTAAATATGCTTTCAGCGCATTGCTGTATCGAGCCTTTTGAAGGCGCTTGATCGCTCTCTCTTTGATCTGACGAATACGCTCTTTGGTAAGATCATATTTTTGACCAATTTGCTCAATGGTAACTCCATTTTCTCCATCAAGACCAAAATATGCGTTTACGATTTCAGCTTCTCTTGGACTAAGTGATTTTAATACTCTTCTGATTTCAGCACGCAATGAATCTTTCATTACATCATCATCAGTATCATCTCCGCCTTCAAGTAAATCACCCATAGCAACATCTTCAGCTTCATGTACTGGAGCATCTAAAGAAGTATGGCGTGTATTACTTTGGAAGATATTATTGATTTCAGTCTCACTCATTTCAAGAATCTCCGCCAACTCTTCAGTTGATGGTTCTCTTTCATGTTCTTGCTCAAAAGCCATATAAGCTTTGTTAGCCTTGTTGTAAGTTCCAATTTTGTTTTGAGGAAGACGAACCAAACGTCCTTGCTCAGCCAAAGCCTGAAGGATTGATTGACGAATCCACCAAACAGCATAAGAAATGAATTTGAAACCTTTGGTCTCATCAAATCTTTGTGCTGCTTTGATCAAACCTAAATTTCCTTCATTGATCAAATCACTCAATGAAAGACCCTGGTGTTGGTACTGTTTTGCAACAGATACAACGAAACGTAAGTTGGCTTGAACCAATTTATCCAATGAACGTTGATCATTCATTTTGATACGTTGAGCAAGAATAGTTTCTTCCTCTGGCGTAATCATTGATATTTTTGAAATTTCCTGAAGGTACTTTTCAACCGCTTGAGAATCGCGGTTCGTAATTTGTGTAGCTATCTTTAATTGCCTCATAATCTAATGGGTTCTGTCTAATAAGACAGTTTATAATGGTTGAATGGTGCTAAGAAATTGTTATTTCCAAAGGATGATGACGGTTCTGCAAAGGTAAAATTCCTTTCGCACATATCATAGTTATTAAACAAAAAATTGATCTGTATTTACCCACTAAAAACAAAAAAAATGGGTAAAAGTTTGAAAATAGGTCAGTTATGCAAAAACGATGAATTAATTTTGGCATATGATTGTTGATTTCAGGTCAGATACGGTTACAAAACCCACCCGAGCCATGCTGGAGGCCATGAATAATGCTCCTGTTGGGGATGATGTTTTCGGGGAAGATCCTTCGATAAATGGTTTGGAAGAATATGCTGCAAACCTATTTGGGATGGAAAAAGCCATTTTTTGTCCAAGCGGCACCATGACCAACCAAATAGCCATAAAATGCCATACACAGCCAGGTGATGAAGTGATTTGTGATGAATTATCGCATGTTTACCAATACGAAGGCGGTGGAATAGCTTTCAACTCAGGTGCATCGGTAAAACTATTGTACGGTGACAGGGGAAGAATTACAGCTCCATTGGTTGAACAAAACATTCAACCGGATGACATTCATCGTCCGGTTTCCAGTCTGGTTGTTGTTGAAAATACTTCAAACAGAGGAGGTGGAAGTTGTTATGAATTTACTGAATTAGAAAAAATAGGAAAACTTTGTAAGGATAAAAACCTTGCTTTTCATATTGATGGTGCACGCTTATTCAATGCATTGGTTGCTAAAAAAGAGACAGCACAACAGTATGGCCAGCTATTCGACTCTATTTCAATATGCTTGAGTAAAGGTTTAGGTGCTCCAGTAGGAAGCCTTTTGCTAGGAAAGCAAGATTTTATCAAGAAAGCACGAAGAGTCAGAAAAGCTTTTGGCGGCGGAATGCGTCAGGCGGGAAGTTTGGCTGCTGCTGGTTTATATGCCTTGAAAAATCATGTCGACCGTCTTTCAGAAGATCATAACCATGCAAGTCAGCTTAATTCTATGCTGACTACCCTCCCATTTGTAAATAATATTTTACCGGTGGAAACCAATATCATTATCGCAGAATGTGAATCTGATTTTGATTTATTGGGATGGCAATCCAAAATGAAGGAAAAAGGCATTTTGTTTTATGCGATATCCAAAAATAAGTTCAGGCTTGTAACCCATTTGGATATTACCCCTGAAATGATAAACTATTTTGAAACAACTATAAAGTCAACTTACTGATGTCGTTCCCCTCAATTGATCCAACAAACACACCTTCATGGAAGAAATTAACCGCGCACGCTGAATCAATGAAGTCAGTTCATATGCGCGATTTGTTTTCAGCAGATGCTACCCGTTTTACATCATTTTCTCAAAAAGATGGCGATCTCCTTTTTGATTATTCCAAAAATTTAATAACACAGGAGTCCTTGGACTTGCTCATTGAACTGGCAAATGATTGTCAGCTCCCTTCAGCAATTGCAGCAATGTTTGCTGGTGAAAGAATCAATAAAACAGAAAACAGAGCTGTTTTACATACTGCCCTTAGAAACCTGAGTGGGCAAACTTTCCAAACGGATGGAAAGGATATCATGCCGGATATTCAAAGCGTATTGGGACAAATGAAATCGATTTGCCAGAAAGTCCATTCCGGAGAATGGAAAGGCTATTCAGGCAAACCAATTAAACACATTGTCAATATCGGAATTGGAGGTAGCGATTTGGGTCCTGTTATGGTGACTGAAGCCTTAAAACCTTATTGGGTGGAAGGGATGCAAGTCCATTTTGTTTCAAATGTTGATGGTACACATATTGCTGAATGTCTGAAAGTTATAGAGGCTGACTCAACTTTATTTTTAGTTGCTTCCAAGACTTTTACTACCCAAGAAACCATGACCAATGCCCATACCGCCAGGAATTGGTTTATTGAAAAATCTGGCGATGAAGCACATGTAGCAAAGCATTTTGTGGCATTGTCCACCAATGAAAAAGCTGTGACCGCTTTTGGCATTGATAAGTCGAATATGTTTGAATTTTGGGATTGGGTTGGTGGAAGATATAGCCTTTGGAGTGCAATTGGATTGTCTATTGCCCTGACCATTGGTTATGATAATTTCGAAAAGTTATTGGCAGGAGCACATGAAATGGATATGCATTTCAAAACCGTGCCTCTAAAGGATAACATCCCTGTTAAAATGGCTTTAATTGGTCTTTGGTATGTCAACTTCTTTGGAGTTCAATCTGAGGCAATTTTGCCATATGACCAGTACTTGCATCGCTTTGCTGCATATTTCCAGCAAGGGAATATGGAAAGCAATGGTAAAAGTGTAGATAGAAATGGTAATTCGCTTTCCTATTCTTCTGGCCCAGTTATTTGGGGGGAACCCGGAACAAATGGTCAGCATGCTTTTTATCAGTTGATTCACCAGGGTACACTTATGATTCCGTGCGACTTCATTGCTCCAGCGATAAGTCATAATCCGATTGGCGACCATCATCCTAAATTACTTTCCAATTTCTTTGCACAAACCGAGGCCCTCATGAATGGCAAGACTGAACAAGAAGCAAAAGCAGAACTGATGAATTTGTCTGAAGATGAGCGAAAGAAATTAGTTCCTTTCAAAGTTTTTGATGGCAATAGACCCACCAACTCCTTCTTGATTAAAGAAATCAATCCATTTGAATTAGGCAAATTGATTGCTGCTTATGAACATAAGATCTTCGTTCAAGGCGTAATTTGGAATATCTATAGTTTCGATCAGTGGGGTGTTGAACTGGGGAAACAACTGGCCAATAAAATTTTACCTGAACTTGTTTCGACTGAAGAAGTGAACAGTCATGATCATTCAACGAATGGATTGATCAATCAATATAAACAATGGGCCAAATGCTAAAAAATTGCTTAGATCAATAAAAAAAGGGGCACTTTAAAAGGGCCCCTTTTGATTTTATTAAAGAGTTCAATTACCATTTGTCTACAGGCTCATCTGCGCCATTGTCACCTGATGACATTTCTGGTGCAGACGGTGACGGTGCAGCTGGAGCTTCGGGTGCTTCTGTAGCAGCAGGAGCAGATGGGGCAGCATCATAATTGCTTCCACCTTCTGGAGCATCTTCATCATATTCATGGTTAAAAGCATCAAAATCGAAATCTGGCATCAACTCAGTCTTGACATGATCGACTGCCTCATTTAGTGCTTTAAGGAATTTATTGAAGTCTTCTTTATATAAGAATATTTTGTGGCGATCATAACCATCATCATTGAATCTTTTTCTGCTTTCTGTGATGGTAAGGTAATAGTCATTACCTCTGGTAGTCCTCACATCAAAGAAATAGGTTCTTCTCTTTCCAGCTCTGATTCTTTTGCTGTAAACACTGTCCATTCTTTTTTCGTTGTTGTCGTACGCCACAGTTAAAAGTTTTGGTTAAATTTTGGTTGGTTCTTATAAAGATAGCATTGTTTTGGAATTGTTAAAAAATTCCAAGGTTTTTTTTCAGACCAATTTTACTGTAGAAAAAAGAGAGAAAAACGAGCTTTAATGATCAATTTGTTGGGTTCTTAGCAGTTCTGCATAGGCTCCATTTTGGGCCAAAAGAGAATCATGTGTCCCCTTTTCAATGATTTTACCATCATCCATCACGATAATTTGGTTGAATTTAAAGCTGGGAAAAATTCTGTGGGTAATGATGATAGCTGTCTTATTTGACAAGTATTGATTGAGGTTTTCAGCGATTCTGTGTTCTGTTTTTGCATCGACAGCACTTAGGCAGTCGTCAAAAATGAGCAGTTCATTTTGTTTTGACAGTGCTCTTGCTATGGATATTCGCTGTTTTTGTCCACCTGATAAAGTAACCCCCCTTTCGCCCACCCAGGTCTCAAACCCGTTTGGCAAGGATTCAATTTCAGTCCGAATGGCAGCTTTTTCAGCGGCACCGACTGCATTATCCATCGATTGATCTGCTGATCCAAAATTGATATTGTTTTTAATTGTATCACTAAAGAGGAAAACATCTTGAGGAACATAACTGATTTGAGATCTTAAATTTTCAAGATCCATTTGATTCAACTCAATACCGTTGATGGATATTTTTCCGTTTACCGGATCGAACAATCTGATGGCCAATTGAGCGATAGTCGACTTTCCGCAACCTGTTTTACCTAGAATGGCGACCTTCTCTCCTTTCTTTACCTGAAAAGAAAAATCCTTGATGGCGTGAATTCCTGTATGAGGATATATAAAATTGACATTATCAAAAACCAGTTCTTCAATGGATTCAAGATGTTGAGGATTTTCGGCAATGGGTAGCGCCGGGACTGTATCAAGAAACTCATTCAATCTTTTTTGTGAAGCGGCTGCACGTTGAATATTGGTAGCTACCCAACCAATTGCGGAAACTGGAAAAGTGAGCATATTGATATAGATCACAAATTCAGCGATAGTTCCTGCACTGATTTTATGTTCAATTTGATAGATACTACCAATATAAATGGTAATTAAAGTGCTTAAACCTATCAGCAAGCCAATGGCAGGAAAGTAAATAGCCTCCATGGTTGATAAAGACAACCCACTTTTCCTGTATGCTTCAGCATTTTCATCAAAGAACTTCAAGTTAGCTTTTTCTTGTCCATAGGATTTAATTACTCTAATACCCGAATAAGATTCCTGTGCCAACGTTGTGAGGTCGCTCAGCTGTGATTGTATCTGTTCACTTTTCTTGTTGATTAAGGCATTGACAAAATACATAGCAACTGCCAAAAAAGGGAGTGGCAAAAGAACATAAACAGACAGCATTACGTCTTTTTTAAACATATAAAAAAGACTGAGTACAATCATGATGGTCAGGTTAACCAGGTACATCAATGCTGGCCCTGTATACATTCTGACCCTTGAAACATCTTCAGACATTCTACTCATCAAATCTCCGGTGCTGTGTACTTTGTAAAATTGTGTGTCTAGTTTCTGATAATGGGCATAGACATCATTTTTTTGATCATATTCAATGTGTCTGCTCATTACAATGATGGTTTGACGCATCAAGAACATGAAAAACCCCCTAAAAAGTGCAAAGCTGAGCAGGGTCAATCCACTTAACATGACCAATTGAGAAAAGCTGATATTCAAGGTTTGAACTACATCCACAAAAGCCTTTACCAAAGGATCAAAGAAAACCCGATTATCATTTACTGTTGAGGGATTTATTTTTTGGCTGACTTGATCGACAACGAAACCTGTCATTTGTGGAGCCAAAACACCGAAATAATTGGAAATAAGAATAAAAAGGATGCCCAAGAATAGACGCCAGCGGTATTTCCAAAAATAAGGGTTCAGGCTTTTAAGATCCTTCATGAAATGCAAAGTTAATCATCCCTTTTTAGAAGAGTTTCTACTTTTTTTAATGATTTTTTCTTTAATCAAAACTGTTGAATTACTTTTGCCGCGGAGAGATGGCAGAGCGGTCGAATGCGGCGGTCTTGAAAACCGTTGACTGTCACAGGTCCGGGGGTTCGAATCCCTCTCTCTCCGCCAAACAAGATCAAAACCCACGAATTTTCGTGGGTTTTTTTGTTTTGTACAAATCTGATGCTATTACTTAGGTTCAGAAATATACTTGTGCGAACCATCACAATTGGGCATGCGCTTGGATAACCCACAGACACAATCGTTGAATCCAAAACCTTTCAAGATTCGATCTTTGTATTTCTCGATTCTTGAAGTACGGGTTTCAGTCTGTTTTGCTGCAGTAAAAAACATTAGATAAGCT
>Ga0315906_10007745_pt1 | contig 13008 bp, 9 predicted proteins | sample LakEriMetagenome_4_FD_203526 | JGI IMG/M metagenome (GOLD analysis project Ga0315906, IMG submission 203526) | Freshwater fungal communities from buoy surface, Lake Erie, Ohio, United States - Buoy 2 MA122 | ecosystem: Environmental > Aquatic > Freshwater > Lake > Lake biofilm | place: USA: Lake...
TTGATTATTCGGGCGGGTTAACTGCACCTGCGAGTGGGAGTTCAACTGTGTCATGCCCAAATTCAGCCATAAATCCAGGCCCTCCATCAACCATAACAGATGCTTGTGGAAGAACTGTAAATGCAGCATTGATAGGTTCATCACAGACCACTAATCCAGTAACTTGTGAGGGGACAATCGTATGGACCTATCGTTATACAGCTTGTGATGGAACAACAACAGCTGATTGGACTTACACATATACTATAGATTACTCAAATGGTTTAATAGCACCTGCAAATACGAATTCAACAGTATCCTGTCCTAGTGCAGCCATTAACCCAGGTGCACCAAATAACATTACTGATGTTTGTGGTAGAATTGTTACTCCATTGTTTATAGGCCAAGATTCACCATCCCCTAGTTGCGAAGGACTAATAGTGTGGCGATACCGTTATACTGCTTGTGACGGAACAACGTCCGTAGATTGGACGCACACCTACACAATTAATTATTCAGGAGGATTAACCGCACCCTTAAGCGGAAGCTCAACTGTTTCTTGTCCAAGTGCAGCAGTAAATCCAGGAGCACCTCCAGCCATTAATGATGCGTGTGGTCGTTCTGTAATTCCTATTTTGGTGGGTTCTACTCAAACTCCAAATCCTGTAACTTGCGAAGGAAATGTTGTTTGGAGATATCGATATACGGCTTGCGATGGAACTACTACAGCTGATTGGACCTATACGTATACGATTGATTTACCCACTTTTTCAATTCCTTACTCAAACGGGTCATCAAATATCAACTGTTCAAATCAAGCAATAAATCCTGGCCCTCCTGGTATTGTTCAAGATCAATGTGGTAATATTCTAACGCCAATTGTAACTGCTCCATCCAATACAAATTGCGCTGGAGGAAATCTTGTTTGGATTTATAAATATACGGATTGTTCAGGAAATAGTCAAAATTGGATTTATACATATTTTATTAGTTTACCACCTTTTTCTATTAACCAAGCAAATGGTACATCAACCGTTTTATGTCCAAATAATGGACTAGTTCAACCTAATCCCCCTTCAGTTTCAGACTTTTGTGGCAATCTATTAACTCCTGTTATAACCTCACCAACATCCGTTAATTGTGAAGGAAATATGGTTTGGACTTTTACATACACAGATTGTTCTAATAATTCTGCTGTTTGGACATATACATATATTGTAAATTATTCAGGCGCACTAACGGCTCCAACAAATGGATCATCAACAGTATCCTGCCCAAATTCAGCAGTAAACCCTGGAGCTCCTGCAAATATTATAGATGCTTGCGGTAGGACGGTAGTTCCTGTTCTTATTGGTCAAGATGCCGTAACTCCTACCTGCGAAGGAATAGTTGTATGGAGATATAGGTATACGTCATGTGATGGAACAACAACAGCTGATTGGACTTACACATATACAATCAACTATTCTGGAGGATTAATTCCTCCACCAAATGGAAATTCAACAGTATCCTGTCCTAGTGCAGCTATTAACCCAGGTGCACCAAATAACATTACTGATGTTTGTGGTAGAATTGTTACTCCATTGTTTATAGGCCAAGATTCACCATCCCCTAGTTGCGAAGGACTAATAATGTGGCGATACCGTTATACTGCTTGTGACGGAACAACGTCCTTAGATTGGACGCACACCTACACAATTAATTATTCGGGAGGACTTACAACTCCTCAAAATGGTAGTTCAACTATTTCTTGTCCAATTGAGGCCGTAAATCCTGGAGCACCTTCAAGTATTGTGGATGCGTGTGGAAGAACTGTAATTCCTGTTCTTATTGGACAAGATGCTGCAACCCCTTCATGTCAAGGAAACGTAGTATGGAGATACAGATATACAGCTTGCGATGGAACAACAGCAGATTGGATATATACATACACAATCGATTTACCAATCTTCAATTTACCATCTAATGGATCATCAAATGTTTCCTGTATCAGTGAAATAAATACTTCTATTATAAATCCACCAATCATTTTAAACACCTGTGGTAATATAATTAATCCAACGGGACCAATAATTCAAGATTCACCAAATCCTATAATTTGTTCTGGAACTAGAAATTTTGTTTACACGTATACAGATTGCGCAGGCAATTCCTTAAATTGGGTTTTTTCATTTATAATCAATGATAATATCCCACCGGCTGCCTCTAATTTACCTAATGTTGATATAGAATGTATTGAAGATATTCCTCTTCCTAATATTGCATTGTTATCAAATGCCACTGACAATTGCAGCATTGAATCAATAACTTGGCAAGGAGATATTGTGAATAATGATTTTTGCCCAAAAGTATTGCGCACTTATAAAATATCTGATGCATGTAATAATTTTATTGAAGTAACCCAGCTATTTAATGTTGTTGATAATATCGCACCAACAGCAACTACCATTGACACGATTTTTTTATTAGATGGTCCTATACCCCCAATTGATTATTCAGTTATAACAAATCTTGTAGACAATTGCTCCACAAAACCAACAGTTAGTTTTGTTAGCGAAACTGTTTCTGGCATTTGTCCAACAGCGGTAAATAGAGTTTTTAGAATTGCTGATAAATGTGGAAATGAAACTTATTTAACTCATACGACTTTGATACAAAATTTAAACAATCTCGTTAATGCAAGCTTCTCATTTACACCTAATAATTTATATTCATTTAATCCAACAATTAATTTTTTAAATAATACTGAAAATGCAACTCAGTATGAATGGTCTTTTGGAGATGGATCTGCATCAAATCAGTTTGAACCTGTTCATACCTATGAGTTTGATAATTGTTTTGGATTCATGATTACTTTGGTTGCTTCAGATGGTAATTGCAAGGATACATTAAACCAATATTTAGCATGTGATAGGAATGTTGTTTATTATGTTCCAAATTCCTTTTCCCCTGATGGAGATCAATATAATCAAACATTTCTTCCAATTTTTTATTCTGGATTTGACCCTTATAATTTTGAAATGTTAATTTTCAATAGATGGGGTGAATTAATTTTCGAAACCCACGATTCAAAAGTTGGATGGGATGGCACATCAGGAAAGTACGGAAGAAAGGCTGAGGATGGAGTTTATACGTGGAAAATAAATTACAAAGACGTTTTTACCAACGACAAACAAATTGCCGTTGGACACGTAACGTTGATTCGCTAAAGAATATTTACTCAAGCTATTCGAAACTTACAATATTTAATTATATGCCCGCGTCCGGAGAATAAATTTTCGTAGTGCGTTTTAATTTGAAAAATTGCTTTTGTTTCCTGATCTAAAATTTCCTGATAAGGCCCATACAAATCAAAAGTAGAATCTAAGCATTCATATTTATGCTCAAGAATTTGCTCTTGCGTATATTCAAAAAGTAAATCACTATCAGTTTTCATATGAATGAATCCATCCTCTTTTAGAATTTGTCGATAACGATTCACAAAAGGTTGCGAAGAAAGACGTTTGTTAGGTTTTTTAGGCTGGGGATCAGAAAATGTTAACCAAATTTCATCAACTTCGTTTTGAATAAAAAAATTCGTTATAAAATCAATTCTTGTCCGCAAAAAAACAACATTTTCAAGATTTAATTCTAATGCTTCTTTTGCTCCAATATAAATCCGATTACCTTTCAGATCTACCCCAATAAAATTTTTATTCGGATAAAGTTTTGCAAGCCCAACAGAATATTCTCCTTTTCCACAGCCGAGCTCCAAAACAATTGGATGGTCATTTTTAAAAACTTGTGTTCGCCAATTTCCGCGCAAATCAGATGGTTGATTCATTACCGGTTCATAGACATTTCCGAAATCCTTGATTGCAGCAAAACGTCTCAATTTATCCTTCCCCACTCTACTTTTATTTATTTAAGAATTAACACGGTCTTTTATATCCTGTGATGCCTCATCTACTAGAATTTTGAGCACATTTTTCTGTTTATTTTTGACTTCAAGATGAATTAATCCTCCATCTGAATCCATATCAACGGTTAAAAATTGAAACAAATTTAAATAACGTTCATTACCATCTAAGTCAAAGTTACTCATATCTAGTCCTTCAAAATTAACGAAACCACATATAGGGTTTTTACCAAAATTCTCACAGCCTTTTGGAAGATTCAATCGGCCTTTTCCCGGTAAAAAAGAAGAGGAGGTAAAACCGTTTAATTTTGACCCAACTAAGTCTATTTTTGCCATCGACGCACTAAATCCACCTATCATTCCTTTTGCCATTGGCAAGACTGAATTACCTAATTCCATGTAAAAATTAAATTCTGGTTTAAATGCTCCTGTAATATCAGGTTTTCCCATTAAGGCAATTCCGAGTTTTCCAGAAAACAAACCCGCAATTCCCTCATCTCCTAACATTGCTAAAGCAAATTGAGCTTCACCACCAGCATTTCTTCCAATTTCATCCAATAAATTTGGAGAAAACCGATTAATGAAATCTTGAATTTTTCTCATATCCGTATTCATAACAAATGCCGCCTGAACAGGTCCTGAACCCAATTTTGACGTCACTTCTTTTGCATCAGAGGCCATCCCATAATATTCTTTGAGTTCATCCGTAACAAAATTCTTTATTTCAATATCTACTGCACCTGTTTCAAACTTTACAACCATTTGTGAATAAGAGTTTTTCGTTATTTCTTCCAACTCTTTTTTCTTGGATTCTTCCATTTGGGTGAAATTCTTAAAATTAGAATAGGTTGCTGTCAAGTCTAAACCAATTACGATGTCTCCTTCTGTAGAAAGAATATCTTTTACCTTATTATCAGGGCTTTCACTATTTAAGCTTTCAATCGCTTTTTCAATTATTTTTTTTCCATCATTTAAACCTGGTTTTGTTATAAAAATAACACGATTGTCTGTAATTGCAAATGCCACATCACCACTTTCGTGCAAATCAAACATTTTGGATTTTTCAATGTCAAAACCTTTTTTTTGGATATTAGAAACCAAGGAATCACGATTCGTAACTTCAGCGAACACGTACATCAAGGGAACATTACTTTCTAAATCAGATGGGCCTTCAACAGCGATAAAAATTGGTTGATTTTTACTAATTAATTTATCAAAAAGCTTAACCTCTTTTGCAATTTCAGCTCCTATTTTTTCAATAGACTCATAATCTGACTTTTCCAAAATAGATTTTACATCGACATAGCCAAAATAGGATATAGATTGATTTTTTTCTATAAATGCAGAAACATCTTCATAAATTGATCTATTTTTCCTATCATTACAAGCAGAAAAAAGAAGAAGAGCCAATGATAAAAGCAGAATTTTTTTCATTTCAACGTTATATATTTAAGCAGACGAAAATACAACATATTTCATACCAAAGATAATTACGAATTGAAATCAAGCTAGTATTTTTGCACAATGCATTACGTTGAACCTTTTTTCGGTTGGAGAGCATATTATATAGCCTCCGAAGACCCAAATTCTCCTTTTTTTGGAAGAGAATATAGCGAATTTGAGTTCACTAATACAATTTATGATTTTTACATTCATCCTCAATGGGATACTTTTGGTTCATCGACACTTTATTTAAAAATTCTTTTTGCAGATTATGAAGAGAAATACGCGATAATCGAACTCATTGGAGAGTGGAATGATGCGATAGAAAACGACATTATGATTCTAAAAAGGGAAATCATTGAATCAATGCTTCAAGAGGGAATTAACAAATATGTGCTAATTGGTGAAAACGTATTAAATTTTCATCACTCAGATGACTGTTACTACGAAGAATGGTTTGATGATGTTGAAGAAGGCTGGATTGTAATGATAAATTTCCATGAACATGTAATTCGTGAATTTGAACGGATTAGCATTGATCATTATTTTGTAATGCGAGGAGAATTAGACGATGTTGAATGGAGAACATATCGCCCTGTTCAGCTATTTAAGAAAATTGACGAATTGGTTGCAAAGCGCCTAAATTAATTCATTTCAACTAATTTCCCTGTCCCAAGTTCTTCCTTCCAGATTTGAGTTGGATGTCCAAAATACCAAACATCACCTATTGCTTTTAATTGCGCTTTTAATAAACTACTATCCGCATTCATCTTAGATATTGTTGACGAGTTTGATAAAACGGAAATCGAATCAATCACCATTAATTCACGAGAATCGAAATAACCATTTCCTGCCATTTCAGCTCTAAAATAATTTACACTTCCTGAAAGTGTTATATCACCCCAGCCATGCGAATTAACAACATTTATGCTATTTCCATATACTTTTGACAATTTAATGGATCCTCCAGAATCCTTTAAAAGAATTGAAAGATGATTAAAATTCCAATCATTACGATTGGTCAATAATTCCGTTCCTTGAAAAGTTATTTTCTCAATTGATTTAAAATGAATTTCTACGTTTAGTTCACCGGTCTTGTAGCGTAAGAATTTACATTTATTGTTTTCTGAAATAATCAGTTCATTATCGATGATTGAACAATCAACAAAGTCAATTAAATTTTCACCACCTTCCACAACGAGATAATTCACGGAATCCTGCACAAGGACAAAGTTTAAGTGTTCTTTCAAATAAACGCGTGAAAAATCACCAGGATTTATTATTTTTTTTGTTTGATTACCACTTTTCTTTAAACAAGATCTTTCGTTCGGTTTTTTACATGCTAGAGCAAAGAAGATAATTGGCAAAAATAAATATAACTTATTCATTGCAATTCTTTTTGTAATTTATTGTATAACCTAAACCAAACTCCAAATAATCTGCTCTCGCAAAATGCGTTTTTAGGGTAAAGTTAGCAATCAAGCCATTCAAAAACTGATAGCGCATTCCGATACGATGATAAACTGGATCTTCCGGTTTATAATAATCTCTTAAATATGCGCCCATTCCAAAAACAAAATGAAATCGATCAAATGGAACGAGATATGCTGCGCACAAACCTAGTTGAATCATTCGTAATTGCGTTTTAGGCACTAAAGGTTCATAACCTAGAATTGCTTGTTTCGAAATAATATCTAAATCAATTTCTAAACCTGATTTGGGATTAAAAAACCGACGAATTGAAAATCCACCGGCATATACAGGATATCGTCTTCCACCAATCGGCATAACTTGTTTCATAGAGAAAATTCCATAAAATCCGTAAAGCCATTTTTTTGTTGGGCACTCAAAATGATGTTTTTCAATTATTGGTTTTTCTTTACCTAAGCGCTGTGCGTATCCTACGGACAAATAGGGTAAATTAATACCAAAGTTGGGTACTTGGAAGGCTCCGTTGCTGAAATGAGTTAAATCTAAACCAATAGTCAAAGCGTTTCTTTTAAAACGGTAAATACTTTTAACTCCAACGCACATCATGGCATCAAAATGAGATCCTATTGCCATACCTTTTGGATTATTTATTGGATCATAACGCTTATTTGTGTAACCAAAACCACATCCCAACTTCCAATTAAATTCGTAATTTTTGTATTTTATCAGAGGAAATTCAGAATATCCGTAAGTTCCGACATATCTACCCAATATCTCGTTATTTCCAACTGAGCCAATAAACAAGGTTGCGCCAACAGTTGGATAACGATAAACCTCATGCCATCTCTTGAATCCTTTTGTGCGCTGGTAATAAGTAATTTCAACAGCTTTTCCAAGCTCAACCGGCAAATGCGCCATTATTCCTTTGTGAGCAGCTAAAAAACCTACTTTTTGACGTACTTCAAAACCTTGTTCATTGGATGTTTGCGCATCTAAAATTGAAAAAAAGAAAATAAAAAAGATTTTTGTGCAAAGTTTCATCAATTAACAAAGTTAAACAAAGGAAATTAAGATAATACTATAAATTTGCATCATAATGGATTCAAGACTGGCCGCATTTGAGCGACTTTTAAACATAATGGATGAATTGAGGGAGAAATGCCCTTGGGATAAAAAGCAAACTTTTACTACACTTCGAACACTCACAATAGAAGAGACATATGAGCTTGCTGATGCAATTCTCACTATGGACATGGATGCAATTAAAGGGGAGATTGGTGATTTATTCCTTCATTTAGTTTTTTATTCAAAATTAGGTGAAGAACAGGGTCAGTTTAATGTAACGGATGTTCTAAATCAGATATGTGAAAAATTAATTCATCGTCACCCTCATATTTATGGAGATATTACCGTAAAAGATGAGCAGGAAGTAAAAGAAAACTGGGAAAAATTAAAGCTACAAGAAGGAAAAAAGTCAGTATTAGAAGGTGTTCCGGGAGCTCTTCCCGCACTTGTTAAAGCTACTCGCATTCAAGAAAAAGTAAAAGGAATTGGATTTGAATGGGAAGATCATGAAGGTGTTTGGGAGAAAGTTGAAGAAGAGTTACGCGAATTAAAAACAGAAGTTGATTCTAAATCCGATAAAATTGAGGAAGAATTTGGTGATTTGCTTTTTTCACTTGTAAACTTTTCTAGATATTTAAATGTATCACCAGAAGATGCTTTAGCCAAAACAAATAATAAGTTCATCGAACGTTTTCAACTAATGGAACAATTAATTGAAGAAAATAATCTTGATATTCGATATATGAATCTTAACGAAATGGATAAATTCTGGGAGCAGGCAAAAATTCTAAAAACTAAAAGATGACTGAACTTGAAACGCAATTGATTGAAACATTTATTCTTGGAGTGATTCTAATTGCCATTAAATTAACAACTCAAAAATCAATCAATAAGTTTTTAACTAGATTCGATTTTGATTTGAAAAGAAAACGAATAACTCAACGAATCATAAATCTTTTTCTAACCATATTAGCAACTATCATTTTAGCAGGAATTTGGAACATAAAAAGAGGTGAATTAATGGTTTTTCTTACCTCAGTAATTACAGTATTAGGAATTGCATTTTTTGCGCAATGGTCCATTTTATCTAATATAACATCAAGTTTAATCTTATTTTTTAATCATCCATTAAAAATCGGGCAAAACGTGCGTGTTTTAGAAAAGGATTATGATGTAGAAGGACAATTAATTGATATTTCCTTTTTCTTTATGTATGTGAGAGATAAAGATGGAAACACAATAACGATACCAACATCGGTTGCGCTTCAGAAGACAATAGTTTCAATCAAAAATAATTGATTTTTAACATTAAAACTCTCCGATTAAGTAGAGAAAATAATGTTTAGGTTGGCTTCACCTAAGAAACTTACTGACATACAAGCGTATCATAAACAGGTGAAAATCCTGCCCAAATCCCCAATGCTCCACCACTTATATTGGTCGGAATATTTGTAGGGGTTGCAAAAGGGTTTCCTCCTGAATAAATTTGATTGTACTTTTTTTCAAAGAATTTATATTCATTTTTCCCAAGCGTAGAGAATTTCACCACAATCGTATCACCTTGTGCGTAATAACCTTTGTATTTGTCAGGCGTGTTTGGGTCATTCCACAGCATTGGGTTTTCATAAGCAAATTCGAAACTCAACCCATTGAAAAAACGATCATCGAAAAAGGGATTGAATGGTTTTGAAAAAGTGGGATTTGAAATATATTTAACTTCCCATTTGTAAGCATTCCCATTTATGTTTGGGTCTGACAAGCGCGCCCACGAAAAAGCATATCCTGGTAAATTCTCTTCATTTTTCCAATAAATGGAATCCAAAGCAACTGGATCAGGAATTCGAGTTTGAGCGGTATATTCTTTTGAATCAGCGATAACTTTCAAAGAATAGGTTTTTCCAACTTCCCCAATCATTCCTAATGAAACATAAGCGCATAAATGGAGATTAACTAAAGAATCTGCAGGCACGCCAAATAATCCTGCTGCAATTTGCTCTGTTCCGGGAGGTAAGTTGTCTGTGCAAATTTCTGTTAAGGTATCCGTTGAAGTACCGTCTGAAATAACGATTGTGGCTCCAGAAACAAAACCATTTAAATAGGCTTGTAAATTTGTTGGGGCATAAATATCATTAGTTTTTGATAATAATACAATCGCAGGCATTCCTGTTTCGATACTTCCATCAACTACCAATTGTTCCTTATAACCCGGAATATCGATTTTTACCTCCTTCGTACAAGAGGTAATTATTAAAACCAGTAAAATGAAATAAAGTACTCTCATATGCTAAAATTCAAAATTCCATGTTACACTTGGTATTATTGGGAAAAGCGAAACTTGCTTAACCGTAATCTTAAAGTCACCATTCAAAAACTTACCGTCGTTATCAACATATAGAAAGAATGGATTTGCTCGATTGTAAACATTGTAAACAGAAAAAGCCCAATTACTCTTGATTTTTTTCTTTACCTGAATTTCATTTCCTTGCGCATCTGTTTTGGTTTTATAATCTTTACTATACCAATTCGCTGACAAGTCTAATCGATGATATGGTGCCATTCGCGTTGAGTTTCGTGCGCCGTAATTGAACAAAAGATTTTGTTCTTGAACGTACCAGGAACTCGGCAATGTTAATGTATTTCCTGTTGCATATATAAAGCTTGTTGAAAATGTCCAACGATCATTTAATTTATATGTTCCAACAATACTTAAATCATGTCTTCGATCGTATTTGGCAGGATAAATTAAGCCTTCGTTCAAATCAGGGAACTTACGGTCAGTTTTCGCCCATGTGTAGCCTATCCAACCAGTAAATTTCCCAACTGATTTTTTAATGAAAAATTCAATTCCGTAAGCCCATCCTTTGCCATAAACCAACAGGTTATCTGTATTGTCATTCACCTCATCACCTGGAACAGCTCCTTCCTTGTATTCAATCATGTTATCCATTTCCTTGTAGTAGATTTCAACGGAAGTTTCGAACATATCATTCATGAAATTTCTAAAATAGCCAATTGATGCTTGCCAACCAATTTCAGGTTTTGCTTTATCGGTTGAAGGATACCAAATATCTGTTGGTAAGGAAACCGCACTCAATGATGTAAGATGAACATATTGATAATTGTATGAATATCCAGCTTTTATTGAGCTTTTATCGGGGAGCAAGAATCGAGCAGATAATCTTGGTTCTAAACCATGGTAAAATTTAATTAAATCTCCTTTCGAGTATTGAATGGCTGTATCAGGAGTGCTGATTCCGTCGCCTTTAATGTAACGTGTGAAAGGCCCAACATGGTGATACATACTGTAACGAAGTCCTGCGTTTATTTTTATTTTATCATTCAATTCAAAATCATCCAATGCGTAAAAGGCTGTTTCGTGTGCATATAGTTTTTGAGCCGCGCCAGTGTTAAAAACAACGGTATCATTTTGGGCGGAAACGCTAGTTGGTGTGAACGTGTGATAAATGTGATCAGCTCCCCATTTAATGCTGTGTTTGGAATTTGGGAAATAGGAGAAATCAACTTTTGTTCCGATATCTCGAACTCCTGAAAACAATTCAAATCGAAATTCATCTTGTGCAGAACCGAAACTAAATTGGTAATCCGAAAATGTGGAGGTCAAATTCATGAATAATTTATTGGAGAACAAATGATTCCATCGTAGCGCTGCTATTCCATTTCCCCATGGCATTTTGGCGTTGAATCCTCCATTTCGATCTTCAAAATTGAAAACGTCTTTCCCATAATAACCGCTCAGGAAAATGCGATCCTTGTCCGTAATCTTATAGTTGAATTTAGCATTGAAATCATAGAAAAAATAGCTTGATCCTGCGAAAGGGGAGGTGTCTGGTATAGCCGCTTTCATGATTAAGTCAATGTAGGTTCGTCGTCCGGAAATGATAAATGATCCTTTATCTTTTTTCAGTGGACCTTCTACAGTTAGTCTTGATGAAATTGCTCCCAAACCACCTTTGACTTTAAATTTCTTGTTATTTCCTTCATTCATATTAACCTCCAAAACGGAAGACATCCTACCTCCGTAGTTTGCAGGCATTCCTCCTTTGATTAAGTTGACGCTTTTTACAGCATCCGCGTTAAAAACAGAGAAAAATCCGAACAGATGAGCAGCATTGTATACTACCCCTTCGTCCAACATAACTAAGTTTTGATCAGGTCCACCACCTCGGACATAAAAACCTTGTCCGCCTTCTGAAACGGAGGAAACTCCAGGTAATAACTGAATTGTTTTGATGACATCTACTTCACCCATGAATGCTGGAAGTGTCTTAATTTTTTCAATATCCAGTTGGATTTGTCCCATTTGGGTTGAATTCACGTTCTCACCTTTTTTGGCATTGATGACGATTTCTTTTAAATCCTTAACATTAGAGCCCAATTCAATATCCAAACGAACATCATTGGTTAGGTCAATTTCTCGAGATTCTGAAGGATATAGTCCTGAGCGAAATTCAATTGTGTATTTACCTGAATTGACAGTCAGCGAATAAAATCCGTAGTTGTTTGTGACCGCACCTTGGTTTGTTGAGGGAATGTATACTTTGACTCCTATCAGTGCTTCACCATTTTTACTATCAGTGACATAACCACTCAATGTTGATTTCGTCTGGGCAAAAACACCGTATGCAATGACAATTGTAAAAATTGATAATAAAAGTTTCATTCAGTTATTTGAATCGACAAAACTACAAACAACTCTTGGTACAAATAGTTTAAAAGGTAATATTTTTAATTTGTAGTCAAAAGACGGAAAATTACTAATCTAAATTTCATTATTCGTTTTATTCCATTTTACCCTTAATTTAAAATAACAAATAGTTAAATTTGAAAAGAAATAAATGACCAAAATGATCGATCTAAGAAGCGATACTGTTACAAAACCAAGCCCGCAGATGCTTGACGCAATGCTAAATGCCAGAGTCGGTGATGATGTTTTTGGAGAAGACCCAACGGTAAATGAACTTGAAAAATACGCTGCCGATTTATTTGGAAAAGAAGATGCGCTCTTTTGCTCATCAGGAACGCAGACGAATCAAATTGCAATCAATGTGCATGTAACACCAGGTGGTGAAGTTATATGTCACAAGGAAAGTCACGTTTATAAATATGAAGGAGGCGGCATTGCGAGAAATTCGGGGGCTTCCGTTCGATTAATTGATGGAAATCGGGGAAGG
>Ga0315906_10007756_pt1 | contig 12999 bp, 15 predicted proteins | sample LakEriMetagenome_4_FD_203526 | JGI IMG/M metagenome (GOLD analysis project Ga0315906, IMG submission 203526) | Freshwater fungal communities from buoy surface, Lake Erie, Ohio, United States - Buoy 2 MA122 | ecosystem: Environmental > Aquatic > Freshwater > Lake > Lake biofilm | place: USA...
AGTACCCGCGGTGCCATTTAGGAGCGCGGCATAATCTTCAAGCGTCTTTCGGCCCAGCCCAAGTAAGTTCGCCGAACCCACTGAGGGCATGGCATTGGCTAGCCTTATGACTTCGGGCTCTGCAGCCCCCGCCACCATGGCTGCCAGGGTATCGGCCAAGACCCATCCGGCACGCTGCCTGACCTCTTCAGGCAAGGCTTCGTAGTGCAACTCAGCGGCAAAGATGCCGAGTTCAGCAAGCACGGGTTGCTTCATAGACTAGGTGCATCCCCGATATTGACAATTTTTTTCTCGGTTTTCATAGTGAGTCACAATTGTTCTATTTATAGAACAATCTTTTCCACCTTTCGTTGAGGACAAACCCCATGCCTATTAAAAAAATCGTATCGCGCCGCGACATTTTAAAACTTGGCGCCGCCAGCCCGCTGCTTGCTGCACCGGGATTGCTTCTTTCCCAACCCGCCGCTATCAAAATTGGTCTGGTCCACCCCGTCAGTGGGGGGTTAGCCTACAGTGGTGGTCAGGGCCGTCTTGGGTGCCAACTGGCCATCGATGAAGTCAATGCCGCCGGTGGTATCAAGTCCATGGGTGGTGCAAAACTCCAAGCTGTACTTGGTGACTCTCAGTCTCGCCCCGAGGTCGGGGTCTCTGAGGTAGAGCGCATGCAGCAAGAAGGGGTCTCGGCCTATGTGGGCTGTTTCTCCAGCGCAATCGCGCTTCCCGCTACCCAGGCCGCAGCCAAGTACAACACGCCCTTCATGATCGATGTTGGCGCGTCCGATGCGATCGTCAATCGCGGCCTAAAGAATGTCTTTCGATTGAAACCAGGCTTTGGCAAGTGCGCAGACGACGCCGTCGTTGCCCTCGGCGAAATCAATAAAGGTGCCGGTGGCATTGCCAAGACCGCTGTTCTGGTTCACGAAGAGTCTGAGTTCGGGACAGGAACCGCCAACCTTCTGGCCAGTAAATTGCCCTCTATTGGTATCGAGGCCGTCGAGAAGATCAAGCATGCCAACCCCACACGTGATTTCAATAATGTCGTGTTGCGCATCAAATCGCTCAAGCCTGATCTGGTCATCATGAGCAACTATCAGAACGAGTATGTGTTGATGGCGCGCACGATGCATCAACAAAAGGTTGATGTCGCGGCCTTCTTTAGCGTTCTTGGCGGAGGGTTTAATTATCGTCTGGTCAAAGAGCAGCCCCAGGTGGCCGAGCACATGATGGACTTTAACCACTGGTTTGATCCCACGAATTCCAGGGCGCAGGCCATGAAGAAGAAAGTTGAGGCAACGGGCAATCTGTTTACCTTTGAGGTCTACTGTGGCTACAACGCGGTCATGTGCTATGCCGATGCTCTTGAGCGGGCGAAGAGTGCTGACAAAGAGAAAGCGATTGCAGCACTCGAGGCAAGTACCTGGGCTAACCACTTCATGCCCTATGGCCCAACCAAGTTTGTCAATGGTCAGAATCAAGGGGGAAATGCGGCGTTGCTGCAGGCCACAACGACCGACATCGAGGTGGTCTGGCCTAACAAGTTTGCCTCCAAGAAGGTCGTGTTTCCAAAGCCCAAGATCAGCTAATGCCCAGGATTAAGACTGTGCTCTGATCTTCTGCGAGTCGGTCTTCTAAGCCTGGAAGACCGACTTTTTCAATTCCGTAATGCCGTTTTCTTCGCCTGGAGTCTGGGTTGGATCCCACCATACTGATCTCTGCTGCAATCAACGGCCTTCTGGTTGGCGGTATTTACACGCTGGTGGCTTCTGGACTGACGCTTATTTATGGCGTCCTTCACATCATTAATTTTGCTCATGGCAGCCTCCTCATGATTGGCATGTTCGGGGTTTATTACCTTCTGACCAAATTTGGAGTTGACCCTTATGTGTCCATGCTGATCATGGTGCCTGCCATGTTTATGGTTGGCTTTCTGCTATACAAGGGCCTGATTGGTAAGTTTTCAAGCGGCAAAGACGAGAACATTCTTCTCATTACGCTGGGGCTTTCGATCGTCCTCGAAAACCTCGCCCTGATGTTCTTTAAGGGCGATACCCGCACGATTTATGTCTCTTACTCTGACACCATGGTGGAGTTTGGTCCGCTGTTGTTTTCAATGCCTAAGATCATCTCCTTTTTTGTGGCTATGGTGCTCTGCGTTCTTTTGGGCCTCTACATTAAAAATAGCGACACAGGCAAAGCCATTCGAGCGGTTGCGAAAGAGCGGACGGGGGCGAGGCTTGTGGGCATAGATGTCGACCGTATTTATGCGATTTCTTATGGCATTGGTATTGCCACCTTGGGCGCAGCAGCCTGCCTGCTGATGCCGATTTTTTATGTCTCACCCTATACAGGCCACGTCTTTGTGCTCGTTGCCTTCACGGTTGTGGTGTTGGGGGGCATGGGAAGTTTTCTCGGCGCCGTGGTTGGTGGCCTTATTGTTGGGCTTACTGAATCCTTTGGAGGCTTATTTCTTGGCGAAAGCCTGGGGCAAATCGGCATCTCACTCATATTTATCCTGATTCTGCTCTTTAGGCCTCAGGGGCTTTTTGGAGCCAAGACATGAAGCCCTCTCCTACCCCCATTGCTTGGCCAGTGCACGGCATTATGCTGGCCATTGCTATTGCCTTTCCTCTTATTTTTTCTTCACCGTTTATGGTGAACTTCGGTGTGCTCGCTCTGTTTTATGCCTTTATAGGGCAGTCATGGAATATTGCAGGAGGGTTTGCTGGGCAGCTCTCTTTCGGTCATGTGGTCTTCTTCGGTGCAGGGGCGTATGCCTCCACCATCCTTCAGGTACGTCTTGGTCTAAATCCATGGCTTGGGTTGCCTGCAAGTGCACTGGCGGGCGCACTGGTCGGCTGGATCATCGGTTACCTATCCTTTCGTGCAGGCCTAAAAGGATCTTATTTCGCGCTCATCACGCTTGCCTTTGCCGAGGTCTTGCGAATCGTTACCAATTCATTAGACATTACAGGCGGAGGCTTGGGCCTGCTCATTCCGGCCAAGGCCAGTGCAGCGAATTTCCAATTTCCCGACCGTATTGGGTTTTATTTCACCATTCTGGCCTTGGTCGTGGTGTCAATTGCTATTGCAATCTGGCTCAAACACTCTCGGTTTGGCGCTCAGCTTGCCGCCATTCGGGAAAACGAAGATGCCGCTCGCGCCTTGGGCATTGATGTCTTCTCAGAGAAGCTAAAAATCCTTGTGATCTCCGGTGCCTTGGGCGGCATGGGGGGATGCTTTTTCGCACAGTACTTTCTTTATATCGATCCCATCATTGTCTTTGGTGTAGACAAATCTGTTGAAATGCTCCTGGTGAGCATGATCGGCGGAGCGGGCACCGTCTACGGGCCGCTTATTGGTGCTGTTCTTCTGGCTACGGTCAGCGATGGCGCAAGGCTCATTACCAATGTGCAGGGGCTTTCGCTGGTCCTCTATGGCAGTCTTCTCGTTCTCATTATTGCCTTCTTGCCCAATGGCCTTATCGACTTGATGCAGCGTCTTACTCGGCGCAAGACAAGGAAAACGCAGAGCTAGCGATGCTTGAAGTCAAAAACCTTACGAAGGTATTCGGCGGGCTTCGGGCTGTCGATAATGCTTCTTTACAAGTATCACAAGGGCAAATCGTGGCCTTGATTGGCCCCAACGGGGCTGGAAAAACAACCCTGTTCGCATGCATTGCAGGTTTTCTTCCCATCGACGCAGGAGACGTCTTATTTGAAGGTACGCCCATTAGAGGGCGCCCGGTTCATGAGATCTCTCGAATGGGCATGGTCCGTACCTTTCAAATAACTCAGCCCTTTGCGCGCCTGACGGTGCACGAAAACATTGCGGTAGGAGCGTATCAACGATATCCCAAACGGCAAGAAGCGTTCGACCATGCCTATGAAGTCGCCAAGCAGGTCGGCATGGCCTCTATCTTAGAACTTCCGGCCTCCGACCTTACCGTAGCTATGCGCAAGCGTTTAGAGTTGGCCCGCACTCTGGCGACATCACCAAAGCTACTGCTTCTTGATGAGGTGATGGCGGGACTTAATCCCACAGAAATCGACGAGATTATCGCAGTCATTCAAGGTATCAGAAGTAGTGGCGTCACCATTCTGCTGATTGAACATGTTATGCAGGCTGTTATGGGTCTCTCGGAATACCTCTATGTCTTGTCATATGGAAAGATTATTGCCCAGGGTACGCCAGCGCATGTGGTAGAAAACCCGGCGGTGATCGAAGCTTATCTCGGCCAGAGCGCGACTCAAAAGGATGTCATCCATGCTTGAGATTCGCGGCCTAAGGGCGGGATACGGCAGTATCGAAATTCTGCGCGGTGTCGACCTCGATGTCGCCCAAGGTGAAATCGTAGCTGTGCTCGGGAGTAATGGCGTGGGCAAGTCCACGTTGAATAACAATATCTCTGGGCTCTTTAAACCTTTTGCAGGCAGCATTCGGTTTAAACAAGAGGACATCACGGGCCTCAACTCCTCAGACATTGTTCGCCGGGGGCTTATTCATGTTCCCGAAGGTAGGCGCATCTTCCCTAACATGACAGTGCGGGAGAACCTTGAACTCGGGGGCTACCTTAGAGGTCGCGAGAGACGCGCAGCGAATCTGGAGAAAACCGTTGCCATCTTTCCTCGACTCTCCGAACGTTTTAGTCAGCTTGCGGGCACTCTATCGGGCGGTGAGCAGCAGATGCTCGCTATTGGTCGCGGCCTGATGTCTGAGCCCGAGCTCCTGATTCTCGATGAACCCTCTCTTGGTCTTTCCCCCCGTCTGGTGGAAGAACTATTCGCACTCATTGGTCGCATTAATGCACAAGGGCTCTCTGTTCTGCTCATGGAACAAAATGCGATGCAGTCTTTAGCGATTGCGCACCGCGCTTATATCATTGAGATTGGTCAAGTCGCCATGCATGGGCCCTCTGCTGAACTATCGGGTAACGCTGAGTTACGTAAGAAATACCTAGGGCTTTAAAACCATGCGCGCATTTGACTTGCCCCAGATCTATCGCGGGCTTCATCAGGCTGACCAGTTCAATGGGAGTCTTCCTCTAACCAAGTATCACCAAATTTACCTCGTCCTACGTCAGCAGTTGAGCGAGGGTTATTTCCTCAACGGCCTTCCTGGAGAGAAGGCTTTAGCCGAGGCCTACGGGGTTGGACGCGTGACGATTAGGCGTGCCCTTGATCAGCTCGCGCATGAAGGTCTTATTGTGAGAGAGGTCGGCCGTGGTACCCGACCCGCCAGCCCGAAGCCTAAAACGCAGGCGGAATCAAAAACATCTGGTGCTATTTCACAAAAAACGCGCCTCACCGGACTAATGCAAAACATTGTCGATGTCAGCCGAGGCACCTGGGTAAGGGTTATTGAATGGCGCATTATTCGCGGTACTGGAGCAATCGCGGAGGCTCTAGTGATTCCGCCCGGCGAAAAAGTTCGTAAAGCAGTACGCCGACGTAACACGGCCCTGGGCCCAGTTTCTCTTATAACTACCCATGTTCCCCTTGCGCTCGTAGCCGCTACGCCTGAAGACGACCTGGTCCGCAAACCCATGCTACAGATCTTGGAAGAATCTGGCGTTGATCTCGGCCGTGCTACCCAGACCGTATCGGCTCGACAGGCTGATGCTCTTGCTGCCAGAGAGCTGCAGGTACCACTTGGTAGCGCGCTGCTCTCCGTACGCAGACTTGTCTTTGACGTTAACGATCGCCCAGTACAGCTCTTGCAAGGCCTGTACCGCCCCGACCGTTACGAATACGAAATGGAGATTTCGCAGATCGGAGGCATTGAAGCCCGTATCAATGCCAAAGAGCTCATCTCACCCTAATCGCTAGTACTCATGACTTCGTCCATACCTCAGACACTTGCTCAGAAGCTTATCGCGCGGGCGGCTCACCGCCCAACCGTTCAGTCGGGTGAGATCGTTACCTGCCATGTAGATCTAGCAATGTTTCATGACTCATCGGGCCCTCGGCGGCTTAAGCCTATGCTCGAGCAGCTTGGTGCGCAGATCTGGGACAAGTCTCGCGTCGTCTTGGTGATGGACCATTACGTACCCGAACACGACGATGATTCCCGAAAAATCGTTCAAATTGCACGCGACTGGGCCAAGGCGCAGCGGCTTCCCCACGTCTACGACAGCCTGGGCATCTGTCATGTGGTACTGCCCCAGAAAGGCCATATTCGCCCTGGCCTATTCTGCGTAGGCGGCGACTCCCATTCGCCCACCGGGGGCGCCTTTGGCGCCTATATGTTTGGCATTGGCAGCACCGAAATGCTCGGTGTTATGGTCACAGGCCAAATCTGGGTGCGCGTGCCTGAAACGCTGGTCATGCAATGGAACGGCCGACTTACGCCAGGGGTCATGGCCAAAGACATGATGCTGCATATGATCGGGCGCTTTGGAATGAACGGTGGGAATTACCAGGCTATTGAATTTGCGGGTACCGCGGTCTCGGCCTTAAGCATGCAAGAGCGTATGACCCTATCGAATATGAGTGCTGAACTCGGAAGCCAGGTGGGGCTCATCGCGCCCGATGGGGTGACCCTAGACTGGCTCACAAAAGTGGGTGTGAAGAATCTCTCGGCCGAAGACATTGAGATGCTTCACACCGATATGGCCGCGCCTGTTACCCGGTACGAATTTAACGCCCCCGAGCTTGCGCCACAGGTGGCCTACCCGCATAGCCCGGCCAATACCCATGCCGTCACTACCCAGCCCGACCTTGCCTTTGATGTCGCTTATATTGGAGCCTGTACTGGGGCCAAACTACAAGACCTACAGGCTGCAGCCCAGGTGCTGAAACACCACAAGGTTGCAGCCAAGGTTCAGCTCATGGTGGCCCCGGCAAGCCTGCAGGACCAGCAAACCGCTGAGCGCGATGGCACCCTAGATATTCTGCGTCGCGCGGGCGCCCAACTGCTGCCCAATGCCTGTGGCGCATGTTCGGGTTATGGAGGTTCTATTCCTGAAGGGGCAAGGGTTATTGCCACCACTGCGCGTAACTTCAAAGGCCGCATGGGGTCTGCTACCGCAGAGGTTTACCTTGCCTCTCCCTACACCGTTGCAGCAAGTGCCCTTAAGGGCTGTCTTACCGATCCACGCGAGGTTCTTGCCTGATGCTGAGCCAAGCCGCCCATCGTTTACATCGGGTCTGGCGCTTCGGTGCAGATATCGATACCGATCAACTCGCCCCCGGCGCCTATATGAAGCTCGGCATCGAGGGGATTGCACCGCACTGCCTTGAGTCTGTACGCCCCGAGTTTGCTGCAGCCGTGAAGCCAGGCGATGTGTTGGTAGCAGGCCCAAACTTCGGCATTGGCTCCTCACGCGAGCAGGCTGCTGCTGCTCTGGTTACTCTGGGGATTCGTGCCGTCATTGCGCCGTCTTACAGCGGCCTCTTTTTTCGCAATGCCTTTAATGTCGGCCTGCTGCTTATTACATGTGAAAAAGCCGAAGAGATCGGTGATGCAGAGGAACTTGGCCTTGACCTGGATGCCTGGCAGATTCATCGTAAGAACGGTACTGCTCTCGCTTGTGCGGCAGTACCCGACTTTCTTATGGATATTGTCCGGGCAGGGGGTCTTCTCAATCACCTCAAAAGCCTTCGTGGCGTTCTTAAAACCTCACCAACATGACCAATATTGTCTCACCGCGAGTTGTGCGCGCAGACTCTATGCCGCAAGACACGCCCGTTGTACCGGTCCTTATTGTGGGTGCAGGTGCCTGTGGCCAGACTGCTGCCATTCGTCTACGAGAGCGCCGCATCGACTGTCTTATGCTCGAGCGCGATGCCTATCCTAGCGGCTCTACCGCGCTTTCCTCGGGCTTTATTCCCGCAGCAGAAACCCAGCTACAAAAGTCTCTGCATATCGACGACACCATCGCGCAGTTTGCGCAAGATGTCATAAAAAAATCGAAGGGTCAGGCTGCAGCTCATTTGGTAAAGGCGTACACCGAAGGCGTCACCAGGGCCATCGATATGCTCTGGGAGCGAGGCATTCCGTTCGAAGTCATCGATGGATTTCTTTATCCCGGCCACAGCGCGCGACGTATGCACGCAGTACCCCAACGTACTGGAGACGCACTACTAGCCGCATTGGGTCAGCTTGCCCAGGAGATGGGTGCAGACCTGCTGGTTCAGGCACGGGTCACAGAACTCTGGGTCGACCTTAACAACCATGTTTTAGGCGTGGGCTATCTTCGACCCAATGGGACACAAGAGTTTATTGGCTGTCAGGCCCTTTTGCTTTCTTGCAATGGTTTCGGGGGGAACCGTCAAATGGTTAAAGATCTTCTGCCTGATATGGCAGAGGCTTCGTTTGGCGGGCATGTGGGTAATGATGGCAGTGCCATTCTCTGGGGCCAGCAGCTTGACGCAGTTCTCGCCGATCTGGGTGGCTACCAAGGCCATGGCTCTTGGGTCACGCCCCAGGGCATTCTCATGACATGGGCCCCTATGACCGCCGGGGCCGTTCAGATCAATCGACTGGGCCAGCGCTTTCATAACGAGACCCTCGGCTATTCCGAAGCAGCAGTGCATGTCCTTCACCAGCCCGAAGGTATTGCGTGGAATGTCTTTGACAGCCCCCTCTTAGACATGGCGCGTACATTCCCCGATTTTATTCAGGCCGAGAAGTCGGGCGCTTTAAAGGCTGCATCAGATATTGAAGCCCTTGCTGGCGTTATTGGCTGCCCTGCGCAGCGCCTTGAAGAAACGCTGCAGGCTGTCGCTCCTGGAATCACAGACTCTTTTGGCCGTACGTTTACGCGGCGGCTTGATCCGCCCTACTATGCCGTAAAGGTCACCGGAGCCCTCTTTCACACGCAAGGCGGGTTGGATATTGATGCGCAGTGCCGTGTACGTAATCAAAATGGCGCGGTCTTTCCTAACCTATGGGCGGCGGGTGGTGCTGCGCGCGGTGTTTCTGGAAATGAGGTCTGGGGTTATCTTTCTGGAAATGGGTTGCTGAGTGCCGTAGGTGGTGGCTGGGTGGCCGCTGGTAGCATCGCACTCGCGCTTTCTGGGCCCAGTTTCAAAGTAAGCAATGCCCGTTCATGATGGGTTGGTTATGACGATTACAGAGATAGACCCTGCTCGACCGAAAAAAACCCTCGCATCGCAGCTTGCAGAATCTCAGCCTGTTTTGGCACCGGGTGTCTATGATGCATTGACAGCCCTCATGGCCGAGCAGGCAGGTTTTTCAGCGGTTTATCTGTCCGGTGCCTCAGTTGCCTATACGCGGCTTGGCAGACCAGATATTGGCCTCACCACTGCGACGGAAGTCGCCCAGGCGATTGCCCACATTACCGACCGTATTTCAGTGCCCCTGATCGTCGATGGGGACACCGGCTTTGGCAACGCATTAAATACTCAGCGCACTGTTCGTGATTTCGAACGTGCGGGTGCGGCCATGATCCAGCTTGAAGACCAGACATTCCCCAAACGTTGTGGCCATCTCGATGGCAAGACGATCGTTTCTGCCGAAGAGATGCTCGGCAAGCTAAAGGCTGCATTAGATGCCCGCCAGAATGACCAGACGTTGATTCTCGCCCGTACCGATGCCCTGGCTATTGAGGGAATTGACGCAGCCTTTGATCGAGCAGAGCGCTATCTTGAGACTGGCGCCGACGCGTTATTCATTGAAGCACTGCGGTCTGAATCCGAACTGAAAATGGCCTGTGATCGTTTTTCGAAGCGCATTCCGCTGCTCGCTAACATGGTTGAAGGGGGAAAGACACCCGTGCAGTCCGCCCAGGCACTAGGCCAATTGGGCTTTCGCATTGTGATTTTTCCAGGAGGTACCGCCCGCGCGGTCGCCCATAGCCTTCAAGGTTACTTCGGAAGTCTCCTGCGTCATGGCACTACGCAACCTTGGCGAGGACAAATGCTTGATTTCGATCAACTTAATGAGGTTATTGGTACTCCTACTATGCTCAAACAGGGTAGGCAGTACGAGCTTGTGAAGTAGTGTGTTGTTCGTGTTTCGGGTAAATACCGAATGAGTTTTGTGCTCTCCAAACTCCTCTCTGCCATCACGCAACCCATGTTCTGGCTTGCGGTCTGGTGGGGCATGGCCCTCATTTTTCTAGCCCGCGGGTGGAAGGGGGCTGTGCACATGCTGTGGCTCGGGCTGTTGCTCTTGGGTCTGCTGGGATTTCGTGCGATTCCTGATGGGTTGCTGCGTGCGTTGGAGAGTCGCTTTTCAGTGCCTGCTGCCTCGACGGTCGAGGCACATCAGGGGGTAATTGTTCTGGGCGGTGCGGTCGGTCACCCAGACTCTTTTTTGGCCCATGGCCAGGTGCCTCTCGGAGAGGCGGCAGAGCGCATGACCGTACCCGTGGGTCTCATGCGAAAGCATCCTCATTTGCAACTGGTCTTCTCGGGCGGGGAGGGTCGGCTGCTCACGACGGGTACGACCGAATCGGTTCTTGCACAGGCTTTTTACGAGGAGCAGGGGCTGGATATGCGGCGCGTGACTTTTGAAGACGGGTCGCGCACTACCCGCGAGAATGCCCAACAGGTATGGCGGTTGTTGGGGAAGGCCTGCGCCGAACCTTGGCTTTTGGTGACCTCGGCCTGGCACATGCCGCGGGCGGTAGCTGAATTTGAGGCGGTGGGCTGCGCCGTAACCCCCTATCCGGTGGACTATCGCACGGGGGCGTCTACCCCGTGGACAGAGTATTCGATGGCTTTCAGCCTGGTGCGTTGGCAGTTGGCCTTGCATGAATGGCTCGGAATTGCGGCGTACCGATTGACGCGCAACTGACGCCAGGACGACGCCTGCCATTCTTTGGAAGTCAGCCGCCACTTTTTCAGATAGACTGGTCTGTAGACTGGTTCAAGCGAGGGGGTTTGTGAAATGAACACAGAAATCGGGTCTTATGAAGCAAAAACAAAGCTGCCTGAGTTGTTGCGAAGTGTCCAATCTGGTCAGCGATTCACGATAACGTTGCGCGGTGCGCCAATTGCCGAATTGATCCCGTTTGGAGGCCCAGGAGAATCGGGTACTGTGTCGGCCGCCGTCTCCGCGATGAAGGCATTTCCAAGGATCAAGGGGGTGCCGAGTGAGGACATCACGCAGTGGATTCGCGAAGGGCGCAGATGAGTCTCGTACTAGATGCTTCTGCGGCCCTGTCGTGGATTTTTGAGCGTACGGATGCACGTGAGGCCGCAGTCTCCGAGCAGTTGATCGATGCGGTGACCGGGCGAAGTGTTTGGGTACCGAGTCTTTGGTACCTCGAGGTCGCGAACGCGCTTTTGATTGCGGAGCGGAGGCAGGTGCTAAGTGCAGCAAAAGCTATGGACTTTCTTCGACGAGTATCCCACCTGCCAATCCTGCTCGATGATGAGTCTCTTGTCAGACGGCAGGAGGCGATCGTTGGCTTAGCGCGGCAACTGCGGTTGACTGCCTATGACGCTAGTTATGTAGAGCTAGCCCTCCGTAAGGGTGCCTCCTTAGCTACCTTTGATATTAGGTTAGCGAATGCAATGCAGCAGGTAGGCGGCACGGTGTATTCCGAATGAAAACCAGCAGCCGCCAAGAGTAGACTCACATAACAATTCCACTAACCAAAGGAGACGTCATGTTTTCGAGTGTTCTACGGGCTTTTTCTTGTTCTAAGGCTTTATTCGCTTCGGCCCTGTTGGGCCTCTGGCTCCTGGGTATTGCTGCGGCACCTGCCATGGCACGTGAGGTCGGGGGTGTGAACCTTCCTGATACCGTAACGGTGCAGGGCCAGCCCTTGGTGCTTAATGGGGCGGGTATTCGCACGCGCGTGGTCATTAAGGTTTATGCCGCCGGCTTGTACACGGCACAGAAGAGCCAAGATGCCAATGCCATTATTAATGCCACCACGCCGCGTCGGGTGCAGATGGTGATGCTGCGCGATCTTGGGGCCGACACGCTCAATGAAGCCCTGCAAGATGGCCTGAAAAAGAATCTCTCTGCCCCCGCACTGGCTGAATTAGATGCCGAGGCGAAGCAGCTTGGAAGCCTCATGATGTCGATTGGCAAGGCCAAAGAAGGGGAAACCATCATTCTCGATTTTTCTCAGGCAGGGGTAGCGATTCAGGTCGGCGGTGCCGACAAGGGCACGATTGCGAACCCAAAGTTTGCCTCCGCCCTGCTGCGTGTCTGGCTGGGTGATCAGCCGGCCGATGCGGGCCTGAAGAAAGGCATGCTGGGCGGCTAGTCACAGGCATAATCATCTCTGCTACATCTGACACACCGCACCATAACAACACGGGAGACATAGGCATGGCAAAAGAGGACGCACAGGCGCGGCGACCCTACGAAGACGACATTATTATTTCCTGGCCAGAGTTACACCGGGATGCCCGCTACCTGTGCGAGATGCTGCATGCCAAGGGCCCGTGGAAGGGAATTATTGCCATTACCCGAGGTGGGCTTGTACCCGCAGCCTTAATTGCCCGCGAACTCGACATTCGTTTTATCGACACCGTCTGTATTACGAGTTATGGAGCCAGTGTCTCGGCCGAGGCCGAGAAGACCCAGGGCAGCCTGCAGGTACTCAAGATGATCGATGGCGATGGCGATGGCTTTCTTCTGGTCGACGACCTCGTAGATACCGGTAAGACAGCCGCCTTTGTGCGCACCAAGCTGCCGAAGGCCCACTTTGCCACGCTCTATGCCAAGCCCTCGGGGCGGCCGCTGGTCGATACCTGCGTGAAAGAATTCAAGCAGCAGAAGTGGATCTTTTTCCCGTGGGATATTGACTATCAGTTTTCTGTGCCCATTAAAGAGCGGGGCCAGGCTGTAAGCGCCTGAGGAACTGATTTGTAGAATGCGGCGGAGTCTTACGGTTTTCGGGCGGTTTATGGCCGCGTGTTTTTATTTAAGGAGAAGAAATTGGCCCAGTTGGTTGTGAAAGCAGGCGGCTTTGAGTTTCTGGCAGAAACCCATCCCGAGGCACCGAAGACCGTAGAGGCCTTCTTAAAACTTCTGCCCTATAAGCAAAAACTCATTCATGTGCGCTGGAGTGGC
>Ga0315906_10007759_pt1 | contig 12997 bp, 9 predicted proteins | sample LakEriMetagenome_4_FD_203526 | JGI IMG/M metagenome (GOLD analysis project Ga0315906, IMG submission 203526) | Freshwater fungal communities from buoy surface, Lake Erie, Ohio, United States - Buoy 2 MA122 | ecosystem: Environmental > Aquatic > Freshwater > Lake > Lake biofilm | place: USA: Lake...
CAAAGGTGCTAAGCACCTTTGATTTTTTTGAAATTACGAAATCCGATCGCGATCGCACTTAAAAAAATAATTCCCATCACACCTGCGATCGGATTGCCACTAATACCCGTTACCCACTCAGGCACAACGCCTGTTGGTTTTAACCAATGGGTCGTATTGACGATGTAATAACACCAAACTAAGCCACCATGTAAGCCTACTGAGATCCCTAACCTGCCATCACATCTACGTCGAGCTAGGACTAGGGCAACACTGAGCATCACTAAACCGAGAAATTGACTCCATGTAGCTAGAATCACGTCTAGGGGCTTGATAAAGTGCAAAATCGCAAATACGAAACTGCAACCTAGTAATGCTGTATTTTTGGAATAATCGCGCTCTAGCTCTGATAGCATCCAACCGCGAAACAACATTTCCTCAGCAAATCCCACCCCAACAGAAGTCAACAGCCCTGGCAATATCGCCCCTTGCCAATCGACAAAATACACGCCGATCGCTGGTAGAAGATTATCTGGTAAGGGTTGCTGCCAAGTGACAGTTTGCACTGATAGCCAACCTAGACTCACCTGTAATCCAAAGAAAATAATTAGGGTTACACATCCTAGTCCCAAGCCGAATAAAAAATCGCTGCCATTTTGGCGAGTAAATGACAAACCGTAATAGCGATAGGGATGCGAATATTTAGCGATTTTGCGCCCCCAGAACCAAATTAATCCCAAAAATCCGCAATACAACAAAATAGTTAGCCCAACCCCAACCGTCTCACCCCAAATTAAATACATCGGTGCTGCGATCGGTAGCCATAGCAACAATAAAGTTAGTAAAAATAGAATGATGCGGGCTGGTGCTGGATAGGAATTTAAGCGATCGAGATTCACAATAAAAGAACAGGTAGGATTTTGTTAATAACAATCCTACCTGTTCTCTAGATCAAGCGCTTGGCGCTACGATCTTAAAAAGTGAGCGCAAAATGATTACTTTTTACTTATGACTCTGGCTCCATCGTGCTGGTTAAACCCTTACTTTGCAGCCCTTCACAATAAAACTCAGCATGTTCTTGTACGCAGGTAATTACTAAAGCACAGCCACTAGCATGAGCTGCCATCATGATATCCACAGCTTGTGGCTGCGTAAGCCCATTTACGACTTGCATTAAGGTTTCAACGACATACTCCATTGAGTTGTAATCGTCGTTATGTAATAAAACTCGATATCTTGGTGCGATTTTGCGTATGGTTTCTGGACGTTTAATAGTTTCGGTAGACATATATTTAGGTTTCCTCCGATAAGGATTTGCAATAAGGGGAAAATTTAGAGAAAAAATTTATGGCGTTTGATAATGGCGATATGAGTTGCATTAAGCAGAATTAAAGTGCTTACAGATCTGCGTTATAGATAAGACAGTAATAATACTTAAGACTCACTTACATTATAAGTATGAACCCAAAAAATGTGAAGTGGGTAGTTTTTGCACCAGTAATTATTGCAAAAAATCGATTTTTAAAATGAGAATTGCTACTTTTACATAAAAAAGAGAGGGGCGCATTGCGTCCCTCTCTTTAATCATTTTCAAACAGTTTACTAATCGCGATAATAAACTTCACTGCCTGTGTCAGGAACAAATTGACAGGCTTTTTGAGAAGCGAAGAAAGATTTCCAGATGGGAACTTTGGATACTCGGTAATATGAGCCTAAAACTGGCTTGATTGCTTCCGTGGCAGTCTTGAGATGATAGTGAGGAATACCAATAAAGATATGGTGCGCAACGTGAGTACCAATATTGTGATGGATATCGTTGAAGATTCCATAATCACGATCAATGGTGGAAAGCGCTCCCTTTAGGAAATACCAATCTTTACCACGATACCAAGGGATATCAGCTTCGGTATGGTGCAGATAGGTGACGAGATCAAGCCATACTACAAAGATTAGGTAAGGAACTATATAAAACTTAAATAGAAATAGGAAACCATAGGTAAAACCCAACCATCCTAAAAAGCCAACCATCGCTGTAAAAAGGATGCTGCTGGTGAGAATATCAGTAGTTTCCGATTCGCGAAATAGATCGTTATTGGGAACGAAATGGGAAGCGGTAGGACGAGCAGGCGATCGCTTAAATAAGTACAGAGGATAAGCAAATAAGAGGGCATCAAAGCGGATGAATTTACCAATCCAGTCCATAGACTTGTATTGGCTTTCGGTGACAGGATACCAACTTTCATCGGTGTCAATATTACCTGTGTTTTGGTGATGGGTGCGGTGACTGATGCGCCAGCCGTGATATGGAACCAGTATGGGGATATGGGTGAGATGTCCGACTAAGTTATTGAGCCATTTAATCCGTGAAAAAGACCCATGTCCGCAGTCATGACCAACTACGAAGAAAGCCCAAAACATAGTTCCCGTTGCAAACCAAAAAATTGGATAAAACCACCAAGCATCAAGGTAAGCAGCAGTGGCGTACAAGCCCACAATAATCGCAGTATCGGCAAAAAAATAGACGAGCGATCGCCATACGTTAGGAGCAAAACATTCATTAGGAATAGCAGCTTTTACATCTTGAAAAGTAAACGGAAGCTCAGTTTGAGATGTCGAAGATGTATCGGTAAGTGGGTTGTCGAGATTGATCCGATGAATAGTCGTAGACGACACGTATTATTTCCCTGTTGTTAAGAAAAATTAAGTTAATACTTAAATATTAGCAGGGACTTAGCTTATTCTTCAAAACCAAAGGTATTGAGTAAAAATTTCCAGCGATCGCCTCTCGTATGAATAAAAGCTTGCATTTGAGCGATCGCACGCTGATCCCCAGATTGTTGTTTTAGTTGTTGTTGGTTAGGCAAGCGATGAATCTCATAAACAAATGGCGTATGCCATGTGAGATTGCCTGAACGATGCAATAACCCCAGAGCGATCGCAGCATCGGGATATAACTTGGCTACTTCAGCAAAATTACCTTGGCGTGGTAGTTTTGGCAAAATAGCTAGAGATTGTTGTAGTAGTTTTTGTTGTTGCTGTAAGAAAAAATCTACTCTTTGTCGATCACTATCATCAAGTAGCCCAGTCGGTTCACTGACTAACATCAAAGCCTCCGCAGGTTTGTCATCCCGACCTGCTCGACCAATTTCTTGGATATATTCCGAGAGTGTCAAAGGCGCATGAAAATGCAATACCCAACGGGTGTCAGGTTTATTAATGCCGAGCCCAAAAGCTGAGGTGCAGATTACAAAAGGATATTGATTAGTCAGCCACTGTTGCTCGATATGGCGACGCTCTTGAGGTGGCAAGCCTGCATGGTAAGAGGCTGTTTTAAAAGAATTTTCTTGTAACCAACTAACAAGCATCTCGGCATCATTGCGGCTGCGAACATAGATTAAGCCCGATTGTCCCTTGCGATCGCGGATAAATTTAAGGGTGCGCGATTTACGTCCCGCAGGTGTCCATGCGATCGCCACCTGCAAGCTCAAATGGGGACGATAGGGACTGGTACGCACAATACTGGGATTTTCTAATTTTAAACAAGCTTGCAATTCAGCCGTTGTATCGCGATCGGCAGTCGCGGTAAAGGCGGCTAGAGCAATACGTGGATAATGTTCAGGCTTTTGCGCCATTAACGCTGAGCGTACTGCTCCTAATCGGCGGTAACTGGGACGGAATGAGTCGCCCCATTGCACTAGGCAATGGGCTTCATCAAGCATTAAACCTATGATTTTTAAGTTGCGATCGCTAAGTTTTTCCCAAACGGGCTGACTTAAGAGAGTTTCTGGAGAAACATAAAGCAATCTGATGTTTTTGAGATTGCGTAAGACTTCGCGGCGTTCTATTTGCGATAAATTACTATGCAAACAAGCGGCGGGGAGATTCCGAGATTTACAATCTCGGACTTGATCTTCCATAAGGGCAAGCAAAGGAGAAACGACCAATGTCAAGCCTTCATTAAGGATTGCTGGTAACTGAAAGCAAATAGACTTCCCACCACCTGTAGCCATAATCGCTAGGCTATCTTGCCCTTGCAACAAGCTCGTAACGACCTCTCGCTGAGATGGACGTAAATCTGCGTATCCCCAAATTTTCTGAAATGTTTGCTGAACTGCCGACCATTCTTTATATGTTTTTGACATTGGCTGTATTAATATTTCCTGATACGGGTGACGATGGCTATGAGAGCAAGAAAATTTTTTATTAAAAACCTTATTTTGATTAGAGCTTTAATAAAAATCTAATGATTTATCTAAAATCTCGAAACAATCACTTGAAAAGTGGCAAAATTACTAGTATTTACATAGCAAACGCTAGATGTGTTTTATAACCGTAAGTTTAGACGACTGTTTTCTCCTAATAAATTTATATAATTAAGATTAAATAGCAATCCCAATACATCTGTGTTATTAAATGATTTGAGAGAAAGTAACTCTTCGAGTAGCAATCTCTCTCAAACCATTTAGGATTCCTATATAGTTAAAGCTAAAAATTGTCGAAAGCAAAAGAAATCCTTAGACCAGAAATCAGGTGCTTACATCGGTTTTCGAGCAAGGGAATCACGAACTTTTGTTAAAGCCATCGCTTAGTGCTACTTTTAACAAGGATCTAATAGTTTATATAATCGTAAAATCTTTGCAAAGCTCGTTTTAAAGGGACATTATTCAGGTGAGACCAGAAGAGTCATCTACTCTTGCGATTAAAGAGATGCTTCATCATGTACTTACGGTTGAAGATCCACAAGGGTTTCGTGATTTTCTCTTGAATAATATGACTTATTCTCTAGGACGCAGCTTGGGGAATTCGATAATTCTGCGTTCTAATCTCGTATCTCGACAACATGCCACTTTGTTAGCTGTAGCTTCAAAGAAATCTTCTTGTTTCTTCCGAATAATTGACGGCAGTGCGGAAGGTAGGCGCAGCACAAATGGAATTTTAATTAACGGCAAAAAACGATTTTCGCATATATTGTCGCATGGCGATGAAATTCTCTTTAGCAAAGATACTAAGGCTGTATATCAGGTGATCAGTGCAATTACCAATATACCCAAAATTAATAGCTCTCAAAATCAGACTTCTGAAAGCAGCTATCCTAAGCTTAATAACCAGTCTTTTGAAGAGACCAAGCCTTTTCAATTTTCTCCTTTACAGGCTATTCCCGAACAAGATTTATCTGCGTATGTCCATAAAACTATTAACCAATTCATTGCTTCACCAGAGCTAAACCCACAGCCAATTATCGAGTTAAATCTCGTTGGCAAAATCTTATACCTTAATCCTGCGGCGTTATCTCAATTCCCTAATCTTGAAGAGATGAGAATCGATCATCCTCTGCTTGAAGAGCTGTTGGTTCAATTGTTGCCATTAGTCAATCCTGATCGTAAATTTTTTATGCGAGAGGTATCAATTAATGACAAGGTATTTGAAGAAATTATCCATTTCATGACTTGGAATGAAGTAATTCGGCTGCATATAGCTGATGTTACAAATCAAAAGCAAGCAGAAGCAATAATCTCCTATCAAATTCATCACGATGCATTGACAGGACTACCAAATCGAAAATATTTACATGAGCATCTAGTTGAAGTAATCGAAAAATTAGAAGATAAAGAAAAGCTATTTGCCGTTTTATTTCTAGATATTGATCGATTTAAGTTAATTAATGATTCTCTAGGGCATAACGTTGGTGATCTATTACTAAAGGCTGTGAGCGATCGCTTAAAAAGTTTGCTCAAACAGGGAGATGTAATGGTGCGTTGGGGTGCAGATGAGTTTGCGATCGTCGCTAAGGATATCAATTGTGCTGATGTCGTTGTCCAAATTGCTGAAGCTATGATTCAAGCTTTGACTTTACCTTTTAATTGTGATGGACATGAACTTCATATCACAACCTGCATTGGTGCAAGTATTTATCCATCTCATAATACTGAAGTCGATGCACTAATTCGGAATGCAGATATGGCAATGTATCGAGCTAAAGCAGAAGGGCAGAATAGCTTTCAGTTTTATATTCCAAATATGCAGGAGCAAAGTTTTCAACGATTATCCATGGAAAACAATCTGCGAAGAGCGCTAGAAAACAATGAACTGCTGACATACTACCAACCTCAAATCGATTTAATCACAGGTAAAATTGTTGGATTAGAAGTCTTGCTACGATGGAAACATGTTTCTTTAGGTTCAATTCCGCCGAGCCAATTTATTCCTTTAGCTGAGGAGACAGGGCTAATTACAGCGATTGGGATTTGGGTGCTACGGCAGACCTGTTTACAAGCGAGCACATGGTTAAATATGGGATTACCACCAATTCAAATTGGCGTAAATTTATCGATTAAGCAACTTCAACAAAAGGATTTTTTATCTTGTTTACAGCAAATTCTCGAAGACACAGATCTTGATCCTCATTTCCTAGAGTTAGAAATTACCGAAGGAATCATGATGGATAATGTGGATGAGAAGATTGTCTTGTTAAATGAATTTCGTCAGATGGGGATTCAGTTGTCAATCGATGATTTTGGCACTGGTTACTCAGCTCTGAGCTATCTGAAGAATTTGCCAATTGATACGCTGAAGATAGACCGTACTTTTATTGAATATATTGCTCATAATGCCCACGATCGCGCAATTGTGGCTTCGATTATTAGTTTGTCCCATAGCCTAGGTCTAAATGTAATTGCTGAAGGTGTCGAGACCCAAGAGCAAGTTGATGTCTTGCGATCGCTAGGCTGCGATCAGATTCAAGGTTATTTTTATTACAAGGCACTATCCCCAGATGAAATCGAGACTTTATTAAGGGCGCAAGGAGTAACTAGACCAAATCAGCTCTAACGATAAAAAATTTTAAAAGTGTTGCTTTGCAACACTTTTAGGACTTACGCAAAAAGACTTCAAACCCGCATTTTATCGTAGGGGCAATTCATGAATTGCCCCTACGATAAAATGCTTTTGCGTAAGTCCTAACTTTTACAATTTTTTATCGTTAGGATTGGCGATAGCCCTAGTTACTGAGCCATAATCTAAGATTTAGCTCTTGGTTTGGCGACGCATTAGTAATTTGGACTAGTTCAAATTGGTTACAGATTGGTTCTATTAAAGTCACTTCCACCGTGCGTAATAAGTCTTGCTGGAAGATGGTCACCGAGATCGCATCGCCAGCCGCAAAATCTCGCAGGCGATCATTAAAGCTTTCGGTGGTGACGCGAATTCCTGCGATCGCGATTATCATGTCACCTGTACTAATACCAGCTTTTTGGGCAGGTGAACCAAACTCAATTTTCTCAACTTCAGGAATTCCATTTTTAGATTTGAGTGTCATCCCGATAAATGGGATATCTTGACGAGAGGTTCGTAATTCGATGCCAAAGGGTTCAAGATAGTAGTTATAGTCTAGTTCTTTATTGCCATAGAGATAATCATTCCAGAATGCTGATAGGTCAAAACCTGCCACAGTCTCGATTACTTCATACAATTCAGCTTCACTAAAGCCAATCTCATCTTTACCAAAACGTTCCCACATAATCTGCATGACTCGATCAAGCGATCGCAGATTATTGGTCTTAACTCGAATTAGTAAATCCAGCAGCATCGATACCATTTCCCCTTTGAGATAGTAGGAAATCTGGTTGTTATGAGTGTTTGGATCGGGGCGATAGAGCTTGATCCATGTATCAAAACTAGACTCATACAGAGATTGGACATTGCGTCCAAAGGTATTTTGTAGACGGGTGATCGCCTTGCTGACTAGTTTGAGATAGTGATTTGAGTCATAGAGTCCGGCCCGAAGCGGAAAGATCTGGTCATAGTAACTAGTAGTTCCTTCACTAAACCAAAGAGAACTAGTGTAATTTTCTTGGTCATAATCAAATTTTTCTAGCGCTTTGGGGCGAATCCGTTTTACATTCCAAGTATGGAAAAATTCATGGGCAACCAGATTCATAAATTGGAGATAGCTCTCTTCTTTGCGAAATCCTAATCGGTTGTAGAGAAGGACTGTGCTGTTTTTATGCTCTAATCCTCCAAATCCGTTACTAGTATGGAGGATAAAGTCATAGCGATCGTAAGGCAACCCGCCAAACATTTCCGCTTCCACGGCGACGATCTCCGCCGTATCTTTGACAATGCGCTGCATATCCGCATTATGCTCGCCCCACACCACAAAGCTATGGGGTTTGTCCTGAACTGTAAATTCATAGCGATTATGAATTCCAATCTCAAAAGGACTATCAACTAAAGTGTCAAAGTCCTTGGCATAGAAAAGATTATCTTCTGTATTCGCAACTTTGGGCAAAGGCGTTGCAATTTGCCAATTCTCTTTGATTTCGCTAATCTCGACGGTATAAGGCTGCTGCTGATATTCAGGAACATACATAAATACTGCTGCACCCGTTAAAAAAGCGTGGGTGAGATCAATATGATTAGTACGCACGGTCAGCTCATTACAGAAAATTCTATAACGAATTTTAATAATCGAATTATTGCTTCCACATTTTATCTGCCAATGATTTTTACTGATTTTTTGCCATGACAGAGGTTGCCCCGTTTCATTTGCTGCCTCAAAGTCTTGCAGATGTTTGGCATATTCACGCACCAAATAGGAACCAGGTGTCCAGACTGGCATCTTCAGATCGATAAATTCATCTTGCCAATTAGCGATCGCTAGTTCGACCTCTAACAGATGATTTTCTGGCTCTGGGATCGATAGACGGTAGTTAAATTGGCTACTAGTGAGATCTTTCATGGTTTTTAATTTATCGTTAGCATCGTCGGCGCTTTGCGCCGACTAGATCAAATCATCAAGTTCTGCATAATCGGGCAAAGTCGTATCGATCGCCATACCATTTCTAAACACGGTGCGATCGCTTTGCGGACGAGATAGCAATTCATTATAGCTACGCGCCTTAAATAGAACTAAGTCGGCAGTTTGTCCAATTCCAATTTTACCAACATTAGGTAAGCCCATAAGTTTTGCAGGGCGAGAAGTCACTGCCTCGATCCAGTTGTCATAGGGAGTATCTAAATGCGAAATCTTTGTCCCCATGCTGAAAACTTCTAATAAATCATGATCCCCAAACCCATAGAAAGGATCGCGGCAATTGTCGCTGGATAGCGCCACGCTGACACCCGCCGCATCAAATTCCCGAACTAAGGTAACACCCCGCCAGCGAGGAGTTCGCTCCGCAACCCGATCTTGTAAATACAGATTGCACATGGGTAAACTAACGATGCCAATATTTGCTGCTTTAACAAGGTCAATCGTCGTATTGGCGATATCTTCATCTTGTACTGCCAAACTACAGCAATGACCGCAGACTACTTGCGAACTAAAATTATTGCGTAAACTAGCTTCGGCAATATAATGCAATGTGCGCGATTGCGGATCATTATTCTCATCAGCATGGAAATCAGCACTGAGATTGCGTTCGGCTGCTAAGATAAAAATCCGATCTAAGTATTGATCTAGTCCTGTAACCATATGGGCAATGCCGCCAATAATGCCGCCTAAATCAGCGATCGCATCAGCAAATAGTTCTCCTTCGTGAGTTGAGAAATAAGGTAGCTGCACTAGTGACACAGCTTGAAGGGTGATTTTCTCCTTCCATTTTTCCCGCAGTTCTTTAAATACTTTAAATGTAGTCTCCACTTGATGCGGTGGGCAATCTAAATGAGTCCTTATTGCTTTTGTTCCGTGGGCATAGCTGCACTTCAGTCCAAATTCCATGCGGCGATAGAGGTCGTCATAGTTCCAATTGCCTTGCTCTGTGCAATCGCGATAAATGCCTGTGAGTGCACCTTGAAATGTGCCATCTAAATTCGGATTGCGTTCCCAAATATGACCTTTGTCAAGATGGGTATGTAAGTCAGCAAAGCAAGGAATCATGATCCCCTGTTTGCCATCGATGATTGGTAAACTCTCTGTAGGAATTTCTGAAATTTGATACCTCGGTAAAATTTCCGCTATTTGACCATTACGGATTTCGAGATGGCAAGGAAATAGGCGATCGCGCTGTAATGTCGTTGTGAGGTAAGCTTCTGGATTTTGCCCAATAATTTCACTATCGATAAAACAATTAGGAATCCGAACATTAACAATCCAATAATGCGAAGGTTCTAGCATAGGACTAACGTATATTTAGCTTAATATACCGCGATGTGCAACTATTTCTAGCTATAAGTAATTCCTTACTAAACTGCGATCGCAGCACTGATCGATTAAAAAACTATTTGTTTTTGCGGCGGGAAGCATCCTGAAAGGAATCGCCGATAACTTTTCCGAACTAAACAACGAAGTCAACCGTTTTTGATGGCACAATCTCAGATAGAAACGGACAACTTTAACGGGTATATCGCTTCGGTATAACGGGGTAGTTGAACCGCATTAGCTACGCCCAGCGGTTAACAGGGGTTCGTTTTCATGTCGGTTCCAACGAGCTTGTTCTATCTGCCGCGTTTCTTGATTTTTATCATATACTGTCAAGTTCTATTTAAGCGGCGATAGAACTTTTGAATTAACCGACCGCAGTCACGGCGGGCTTGCGGAAGCGAGAAAGACCGTATTCTGCGGTCTGATTGAATGATGTGTTAGGCGGCTCTTTCAATGCCACCCCTTGAGTTTAGCCGCTTTAGCCTCGCTAATCTTCTGCAAGTTTGCCAGATTGGCTTCGTTCAGCTTTGCGAAGTCATTATGGAGTGCAAAGTATGGTCCTAGCCATCCATCTTCATGCGTGAATGCCATTGTCCAGGCTAGATTTGACGGAAAAACGTAGTAGTCTAACAAAGAGCACTTCTCAGGTCTGGAGTCTATTGCAAATGCGAACTTGCGATCATTCGAGAGAATAACATACTCAGGTGCCACATGCATGGCGTATTGCGCCAATGCCGCAGACCCCGAGACGCACGAATATCGCTCAGCGCTGAAGATGTGCCACAAAAAAGCTTTAGAGTTGACACCTTGGCGATTCATTCCAAATGCTTCCAGCCATCGTGTCACGAGGCACACAGCCTCTTCTTCAGAGTACTGGCGCGTGATACTGCCTGGCTGAAATTGGATTTCTGCACGCTTGCTGACCATGTCTGCCGACTAACTATAATTATCTTGCAGATTACAGGATAACTACCTATACAAGATGAATATCACACAACTTGTTATATAAAGCAACCAATAGGTGTAATAACAAGATTTTTGCAGGGTAATATACCCTAATAGAGTTTTATCGATCAAGATGCAGCATAACATTCCTAAACCTGTGCTGAAAATAATGCGCCTATCCCCCCACAACCGATCAAATTGAGCCACCGACTAGAAAGCTGCTTGATTGCGTTAGTGATGCAGTTCGGGTCAAGCATTACTCCTATCAAACTGAAAAGTCTTATGTGCAATGGGTTAGGCGATTTATCCTGTTTCACAATAAACGACATCCAAGTGAAATGGGTGGTATTGCATTTACAGGACTTAGAACGTGGACATGGCGAAGTTCATCTTCCATCGCTGAACTAAGTATCCCAGAACCCCGATTTTTAAATCTTTTTAATTATCTTGAAGCGGTTAAATAAGACGCTAGCGCTCGTAATCCCAAACGGTAGCTCTCAGCGCCAAAACCGCTAATTTGCACGATCTCAATTGGTGCAATAAATGAATGATGACGAAATTCTTCGCGTTTATACACATTACTCAGATGCACTTCCACAGTAAGTATATTTACTTAAATGATCGCATTATCCAAAAAATATTCAGCGATCGCCTTAGATAAAGGAATATGCGATCGCTCTTAGAATAACTAAAATGTTATTAGTACCACCAGATAATATAAATATATGATCTTCATCAATCCCAAAATCGACTTTGCTTTCAAAAAGATTTTTGGCTCTGAAGATAGCAAAGATATCTTGATTAGCTTTCTAAATGCTCTAATTTATGAAGCACAGCCAGTTATTTATGACTTAGAAATTCTCAATCCCTACCTTGCGCCCAAAATTCGCGGTGTTAAAGATACTTATCTCGATATCAAAGCAAAAATTACTGATAGTGAAACAGGTGAACAGCGCACCGTCATCATTGAGATGCAAGTCCTGAATATAGAAGGATTTGAAAAAAGAATTTTATACAACGCGGCAAAATCCTATTCTGTCCAACTGACTACTGGACAAGGCTATAACCTTCTCAATCCAGTCATTGCCTTAACAATTACTGATTTTGTGATGTTTGCGGATCTACCTAATGTCACCTCTCGTTTTGTCCTAAAAGAAAAAGATTTTCTAATTGACTATCCTATCTATGACATTGAATTAATCTTTGTGGAATTGCCAAAGTTCAAAAAGAATTTGCCAGAACTAAAAACCATTATCGATAAATGGCTATTTTTCTTAAACAACGCTCGTAAACTGCAAAATATTCCTGCAACGATGGATACTATACCCGAAATTAAAAAAGCTTTTTATATCGCCAATCAAGCTAACCTTACTCTTGATGAGTTAGAAGATCAAGAAAAGAGCGAGATTTTCATTCAAGATCAGCGTGGGGCAATTATAAAAGCGACTAAGGAAAGCTTAGAACAAGGAAGACAAGAAGGTCAACGGCAAAAAGCCTATGAGATTGCGAAAAAGATGTTAGGTAATTTTGATGAACAAGCGATCGCCGATATGACAGGGCTAACTCTGGAAGATCTGCGATCTTTACAGGACTAACCAAAAAATTGCCTCTTGATCTCAATTTCCCTGTTGAGTTCGGAGTAAATGATTAACTAATGCACGTAATCCTAAGCGATAGCTCTCAGCGCCAAAACCGCTAATTTGCCCGATCGCAATTGGTGCAATAAATGAATGATGGCGAAATTCTTCGCGTTTATACACATTACTGAGATGCACTTCTACCGTAGGTATATTTACAGAAGCGATCGCATCTCTCAGCGCCACACTGGTATGTGTAAAAGCGGCGGGATTGATCAAGATTCCTTGCTGTACCTGAAAAGCAGCATGAATCGCATCAACCAATACGCCCTCATGATTTGATTGTAAAAAGCCT
>Ga0315906_10007760_pt1 | contig 12996 bp, 8 predicted proteins | sample LakEriMetagenome_4_FD_203526 | JGI IMG/M metagenome (GOLD analysis project Ga0315906, IMG submission 203526) | Freshwater fungal communities from buoy surface, Lake Erie, Ohio, United States - Buoy 2 MA122 | ecosystem: Environmental > Aquatic > Freshwater > Lake > Lake biofilm | place: USA: Lake...
GACCCTTTTATATCAGTACTGATTACAGGATTGGGATTGAATAAAGGGAACTGTATTAGCTGGTCGTTTTCTTCCGTCCTGTCTTTTACCAGCCGATTAAGTTTTTCCGTTGTGGCTTTAAAATTTCTGTAAACTTCCTGATAATCCTGCTCGGCTACAGAAGAGGCGTGCTCCAGTAAATGAATGTTTTTTTCGTACTCCTCAAATTTTTGACTTATTTCCTCCCAGATTGTTGCACAACCTTTCGCCTGATCCCGTAAATCAGGACTTAACCCCTCAATCAGTCTGGCAAGTTGTGGATGCATCATTATTATATCTCGTCCATTACAGTAACAACCACCGTCTGGTTGTGCAAGTCACAAACCAGTGCTGGATTTTCCCAGGATGAAAACTCTCCGTAAGTATAGAATCCGGCCACCTTTGTGTGGCTGTCAAATACATTTGCAAGTTCCTCAATTTCTTCATTTTTTCTCGACTGAAGAATTGTTTTTCTGCCAACACAATTCATCACAAGGGCAAGTGCGGGCGGATGAGAAAAACGACCGGTTGCTTCTTTCCCGCCTGTTTTCGCCTTTTCAATAAGCTGATTCAGATTCGATCTCATCAGCCTGATTCTTGAACCTTCGGGCAGATTGCCCGCAAATGTCATTGATCCCCTTGTTTCATCTATGGAAAGAATGGTTCTCACCAACGGCTCGGTTTCGGAGTCATTTAGTATTGCGATAGGGAACAACAACGCTGAAGAGGGAAGTTCATCAGCAAATGGACCCAGATATCGCTTATATAATTCAAGCGCGTTTTCGCCATCTATTTCATAAAGAACATTCTTTTCTGATTTGGTAACCGTTCTTTCAGGTCCGAAAAACGAAAAACCTCTTTGCACACTGATACCAATCTGTAAGCGATTGCCATAAAACCCGATAAGTATAACATTTCCCGGAGCGATTTCTTCATTAAGCCCGCTTAAAGTTTGAGAAAATTGATTCCCGTCGCCAGCCATTCCGCCACTTACGGGTATATCAGTCCCAAGAACTTCTGTTATTCCACCAATGAGATCAGAACCATTAACGATATGTCCGTCAGACAATACAAGCACGTAGCTCAGATTCGAAGCAGGCAAACGGGATGCAAGTGATTTGCCGAGAGCCTTGGAATCATGGTTAAATGAAGAAATGTTATCATTGGCTATTTCTAGCTGTGTGTGTTCAAAATAAAGCACTATGCAAACAGCGGTATTATCGTGGCTCTGTTTGTTATAAATTTCACCTGCAGTTGAAACCGAAGCAATTTTTGCCGAAGGAAAAATAACCTGCAATGCCGGAACCACTTCAGGGTGTTGAAGCAATGATTTTTCTGCAAACACCAGCAAAAGCTGATAATCTGAAGCATGTCTTCTTAGCTGGTCAAAGCCGGACCAGGCACCGTTTTCAAACACAAGTTGATCTACATTCATAGATATGTATAAATAGTTTTTGAGGGGCCGTATTTGGTTTTTTCGGGCCGGTCGTTAAACAAAATATCTAAGTTAGCCTATTCGGTTTGCAACAGACCGAAGAAAGCAATAAGCCGATGTTATTTTAAGCCTTTTTACCAAATGGCTGTACGTATTTTCACCGATGGCAATTAAGCAGTTGCCTTATTTTTAAAAACATCTATCATTTTGTTCAAAAGCTGTGCTTCATCAAAAGGCTTGGTGAGATAATCATCAAACCCTTCTTGCAAATAAGAATCAAGTTCTTCTCTTATTGCATTCGCAGTAACGGCCACGATCAGTGGTTGGTGTTTGTTCTTTTTGCTTTTGATTTTTTTCATCGCTTCAATTCCGTCCATTTCGGGCATCTGGATATCCATCAGAATCATATCAAAATCCTCTGCTTCTGTTCGCTCAACCGCCTCAATTCCGTTTACTGCCATGGAATACGAAAATTGGTGTTTTTGGAAAATCATTTCCAGTAATAGACGATTAAACTGATTATCCTCGGCCACCAGTATTCTTTTTTTGTTTAATAATGTTAGATCTACCTCCTTTTGTTCGGGTATGACCGATTGGGTTTCTTTTGCCTCTTGATAGGGTAAATAAACAGTAACAGTTGTGCCTTTGTTTTTTTCGCTTTCTATTTCAATCGTTCCGTTCATTAATTTAATCAGCTCGTTGGTAATTGCAAGACCAAGCCCGCTTCCGCCGTATTTACGCTGAAAGCTTTCATCCTCCTGGGAAAAGTCGACAAACAGTCGCTTTTTCATCTCCTCGCTCATACCAATACCGGTGTCGCTGCAAATAATACCTATGTATTCTTTGTCATCTTCTTTCTTTTTTAAAATACAGGACAGTTTGATCTTTCCTTGTTCTGTAAATTTTACTGCGTTACTGAGCAGGTTTAAAAGAATTTGTCTGATGCGGGTAGGGTCACCCATTACTAAACGATTAAGATCAGGATCAATTTCCAACTCATAGGCAAGTCCTTTGTTTTCCGCGGTTGATTTAAACAACAAAAAAGCATTTTTAACTAGGTGGCGGTAGTAGAAAGGAACCGGATGAATTTTAAAGCGCCCCTCTTCTATGCGCGACAGTTCAATCACATCATTAATGATCCCCAACAAAGAGGTAGCAGAGTCGCTGATAATCTGTACTTTTTCGTTTTGAGCGGGTGAAAGTTTTGTTGAGAAAAGTTGATCACTGATTCCCATAATGGCATGAAGTGGTGTACGTATTTCATGGCTCATGTTTGCCAAGAACATGCGCTTGGCGCGAACAGAAGCCTCAGCAAGATCCTTTGCTTTTGCCAGTGCTTCTTCAGCCTCTTTTCTTTGCTGAATATCAAAAATGAAACCTGCTGTCTTGAGCGGATTTCCTTTTGAATCCCTTTCTATGACTGACCCTTTGGAATTAACCCATATGTATTCCTTGGTATTAATATTCAAAGCCCGATATTCCAAGTCGAATACAGGTGCTTTACCGACGAAATGATCTTCGATCTGTTTTTGTATTCTTATCCGATCATCAGGATGCACAAGCTCAACTTGTTGAGAGAATTTCTCCGGCATTTCTGCCATGTTTTTATACCCGAATAACCGAGCAAAATCATCTCCCGCCTTTACACGATCTTCAGCAACATACCACTCCCATAAGCTAACGCCGGAAGCATCAATCATCACTTGTAATTGGGTTTGGGACTGACGCAGATTTTCCTGGGTCTGTTTAATATCGTTGATGTTGATAGAAACACCAATCATGCGTTCGGGCTTGCCGGTTGTTGTGTGAGAAATTACACGCCCTCTATCGAGCACAAAGACGTATTCGTTGTTTGTGTTTTTTATTCTAAACTCTGCGTTATACGTTTCGGAAACTCCTGTGATATGCGCATATAGCTGATCCATAACATATGCCTTGTCGTCGGGATGCACGCGATCCATCCAGTTTTTATCCTCTCCGAATCCCATTTGTTTTTCCCATCCTTCAGAATACACAATTTTATTTTGCATCATGTTCCAATCCCAGATGCCCGCATCGGCTCCTGCTACTGCAAGATCGAGCAGTAGTTTCTGCTCCTTTACTATTTCTTCTCCTTTCTTTCTGTCTGTTACATCCTCCTCTATGGCAAAAAAACCAGAGTGATCGCCTTGCTCATTGTACAAGGGTTGACATTTAATTTCAATCCAGTACTCGCTGCCGTTTTTGTGGCGGTTTAAAAGTTCTGCGTAGAAATCTTTTTTCTCTTTGAGGGCTTTAGAAAATTCTGCGATGGTTTCCTTATCTGTTTTCTCAAATTGTAAAAACTCTCCCGGCTTTCGGCCCTGTACTTCTTCTATCTGATAACCGGTCATATTTGTGAATGACTTGTTCACCCAAGTGATATTTCCGTTTACATCAGTTATAACAACCCCCGAGTTTGTATTTTTTAATATCTCCTCCTGCAACTGCAGTTGTTTTTGTTTTTCCTCCAGCTGATTGTATTGGAGAATGATATCCGCTTCCAGTTTTTTACGGCGGGTGATTGGGTTTGAAATAGAGAGGTATTGTTTGATGTTGGCCTGATCATCATAGATGGGTGTAATCACCATATCCATCCAAATCAACCGGCCCGACTTGGTGCTGTTACATATCTCTCCTCTCCATGTTTTACCCTGTTTTAGCGTGTTCCACATATCCGACCAAAAGCCTTCATCATGTTCGCCGGAATTAAGATCCTGATAATTTTTCCCGATCAGATATTCTTTTGGATATTCAACCGCTTCCAGAAAGGGTCCGTTCACATATTCAATAATGCCTTCAACATTCGTGATACAAATCAAACTGCCGGTATCCAGGGCGCGGAACAAGGCGTTTCTTTCTGATAGTGTTTCGTTGAGAGCGTGTTCTGCTTCTCTTCTAAACATTTCCTGTTTATACCCGTTGATGATGCTGCCAAAAAGATCGATAAACGGAGAAAGCATTTTTACATCTTCATCCGAATAGCCGGTTGGCTTATTGGCAAGGCCAATGAGACCCACCATCTGATCGTTACCGGTAAAAATGGGAATTCCCAGAAAAGCATTTAGCGGAGGATGACCCGACGGAACACCGCCCCTTCTGTGGTCTTGTGGAGCATTGTTCGCAATCACAACCGTGCGATGCTTCATGGCATAACCAAAAAGCGTATCCAGATTTTTAAATTCAAGTCCGGCAGGCGCATGTTTATCATAAAAAGACCTGGTTTCTTCATTCCATGCAATGTTGGTAAGCGCATAGGTTTTCAAGTATGGCTGGTTGTTTTCATAAAACACCTCTCCCATAAAACCATATTCACTTTCTGTAAACCTAAGAAGGTTGGCAAGCACCTGGTTAAAATACTCGTTCCGGTTTTTTTGATGAAGATATCCTTCGTTTACCAAGGCGGTAATTTCCTGAAGCTCCGCCTGTTTTTTTTCTTTGGTATTGTCGCGGCCAATAAGGAAATAGTGGGAAGAGCGAGGATAATAACTGATACGCCATACAATAGACAGGGGTCGACCGGTATTGTCTCGAAAAGGAAGTTCTATTTCATTTTCCAAAGAGCCTGATTCATCTGGAAAAAAATCCTGATGATCTTTAAAAATTTCCGAAGCGGAAGTCTTTGAAATCGTGTCCTTTTTCAGTCCGGTTTTTTGAAGAAACTCAGCATTTGCCCAAGAGAATTTTTTAGATTGATCTAGAATGGCAAACATGACAGAAGAGTGATCCAACAAAAACTCTTGGTTCTGTAAAAGTGTTTTCTTCCGCATTTGGTCGGCGATGTTTCTGGCAATACAAATAATACCACCGTCTGATGTAAACGAAAGGGATATCTCCTGAAAAACAGGTGTGCCGGTTTTGCTCTTTCCGATTGTTTCGCCCCGCCAGTGTCCATTTTCAATAAGCACAGGAAAAATATCATTGTTGATGCGCAAAATTTCAGATGGTCCATAAATATGCTGCCATGTTTTTCCGATCAACTCTTCAGCACTCTCGTATCCAAACATTTCCACGTGCTCGTGATTGAGATAATAATATTCTCCTTTTTCGTTGAGTAAGGCTATTCCATCGGTTGACTTGTCGAGAGCCATTAAAAGCTTCTCCAGAGGAAATGGGTGTCGAGGTTCTGTTTGATTCATAATATTGATTATATGGGCGCGGAAACAACTACATAAATTTACTTATTTTATATTATCTGCTCTCTTGTTTTTTTATCGCCGATATTAATAGACAAACAACAAAATATCTGTTTTTTCAATTCAGCCGCCTTAATACAAAGAGAAATACGTATATCTACTGATACACAAATGATAAAACTGCTGAATTCACCTAAAAACAAGGGGATATAATTTTTTTTTGATGGGGGTGGTAGTACTTTCATGTTATTCCAATACTTTGATGACCTTTTGCTTATTCCTTTGATCCCGTTTTTAATGCCTCCCCGATATCTATGATGATCACCCTTTCCAATGCCTTTGAAGGCTGTTGTATCTTGTAAGCTTCAGAAGCCATTAAATAAGCCCCGTCTTCGGGCGGGGTTTTTAATCCGTTCTTATCATGTCAAAAATTATTCCCTCATTGTTTGTGCGATTACTTTACACAAATGATTTTCGTGTTTGGCCTTTTTTATCTTCCAAAAGAAATTCTTTAAATTGGCATAAGCAAAAGAGATACTCAGAAAAACATGCGGCGCAAAAAACAAGCATTAATAATATGAACAAACCTATTATCAATTACGACCAGGTGCTTGCGCTTTCAAATCAAAACATAGAACTCGGAAAAAAATTGTTAGAGGCTTTTTTATATGAATTAGAGCCCGTAGTGAATACTTTTCGGCCAAACCCTACAGATGAAGACATGGAAGCAATCAGCAAGCTTACTCATAAAATCAAACCTTCTCTGCAGTTGCTGGAGCTTGAATCGCTCAACCAAAAAATGAATGTTTATAAAATGAAATACCGTGAAGGAACGGTTGCATCCCGAGCAGAGCTTCCTGGGTTATTTAAAGAAATCACAGCGTTGTACCATAGAGTTGTAGAAGAAATAAGAACCTATATCGGCAATATGAAAGGATAGCATCAAACTTTGTTCATTTTTAACCTTCAATGAACTTGTTTTAAACAATAATTCAAAATCCTACGTATAAGTACGTATTCGGTATGCTTTTCTTTATCTATCCAATGCATTTTTGTTACTTTACAGAATAAAAAAATCATCGCATAACTATTCTTTTAAATAATTGATCCTGTGCTGATATGCATACATTTGGTATGGTTTTACACAAATGTGGTTGATGCTTTTTTAAAACACTCTCATAAAGATGAAGCGCATCGAAGATTTAAACATTCTGATTCTTGAAGACGACAGGATTTTCGCTGAAGTTCTCTCAAGAAACCTTTCCAGGGTCGGTCTTGATATGTATAAAATCTCCATCTATGATTCCATAGAAACAGAAGATGAAGAGTTTATTAATTTGAAGCCGGATGTTGTTTTTCTTGACTTAAATATTATCGGTTCGTCCGGGTTAGACACTTATTATGCCGCTGAGCCAATTTTCCCTTCTGCGTGTTTTATCATTCTCAGCGGACACAACGACGAGCAACTTGCGCTGCAATGTATGGAAGCGGGGGCGCAAGATTATATATCCAAAAGCGACGCTTCGGCCTATGCCCTTCTAAAATCTATACAGTATGGGCTTATACGTAAAAAACAGCTTTTAAAAGAAAAGAATTACGTAAAAGCATTCAGATATTCTCCTTTTGCGTCGGTCATTACAAACGGAATATGTGGAGAGGTTTTACATGTGAACGATGCTTATGAACGCCTTTTCGGAAAGCCAACAAACAATGTCGCCCAAAATGTCTCCTTTCTAAAAAAAGAGAACATCAATGCCGGGTCGGGTGATTGGTTTATCTCTGTTTTAAATGCAAAAGGAGAGGAAAAGATGGTTAAGGTTTGGGCAGAATGTATTGACAAAAAGGAGGATTTATACTTGTATAAAATTTCAGATAAAGAACCGGTGGTTTCCTGATTTTTTTCTTAAAATCCAAAACTATGAATTCAATTAAAAGTGCTGTGATTTGTGTAGATGATGATCCGCATATTTTGCAGATGCTTTCGCTCCAGTTAAGAAAATGCCTCGATACCGATCGGGTGCTTCTCGATTTTTTTCTTGATGCCAACCAGGTGCAGGAGCACATGGAAAGGCTAAAACAAGAACAAATCAAAATTGATTATCTGATTACCGACTTCAGAATGCCTTCCATGTCGGGATATGATTTAATCAAAAAAACAAAAAGCGTTTTTGCTGATGTAAAATGCATCCTGCTATCCGGACAAGCCGACGAAGCACAGGTAGAACGATTAAAAAGAGACGGGCTTCTTGAAGCATTTATACCAAAACCATGGAAAGAGGAACAGTTGTTTTCATTATTAAACTGTAAACCAAATTAGGGCATATATACCTTAAAAAATAATAAACATCAATCTACACTCAATATGAGATTAATTTTTTTGTCTTTGTTTTTTTTGCTGGTCTCAGCATCTGTATGGTCTCAAAAACCGCGCACACAATTTAACGGGTTCGGACATACAGAATATTTTATGGAATCAACCAAAGACCATTCCTATTCCTATTTCTCAATAGGAGAACATGATTTCTTTGTAACCTCGAACATCACAGACAAGATCTCCTTTCTCGGAGAGTTCGTTTTTCGTTTCAACGACAAATCCTCAACCGGTTATTTGCCGAGCATTGAAAGAAGTTTCGCAAAATTTAATTATTACAAAAACCATAATATCATAGCAGGAAAGATCCATACACCCGTGAACTACTGGAACGATGTTTATCATCACGGCCGCGTTTTTTTTCCTGCCATTGAAAGGCCTGTTTTCTTCAGCCACATTGTACCGGTGCACACATTAGGCTTACAGTTTCAGGGACAAAATTTAGGAAATCAAAATTTTGGGTATGATGTCGTTGTCGGAAACGGTATCGCATCCACGGATGGATTTAGCGGAGACGTTGCTCCTGCTTTAACGGCTGCATTTCATTTTAAGCCGGTTAACGGTATGCGGATCGGGGGCTCTTATTACTATAACAATATAGTAGGCAATGGTCGCGGAGCACACAGCGGACATACCGATCCGAGAGCAACCAACTACACGGGGCCCCTCTATAAAGGAGATGTAAGGTTTCATTTGTTAAGCGGATCTTTTGCCTATTTCAATAAAAAATACGAAGTATTAAATGAATTCGCATACAACATAACGAAAACTGATACCCTGGGTATGGCGGGCAATTATACCAATTATTTGTATGCCGGATTGAGGCTCGGCGAAAAAAGCGTCCCTTTTATTCATGTTGATTTGATGAACGTAAGTGATAAAGATTTACATACTTATGGCTACAAGGTTGGCAGATACGCAATTGGTTACCGGCATGAATTCAGTCATCTGATCAACCTGAAAACAGAAATTGAATACCAGACAGCTGAAAGGCATCAGCACAGCGGCGGAAGCCATTCCGGACATAATCATATAGTCTTTAAAATGCAATTAGCTTATGCCTTCTAGGTATACCATATCCGCAATCCTTAACGATATAATGTCGATGAGAATAAAAAGGTATCACAAATGACCATTAAAGCTTTTACTATTCACATATGAAATGCCCATAACGATTGGCTGATACCAACAGCGATGAGAATAAAAGGGCATAACATATGACAATTAAAGCTATAACTATTCACATATGAAATTGAGTTTAACAATACTATTTTTTTTAAGCTGCTTGGTCTCTCTTGGCCAAACATCCTATAAGGAGATTGCAGTTATTCAAAACAAAACAGGATTTAGTAATGGAAAGCTTAAAGATGTACAAAATGTTTTTAGCGGAAAATACAGCCAATGGCCATTAACGAAAGAAACCACAACGATAGTGTTGCCTTCTTCCAAATGTGCTTCCGCAAAAATCTCCGCATCGGTTATTTATAAAAGCAGTGTGAAAGAAATGCAGAAATACTGGCTTTCCCTTGTGTTTCAGGGGCGCGCGAACCCTCCGGTATTCCTTGACAGTGATGCCGAAATCATCGCTTATGTATTAAAAACTCCCGGGGCAATCGGCGTAATCGCTGCAGAATCAAGGAAGACTGTTGAAAATAAATATCTTTTTCTGTTTGTTGAATAAACCATGCGAAGATTTTATCACTCCATAACCTTTCGATTCTGGATACCTTTTGCCATACTTCCGGTGGTGATCTTGGCAATCGTAGCTTATTATTACCCACAAGAACAAAAGAGGGTGCTGATAGAACGAAAAAGACAGGCTCTTAGGGAAGCAGCACAAACTGTTGCACTTGGTGTAGAACTTTCAGTCGATTTCGAAGATTTAAACGGAGTAAAAAAAACAATTGAGTTCATTAAAAAGAATTCCAATTTTAATTTTGTCGGGGTTATCGTTCGTGATTCAGTGAGCAAAACCGAACAGCTGCTTGCTACTTATCCCGAGGGTAAATCATATAAGGAGGTGTCTCAGGTTGATACCTCTCTTTTTATTTTACAAGACTTTCCGTTTAATTCAAAATATTTCAGTGGGTACATTCGTGTAGCAGAAGATCTTCAAAAAATTGATACGGAAGTAGAAAAGATAAACAAGCCTGTATACATCTTTATCCTGATTGCATTTCCTTTCTTTTTAATTCTGTTGCTTCTGATATCCAAAACGCTTACAAGTCCGGTACTTAAGTTAACTAACCTTGTTAAGCAGGCAAAAGTTGATATACTCCAACATACAATTCCAAAAAGCAAGAGCAAAAGTGAAATAGGTGAGCTGCAAAACGTGTTCGCCGAACTAGCAGAAGTAATTCGGGAAAAGAACAAAGAGAACGAAACCCTCCTTAACAATCAGGAGTTGTTGGTTAAAGCAAGAACACTGGAGCTGGAACAGGCAAGAGAAAAATTAATTATTTCACAAAGACGCGCCGGACTTGGACATTATGAGGTGGATCTTGTTAGTGGTATTTGGGAAAGCTCTCAAACTCTTGATGAAATTCTTGGCATCGGCGTCGATTATCCGAGAACTCGTACAGGAATGGAGAAGCTGATAGCAGCAGATTTTAAGGACGAAATTCTTCCCTTCTTTAGCCCGGATAACTCCGAAAAATTACTGGAAAAAGAAATTCAACTAATTCATCCGGAGAGCGGCAGCACCTTTTGGGTGAAACTAATCGGTGAAAAGAAAACAGGAGCTACGGGAAAAAAACAATTTGTTAGCGGTATCATCCAGAATATCAGTGAACAAAAGAAATACCAGGAAGAAATTCAAAGGCTCTCCTTTGTAGCCTCATATACATCGAACTGTGTGATCATTGCAGATAAAAATAAAAAAATACTATGGGTCAACGATAGTTTACTAAAGCTCACCGGTTATCAAGAGCGTGAAATCATTGGAAATACGCCGGCCATGTTTCAGTTTGAAAAAACCGACCGCAACACCATCAGCTTCATCAACAGTAAACTGACGAATCATGAAATAATTTCCAAAATAGAAATTCTAAACCGGGGCAAACACGGTAACGAATACTGGCTTGAGTTAAATATTGTACCAATACAAAATAATAAGAAGGAAGTAACCGGTTATATCGCTGTTGAAACAGATATCACCTTACGCAAGCAATATGAAGAAGGGCTTCGTTCCATTAACAAAGACCTGGAGAAAAAGGTACAGGAGGGTGTGGAAGCCAATACCCGCTTGTCAAGAGCCGTAAACGATTATGAAAAAATGGCGGCAATCGGAGAAATGGCAGCAGGTGTTGCACATGATCTAAACACTCCCATGAGCACAATTATGGTAGGCGCAGAAACACTGCAATATGTTCTTTCACAAATTTTCGAAGAAGAGATCAGTAGTATATCAGATTATGAATGGAAGACCATCAAAGAAGTAGCCCAAAATAACAAACCTGAGTCTTTTGTCACCGGCTCACAGTTAAGAACAGAAAAGAATGAAATGCTGGTTTATCTTAATGAACAAAAAACCGGTCATTCGGAAGAAAGCCTAAAGACTCTTTCCGACCTGTTTGTAAAATGCCGGATTCTTGCCGGTAAACACAATTCTTTAATTGAAATGCTTCTTGGTTTCAGTAACACAGAAAGAATGCTTCGGATGATCGAACACCTTCAAACCGTGAACACCATTATTTCTACCATCAATAGCTCTGTTACAAAATCAAGCAGCGTAATCAAAAATCTTCGTTCCTATATTAAAAACGAAGAGCTGGAACAGTGGCAACAAATACATCTTTATGAAAATATCTCTTCCGTATTAAATATGTTCGGCTATGGTTTGCTGGAGTCGCATCATATTAATGTTGCAATAGAAGATCAATTAACAATTGAAGGAAGTGAAATAAAATTATTTCAATTGTGGTCTAACCTTATCAAAAATGCAATTGAAGCACTAAAAGATCAGGAAGACAAACAAATAAATATTTACACAACAAAAAAAGAAGGTAAGATCGTTGTCTGCTTTGAAAACAACGGACCGGTCATTCCCGCAGATGATCTCGATAAAATATTCAAACTGTTTTATTCCACAAAAGAAAAACAAGGAGGCTCTGGTCTTGGATTAAGTATTGTAAAAAGAATCGTTCAGGAGCACCGCGGGTCAATTGAGGTTGTGTCTGTTCCGGGAAAAACAAGCTTTAACATCAGCTTTCCCACTTCACGTTCATAACGGTTTGCTCTAGCTGGGTGTATTCATTTTGTTTCCATTATCTTTGAAATGATTTTAGCCGTTTGTTCACTCGGTAAACCTCAATGATCAATCCGGTTAATGGATGAACTTAAACCCCCGGTTCATAATTTTAAAATTCAAAAGATCAAAAACATCTCCCAAATGAAGAAGCTGATTTCCTTTTTTGTATTTTCTGTATTACTCCATTCTGCTTTTGCACAAGAAGAAACAGACAGTTCATACAATTTTTCTACGCCGGCCCGCAGTGTAGAAAACAGGCCCAAAGATCATTTGCAGTTTCAACTTGGCTCTTTATTTTGGCAGCAAACTCCCGACAGTGTAACTACGAAAGGTCTTTCTCGTTCTTTTAATTTTTATTTCTGTTATGATATTTCTTTTAAAACGGACCCCCGATTCAGTATCGGTATTGGTGCTGGTATCGGCTCTGACCATATGTTCTTTGATAAAAACGCTAAACGAGATCTTGATATCACGAGTGACAACGGCATTCGCTTTAGGCAGCTTACCGGTGCAGATACAAACAATAGATACAAAAGAATCAAATTGCATACCGCCTATTTGGAGGCGCCAATTGAGCTTCGTTTTATGAATAAGCCGTCTCAACACAATAAGAGCTGGAAATTTGCGGTTGGTATGAAAGTAGGAACCCTTGTTACAGCCGTAGATAAAACACGTTTTGAGCGAGATGCTACAGGAAACAGAAACTACAATAGTAAAGTGAAGGACAGAAAAAATTTCAACAACCTTCGCCTGGCAAGCTATGTAAGAA